>JAEIGA010000635.1_pt1 | contig 51924 bp, 40 predicted proteins | sample 9270691 | NCBI WGS metagenome assembly JAEIGA01 (sample SAMN17057246, study PRJNA624740) | gut metagenome | biome: biome; isolation source: fecal sample | host: Bos grunniens | place: China: Xizang | collected 2019 | reverse complement strand
TCCTTCTTCATCTGCTCCCACTCCTCCTCGGGGAACTCTGCTGTACCGATGAGGTCGGTCAATGGCTTGCCGGCAACCTTAACTGCGCTGCCGAATACTGCCATCTGCTCACCGTGACCACCATATGTAGCACAACCTGTAACCTCGCTCATCATTACACCGAACTTCTTGGCAAGAGCGTTCTGCAAACGTGTAGAGTCGAGACCTGCGAGTGTTGTAACCTGGCCTGGCTTCAAACCTGAGTAGAGAAGTGTTACAAGACCTGTCAAATCGGCAGGGTTGAAGATGATAACCACGTGCTTAACATCGGGGCAGTATGTCTTGATGTTCTTACCGAGTTCCTCGGCAATCTTGCAGTTACCTGCGAGCAAGTCCTCACGTGTCATACCCTCCTTACGTGGAGCACCACCTGAAGAGATGATATATTTTGCATCTTTGAATGCCTCGGCAACATCTGTTGTTGCTGTGATATTAACACCGTCGAAACCGCTCTGACGCATCTCCTCTGCAACGCCCTCGGGAGAGAATACATCATAGAGGCAAAGATTTGTTGTCAAACCCATCATCAAAGCACACTGTGCCATGTTTGAACCGATCATACCGGCTGCGCCGACAATCACCAATTTTTCATTTGTTAGATACTGCATAATTTTAATTTTAAAAGGTTTATAATTATGTTTTCAAATATTTTAAAGACCAATTTCCCGGAATATTCTTGCTGTAGCACCGGTGTTTTCCATAACATACTCACCGGCTATGGCTCCAATCCTTTCTGAATATTCCTTGTCGTTATAAAGCAGATTCACCTTCTCGCCGAAATCGTAGGCGTCGGTCACCTTCACCGCTCCACCACATTCCAAAAGGCTCTGCGCCTCGTGCGAACGGTTGCTTTCGGGGCCTATGAGCAGAGGGACACCGTACACTGCAGCTTCGAGCACATTACGCACACCTCTGCCGAAACTTCCGCCTATAAGGGCGAGATCGGCATATTTATACACAACCGAAAGCAAATCGTACGTGTCTATTATAAGACAATCTGCATTATGGATATTTTCCATAGTGGCACGCGTATAACGCACGCATGTGCCTGCATATTGTTTCTCAATAGACTTTATACGCTCATCGTCAAGACCGCAAGGCACTATAACCAGTTTCCACTCCCTGTTCCTGTTAAAGAATGGGATATAGACCGCTTCGTCGTCCCTTTGGGAGCAACCTGCCACAAAGAGTCGGTTACCTTGGGCAAATGTCTCGAGCAACGGTATCTGACGTGCCTGTTCAAGAACTTTCACCACGCGGTCGAAGCGTGTGTTTCCCACAACCGACACATTATTTATACCAATTCCCTTGAGCATTGCCTTTGAGTTCTCGTCCTGCACGAAAAGGTGTGTAAAACAGTGCAATGCAAGACGCAGACGACTGCCGGTTACCCCAAGCCTTGAGCGTTTGTTATCAAAGACCGATGATATGCTATAAACTGGGATGTTGCGATTTTTGAGTTCGGTAAGACAGTTCAACCAGAATTCGCATTTCATAAAGAATGCCATCCTTGGCTGAAGTGCATCAAGGAAACGTTTCACATTGCGACGGGTATCGAACGGCAAGAAACATACTGCATCAACCTGCTGATAGCTCTTTGCAAGTTCGTAGCCCGAAGGTGAAAAGAATGTCAACACCACACGGTATTCGGGATGGGTGGCATGCAATCTCTCTATCATTGGACGGCTCTGCTCGAAACCTCCACGCGAAGAAACATGAAACCATATATATTCATTTCCGGGCTTCAACTTTTCGTTGAGCACGGCAAAGGTCTGCTTGTGTCCGGCAAGTTTAAGCCTTGCCTTCCTATGCCCGAAGAGGGCTGCAAGACGGACCAGAAGAATATATATGTATATCCCGAACGTATACATCTGTTATCCAAGAACTGCGACAGCACGACGCAGACGTGCCAAAGTTTCCTCTTTACCGATAAGACCTGAAATATCGAACATCTGTGGTCCCTTACCCTCGCCTACAAGTGCAAGACGGAAGGCATTCATTATCTCACCCATGCCATATCCCTTGGCTTCAATCCACTCATGAACTTTCTTGTCCTGATTCTCGATAGAGAAATCCTCGAGCGACTCAAGCAAATCGGCAAGTTCAGTCATCTTTGCGGCAGAATCCTCTTTCCAACGCTTCTTTGCAGTCTTCTCGTCATATTCTGTCGGTGCAATAAAGTAGAAACTGCATGCATCCCAGAGTTCATGAACAAAGTTTACACGTCCCTTCATCAAAGAGACAATCTTTTCGAGCAGCTCCATTGTAGTTGTTACGCCATGCGCCTCAACAACAGGCATGAAAATTTCGGCAATTTCCTTATCCGACTTCTTGATTATATATTCGTGGTTGAACCACACCATTTTCTTGTAGTCGAAACGGGCTCCGGCTTTGCTGCACTTTGCAAGGTCGAACTTTGCGACAAGGTCGTCCATAGACATCATCTCGACATCGTCACCTGGATTCCAGCCAAGAAGAGCAAGGAAGTTGATAACAGCTTCGGGCAGATAGTCGCTCTCGCGGAAGCCCGAAGACACCGCACCGCTCTTTGGATCGTGCCACTCGAGAGGGAACACGGGGAAACCAAGGCGATCACCGTCGCGCTTGCTCAATTTACCGTTACCCTCGGGCTTCAGGAGCAATGAAAGATGCGCAAATCTGGGCATGGTTTCCTCCCAACCGAAAGCACGATACAGCAACACATGAAGCGGAGCCGAAGGCAACCACTCCTCGCCACGGATAACGTGTGAAATCTCCATCAGATGGTCGTCGACGATGTTTGCAAGGTGATATGTGGGCAATTCGTCTGCCGACTTGTAAAGTACCTTATCGTCGAGAATCGAAGAATCTATTGTCACCAGACCGCGGATGATATCGTCAACAACTACCTTTTCACCCGGCTCAACCTTAAAACGCACCACATACTGATGTCCTGAATCCAGAAGAGTCTGAACCTCCTCTGCACTCATTGAGAGTGAGTTACGCATCGACATGCGTGTAGAGGCATCGTACTGGAAATTCTCTATTTCGGCACGCTTTGCATCAAGTTCCTCGGGGGTATCGAATGCCATATAGGCTTTTCCGTTGTCGAGCAGAATCTTTACATACTTCTTGTATATGTCGCGACGCTCCGACTGACGGTAAGGACCATAGTTTCCACCGAAAGAGACACCCTCATCGAACTTTATTCCGAGCCAACGGAACGATTCAAGAATATAGTCCTCGGCACCGGGGACAAAACGGTTAGAGTCGGTATCCTCGATACGGAACACCAGATCGCCACCATGCTGACGCGCAAACAGATAGTTATATAATGCAGTTCTTACACCACCGATATGCAAGGGTCCTGTAGGACTCGGTGCAAAACGTACTCTTACTTTTCTTTCCATATATTAAATTATTTTTCAGTTCCAGACCTTGTTGCAAAGCAAAAACATACCATGCAAACATATTAAGGGCAATATAACCTTATATGCTATGCAAAAATAATACAACTTAAAATGTTGACAAAATAAATGTTGTATTTTTAAGAGATAAAAAGCATGCCGGCGAACAGCTTTTTACCAAGAATGGTTATTACATTATTTACTTTCATATTTTTTTTATACTTTTGCTACAGTCTACATCGGACGGATGAAAATTTAAATTTATTGGAAATGAAGAATAAACTCGAAAAATATTTTGGAAGACACGCTCAGATTGTGTTGCACATAAGCCTGGTGATATTCTGCATAGGCATGATTATCTATTTCATGCCAAGAGAAAAGTATACCAGCTACAGCTTTGAAGAGGGCACACCGTGGAACCATGAGCAGATTATTGCCGACTTCGACTTTGTAATTAAGAAAAGTGCAAAAACCATTGCCGAGGAAAAGGATAGCATAAGGAACAATTTCCGCCCATATTTCACATACAACAGCGCACTGAATGCCGCTGAATTCAGAAAAGAGTTCCCTGCCAGAGAGATGCAGGAGTACGCGAACTGCCTTGATGCCTTATACAAGGACGGTATAGTTTCGGACGAAGATGCCACAATAATCAGGAGCCGTAACAACGACGAAATAAACTTCACATACAAAGGCAATACCATAACAAAGGATGCAGGACGCTTTGTAAGCATATCAGAGGCATACGAGACGCTGATGAATGCCGACACTATACTCACCGGCGAGATGTTTGCCGCAATTGAAGCAGAGAGATTCATAACACCCAATTATGTCTGCGACACCCTGCTTACAGAGAAGGAACTGAGCAAACAGCTCAAGAAAGTTGACGCGCGCATAGGAACTGTCGTAAAAGGCCAGCGCATAATAAACAAAGGCGATATAATAGACCGGAACACATACAGGACTCTGGAGACCTACTTCAACATCCTTAATGAAATTGAAGCGGCAAAGAGCACCAACAGCAAACTGAATATTTTCTTCGGGCAGGTACTTTTCATTATAATTTGTATGCTCGTATTGGTAGCATACATATATATATACCGTCCCGACATTGCAACCAGCAACAAGAAGTTCATATTCACCACTCTTTGCGCAACGGTTTTCCCGACCATTGTGGGCATAGTGGTAACACATGGCGACATAAGCGTGTTCATTCTTCCGTTTGCCATGGTACCGATGTTGCTGTGTCTTTTCATAGACCACAGCACAGCACTTATCACACACTGCATAACCATTCTCATGTGCTCGATAATGCTCGGTTCGCCATATGAATTCACAATGCTGCAGACCGTTGCTGGCATAAGCGCCATTCTGAGCCTCAAGGAACTGTCGTCGCGTTCACAGATGTTCCGTTGTGTATTCATAACATTGGTAGTATACGCCGTAACCTACATGTGCTACGAGCTTATCATAGAATCGGACTTCTCCAAGATGAAGTACAACATGTACATATACTTCACAATCAGTGCCTTGCTGATGCTGTTTGTATACCCGATGATGTTCATTGTGGAAAAGGTATTCGGGTTCGTCTCGAATGTAACATTCATAGAACTTTCCAATCTCAACAGCAAACTTCTGCAAAGAATGTCGCAGGAGGCTCCCGGAACATTCCAGCACTCAATGCAGGTGGGCAATCTTGCGGCAGAAGCGGCCCGAGCATTGGGAGCAAACAGCCTCGAAGTACGCACAGGAGCATTGTATCACGATATTGGCAAGCTGAACAACCCCATATATTTCACCGAAAATCAGAGCGGTGGAATAAATCCGCACAATGCTCTCAGCCCCGAAGAGAGTGCAAGCATCATCATCAAACATGTTACTGACGGATTGAGCATCGCCGAGCATGAGCATCTGCCCAAGAAAATCAAGGAGTTCATAACAACACATCACGGCAACTCCAAGGCAGGATATTTCTACATCACATACAAGAACGCACATCCCGATGAGGAAATAGACGAGAGCCTGTTCACATATCCCGGCACAAGACCTACCACACAGGAACAGGCGATTCTGATGCTTGCAGACTGCGTGGAAGCGGCATCACACAGCATAAAGGAGTATACCGATGCCAACATTGAGGAACTTGTCGACAAGATTGTGGCAGCAAAACTTCAGGAAGGCGAACTCAGCCTGGCTCCATTGACATTCAAGGATATCGACACAATAAAATCAATATTCAAGAAGAGGCTCAAAGCAATCTATCACACAAGAGTCAGCTATCCGAAAGAGAAAAAAGCCTGATAAAAAGCAATAGATTTGCGCCCATTTGTAAAAAGTTGTTAAAAAAGAAGGGTAAACCCGAAAAAATCCTAGGATTCCGGTGGGTTTACCCTTTTTCTTTGCAGTACAAATAACAACTGCAGAAGAACATAAAACTTTTTACTATGGAAAACATGATTTACGAAATCTGGAAAAACAGATTGTTTCCCCACACAGGACTTTGCACAACCAACGGTGAAAAACTGCGCATAATCGACAACGGACAGAACGATGGCGAAAGCAATATATTCAACAATGCCAAAATAAAAATAGGCAACGAAGTCAAGACAGGAGATGTTATCCTGCACGACAAGGAAATAGGCACAGACTCCGAGAATGCGATATTGCATGTAACCATAGACAACAGCACAAGAATCAACGAGAAAGTCGCACAAGTAAACATCAGCTACCCCGACAACCTGAAAGAGGAGCTCGAGAGTTTCATTGCAGAAAAGAATTACAAGCCTTGTGCCCACGTGTCTGCAAGAGGAGAGCAGATTATACTGCACAACATTCTATCAAGGATGCTGGTAGAACGAATCGAAGAAAAAGCCGCACAAATCGAACAGACATATCAGAAGTGCGAGAAGAAGTGGGAAGACACCCTTTTCCAGACCCTCGTAAGGAGTTTCGGTTTTGGAATACACAGAACCTTGTTTAAAGAGCTTGCAGACATACTCGACTTTAAAGCATTGGCAAAGCACCGCGACAATGCAATTCAGGTAGAAGCGATATTCTTCGGACAGGCAGGCTTGCTCAACGAACAAAGCATCCCCTATTTCCATCGCGAGTCCGTTACAAAGAACAGATATTTCAAGGAACTGAAGAGGGAGTACAATTTCCTATCAAACAAATTCAAGCTCCAAAGCATGGACTACAAGGTTTGGGAAGAAGGACACTCATCACCACACCTAAGAATAGCAAGACTTGCCACAATCTACCACAGCCGCAACTTCAATATGTCGAACATTGCCGAATGCGACTCCATTGAAGAGTTGCGCGAGATTATTGCAACTCCACTACGTGGATACTGGTACAGCCACAGCCGTTTTGGCGGAACAGAAAGGTTCGGAAACAGCAAAATGAACGAGAGACAGACCGATGTGATTATAATAAACGCCATAGCACCGGTGCTCTATGTATATGGCAAGCACAGAAAGGATTTCAAGCTATGCGAAAAAGCCGAAGACTATCTGCACGCACTCAAGAGCGAAGAGAACAGAATTGTAAGACATTGGAGAGAACAAGGCATAGAATCCAATTGTGCAGCAGATTCTCAGGCACTTCTGCATCTCGACAAATGTTATTGTTCACGTAACGAATGTATCAGATGCCTATGCGCTTACTATTATATAAAGAGTGTTCTCAAAAACGCATAAAAAAGAATTGGGGTTGCCTCGAGGCAGCCCCAATTCCTTTAATTATATCTCTTCTTTATTACTTTTTGCGCAAGAAGCTATAAGCTATAGGAGCAGCAATAAAGAGTGATGACAATGTACCGAATACAACACCAAGAATCATAGCGAATGAGAAGCTACGGATGCTGTCGCCACCAAGTACAAAGATACAGAGCAACACAATCAAGGTGCTGACAGAAGTATTGATTGTACGGGAAAGTGTAGTATTGAGTGATGTATTGAACAACTCGAACTTGTTACGTTTTGGATACAAGTGAGAGAACTCACGTACACGGTCGAAGACAACCACCTTGTCATTGATAGAGTAACCGATAGCAGTCAGGATAGCACCGATGAATGTTTGGTCAACCTCTAGTGACATTGGCAGGATACCGTAGAACAATGAGTAGCAACCCATAATCATGAGAACGTCAATACCGAGTGCGAAGATTGAACCGACACTGTATGCAACGTTACGGAAACGTACAAGGATGTAGATAAAGATTGCAATAAGCGCAAGTATCACAGATACGATAGCACCGTTGCGGATATCCTCAGCCATGCTTGGACCAACCTTCTGTGAACTGATGATTGAGCCACCCTTGTGGTTATCGTAATCACGGAATGTCTTAATAGTCAAATCTTTGCTCAGAAGATCACCCTCCATGAATGAATCGTAGAGGAACTCTGTGATTCTCTCGTCAGCAATAGCTGCTGTATCGTTGATCATGTAGTTTGTTGTTACGCGGATAGTCTTACCGTCTGTACCCAAAGCAATAGCCTGTACATTATCATCGGTAATCTTCTTCTTCAACAAGTCGCGTACGGTCTCAGGCTCAACCTGCTTCTCGAACTGAACAACAAAGTTACGTCCACCTGTGAAGTCGATGCTCTGGCTCAAACCACGGAAAGCGAACGAAACAACCATTGCAGCAGCAATGATACCGAATACGATTGCACTCTTCTTTGATGCACCGATGAAGTTGAACTTAGGCTCTCTCATAAGGTTTCTTGAGAGCTTTGTTGTGAATGAGAGATTCAACCACTTGCCCTTGTTCATAAAGTGCTCATAGATGACACGTGTTACAAACACTGCTGTAAACAATGAACACAACAGACCGATGATAAGAGTTGTTGCGAAGCCCTTGATAGGACCTGTACCGAAGTTGAACAGGATAATACCTGTTATGATTGATGTTACGTTAGAGTCGATAATTGCAGAGAATGCATTCTTGTAACCGTCAGAAAGAGCCACACGTACATTCTTGCCTGCACGCAATTCCTCCTTGGCACGCTCGTAGATAAGCACGTTGGCATCCACAGCCATACCCAGAGTAAGAACGATACCGGCAATACCAGACATTGTCAAAGCTGCCTGGAACGATGCAAGGATACCCATTGTGAAGAACAGGTTGAGCAACAATGCAAGGTTGGCAACAGAACCTGGGATTACACCGTACATCGCGCACATGTATATCATAAGGAGTACAAATGCGACAACGAATGAAACTATACCCTGCTCAATTGACTTCTGACCGAGTGAAGGACCTACAACCTCTTCCTGAATGATGCGTACAGGAGCAGCCATCTTACCAGAACGGAGTACGTTAGCCAAGTCCTGAGTAGCCTCGATTGTGAAGTTACCTGTAATCTGTGAACGGCCACCTGTGATTTCGTTCTGTACCATAGGTGCACTATATACATAACCGTCGAGAACGATTGCAATTGCACGGTGAATGTTCTTCTTTGTAAGCTTAGCCCACTTCTTAGAACCGTCAACGTTCATCTGCATATCAACGCAAGGTGCACCGTTGTTGTCATAACCTGCCTTTGCATCAGAGATAACCTCACCCTCAACAGGTGCTCTGCCATCTGATTCTGTGCTCTTTATGGCATTGAGCTCGAACAAGGTCTTTGTAGAATCGCCTTCCCAAGCGTCAACGCTCCACATCAGGCGCAAATCTCTTGGAAGTTCAAGCTTTGCCTCTGCTGTTGCAAGCATCTTGTTGATTGCAGCTGTATCTCTGTAATGAGCAAGACCTACAGCGCAGTATGATGTGTTTGCAAACTGAAGCTTCAATGTATCGTTCTGAAGTTTCTCATCGAGGTTCACCAACGCAGGATATACGCTCTTCTGAATCTCGTCAGTGCTGTATGTCTCCCAGAACTCGAGGTTTGCTGAACCCTGCAACAACTTACGTACACGCTCAGGCTCTTTTACACCTGGAAGCTCAATCATGATACGGCCCATACCGCCCTCGATAGCCTGGATATTAGGCTGAACAACGCCGAAACGGTCGATACGTGAACGCAACACGTTGTATGAGTTGTCAACAGCAGCCTTAACCTCGGCACGCAAAACAGCCTCTACATCCTTGTCGCTTGAATTCTGAGACACTTTGTCCTTCAAATCCTTTGTTGCAAAAAGTGAAGCAAGAGTGCTGCCGGGAGCAACCTTGTGATACTCATTGATAAACGCTGTGATATAATCACCGCCATTGATGGTAGCCAGACGGGCATTGTCCAAAGCAGTCTTGAAGTTCGCATCCTGCTTGTTGCCGGACAAAGCCTTCACAATATCAGGAACAGAAACTTCCATAATTACATACATACCACCTTTAAGGTCCAAACCTAGACCGATCTCCAATTCGCGGCACTCCTTCAAAGAGTAGATACCAAGCCAAACATTCTTGTTCTGCATTGAATCCATGTAGTGTTTGCTGTCGCCGCTCTCCTCGGCTTTACCGGCATGGTAACCGGTTACCATTGAGAATGACAAGTAGAACAAACATACAAGAGTAAGCAGTGCTGCAAATACCTTTACAAATCCTTTGTTCTGCATTTTAATTAAATTTTATTATGATTTATTCTGTACTTTTTATCAAAATCGCGCAAATATAGTGTTTTTTTCTAAAAGAACCGCCTGTTTGGCATGTTTTTCTTTGCACACATTATAAAATAAAGAGAAAATGATGTAAAAAAGACAGTCTGCCATCACAAACTGTCCTTTTTCCCTTATTTTGCAGAAGCATCAAAAAGCCGTTTCTTTTCATCCTCGGTGAGAGAAGCATAACCACCTTTTTTGATTTTCTCGAGTATCTTGTCAACCTCTGCCTCCGATGCTTTTTTGCGTGCATTATATTCATAATCAGCCTTCCTGCCACCCGAAGTGAACTTGAATTCAGGCTTTTTCTTCTTGCGGAAATGTTCTTTTTTAAAAAGTGTTGCAAACCAGTCAATAGGCTTATTCACCAAGGATGTCAAGTCCACCCCTTTGTTCATCATATATGCCACAAGCCAACCGGCAACAGCACCGCCCAAATGGGCAAAATTACCGCCTGCATTATTGCCTGCAAGCATGAATACAGATATTGCGACTGTCACAATGGCAAAAGTCGACAGCTTTACGTTCCCCACAAGCAACAGATTTATTCTATAATCGGGGTTACGCACCGCAGATGCCACCACTATAGCCAATACCGAAGCCGAAGCACCTGTCAGATATGAATTTCCGACATAAGGAGCAAAATACGGGAACAGATTGTACGACAACACGAATGCAACGCCTCCGAACAATCCGCCAATGATGTATGTGCCCACGAAATGGCGCAACGAGTAGAACCCGATGAATATTCTGCCGAACACATAGAGAGCAAGCATATTCCAAAGGATATGCATGAACTCCTTATGCAGGAACATATATGTGAAGAGAGTCCATGGACAGCGAAGGAACTGCGGTAGCGACGAGGGCAATTCCAGATGCCCAATGACAGCATCTCCTGCATTCGCAGCATTGAACAACACCGAAAAAACACCGATTAAAACGACAATTATATACACCGCGACATTGATGTATATGAATTTGCCGACCACATTCTGCAACTTGAATTTCTTTAGAATTTCATTAAACATACGGACCTCCTATTTCGCCTTTTTTACGCCACAAAAGTATCAGTACCAAGCCGAAGAGCATTCCTCCCAAATGGGCAAAATGAGCCACTCCATCGGGAGTTCCCACTGTTCCAAGATACAACTCAATCAAAGCATAACCTATAACAAAGAATTTAGCCTTTATAGGGAACGGCAAAGGAAAAATGAACATTCTTTCGTTTGGAAAGAGCATTCCGAAACCAAGAAGGATTGCATATACCGCACCCGAAGCACCAACTGTTTGTGAATTCAGCACAAGATTAAGTTCTGCAAGTTGAGGAAGAACAAAATTCTTGCCCTCCTGCAAAGCAGCAGCACCCTCACTGAAGACTAAGGCGAGCATATCTGCATCAATGCCTTCTACCAACGAGAAGTAACGCATTGCTCCGACCGCCTCCTGCACAAGACCGGCACCGACGCCGGCTACGACATAGAAAATCAGGAAACGTTTAGGTCCCCACACATACTCAAGAGTGCGTCCGAACATAAACAGGGCGAACATATTAAAAAACAGATGCGAAAAGCCACCATGCATGAACATATAGGTTACCAGCTGATATGGATGAAATTCTTCGGATTTAAAGAAGTGCAAGGCTAGGAGATTATCCAAATCGAAACCCTTCTGCGCGGCAACCAACGCCGCCAGAAACATCACCACATTGATAGCCAGAAGATTCTTTGTAACTACAGGTATTCTATTCATAAACAACCAAAATAAAAATGCGGAGCGCAAAGATACAACAAATAACCGATTTTAACTTTGCAAAAGAGCCAATTAAACCCATTATTTAAATTTCTATAACTATTTTTCATTATTTTAGAACATTTGAACCGCGAAAACGATATATATTTCGTAACTTTGTAGATAGTTTTGTCATCAGTAATTTGAAACAAATAAAAAACATACATACAATGAATATTGAAATAACATTGGTACAAAGCGTGGTAGAGGCCATCAAGAACCTCTACGGTGCCGAATTCAGCGCAGAAAAGATTCAGTTGCAGAAAACACGCAAGGAGTTCGAAGGCGACTACACCGTTGTAGTATTCCCCTTCCTTGCCCTTTCAAAGAAACGCCCCGAAGATACAGCTCAGGAAATTGGCGAATACATCAAGAACAATGTATCGGCAATATCATCATTCAACGTTGTGAAAGGCTTCCTGAACCTTGCAATTGCACCAAGCTACTGGGTGGAACTGCTCAACGAGATTGACAGCAACGAGAAATGGGGTATAACACCTGTAACAGAGAACTCACCGCTTGTAATGGTCGAATACTCTTCACCCAACACAAACAAGCCTTTGCACTTGGGACACATACGCAACAACCTGCTCGGTTATGCGTTGTCGAACATCATTGAGGCAAACGGCAACAAGGTGGTAAAGACAAACATTGTAAACGACCGCGGTATACATATATGCAAATCAATGCTTGCATGGCTCAAATGGGGCGAGGGTGAAACTCCCGCAAGCAGCGGCAAGAAAGGCGACCACCTTATCGGTGATTACTACGTGGCTTTCGACAAGCATTACAAGGCTGAACTGAACGAGCTTATGGAGAAAGGCATGAACAAGGAAGAGGCGGAAGCGGCTTCACCACTCATGGCAGAAGCACGCGAGATGCTCGTAAAATGGGAAGCCGGCGACAAGGAGGTCCGTGCTCTTTGGGAGAAGATGAACGGATGGGTTTACGAAGGTTTCGACGAGACGTACAAACGTCTTGGAGTTGACTTCGACAAGATTTATTACGAGAGCGACACATATCTTGTTGGTAAAGAGACCGTATTGAGCGGATTGGAAAAGGGTATTTTCTACCGCAGAGAGGATGAGTCGGTATGGGCAGACCTCACAAACGACGGACTCGACGAAAAGCTTCTGCTACGCAGCGACGGCACATCGGTTTATATGACACAGGATATCGGTACTGCCCAGTTGCGCTTCCGCGACTACCCCATCGACAAGATGGTTTACGTGGTGGGTAACGAGCAGAACTACCACTTCCAGGTATTGTCATTGCTACTCGACAAGCTCGGTTTCTCTTGGGGAAAAGGCCTTGTACACTTCTCATACGGTATGGTAGAGTTGCCCGAAGGCAAGATGAAGAGTCGCGAAGGAACTGTTGTTGACGCCGACGACCTTATGGACGAGATGATAAATACAGCACGCGAGACTTCAGAAGAACTTGGCAACAAGCTCAACGACCTTTCTGCAGAGGAGAAGGCAGAAATCAACCGCATCATCGGACTCGGTGCATTGAAGTACTTCATGCTCAAGGTCGACGCGCGCAAGAACATGCTGTTCAACCCCAAGGAGTCAATCGATTTCAACGGTAACACAGGACCTTTCATCCAGTACACATATGCACGTACTCGTTCAATAGAACGCAAGGCGGCAGAAGCAGGTGTGAACACAAACGCAGCCAAGCCAGAAAGCATAAGCGAGAAAGAGTGTGCTATCATACGTATGCTCAACGATTTCCCTGCAATCGTTAAGCAGGCAGGCAGCGACTACTCTCCCTCGGGTATTGCAAACTACGCTTACGAGCTTGCAAAGGAGTACAACCAGTTCTACCATGACTTCAGCATTCTCAGAGAGGAGAACGAAGCCACAAAAGCATTCCGTATCCTTCTTACACACAATGTAGGTAAAGTGATAAAGACCGCTATGGGACTATTGGGTATCGAAGTTCCTGAAAGAATGTAATAAAAGCAACAGACTGCTGTATGGCAAAAAAACGTTTCTATGTAGTTTGGAACGGACTCATCCCCGGCATATACAAAAGCTGGGATGAGTGCCAGGAGCAGATAAAGGGCGTAAAACAGGCTCTTTACAAATCGTTCGACACCCTTGAAGAAGCAGAACGTGCATATGGTTCATCACCAAGGGATTATATAGGACAAGGCAATAAAGAGAAACCCACGACAAGTTCTGCCGACTATCCTGCAACCATAATAAAGAATGCCTTAGCTGTTGATGCGGCATGCAGCGGAAATCCGGGAATGATGGAATACCGTGGCGTATACATAGGCACCGGCGAGGAGATATTCCATTTCGGTCCCATGTACGGCACAAACAACATAGGAGAATTTCTTGCCATAGTACACGGATTGGCACTGCTCAAGCAACGTGGAATAGATTTGCCGATATATTCCGACAGCCGCAATGCCCTGCTATGGGTAAAAGGTAAGGCGTGCAAGACCAAACTGCCCCGGGACCACAAAAGCGAAGAGTTGTTCCAATATATAGACAGAGCCGAAAAATGGCTCAAAGAGAACAGCTATTCCACAACATTGCTGAAATGGGAAACCGACAAATGGGGGGAAATCCCTGCAGATTTCGGCAGAAAATAAAGAACAACATACCACAGATTGTTGTTCAAGAAAAACAGATATAAAATCAAAGGAGAACCATGGCAACAATACTTTTCCCTTCACCGATATTCGGCCCTGTTAAGAGCCGACGTTTGGGAGTATCATTAGGAATCAACCTATTGCCCGATGATGGAAAAGTCTGCACATTTGATTGTCTGTATTGCGAATGCGGATTCAATGCCATGCACCGCACAAAGAAAAAGTTTCCCACACGCAAAGAAGTTGCCGAAGCACTCGAATGCAAGTTGAAGAGCATGGTAGAAGCCAACGAGTTGCCCGACGTTATCACATTCGCAGGAAATGGAGAACCCACCATACATCCCGACTTTGCATCAATAATTGACGACACCATTGCGCTGCGCGACAGATATTGTCCTGCTGCAAAAATCAGTGTACTCACAAATGCCACACAGATAACAAAAGAGAATGTCTTTGAGGCACTCAAAAGAGTTGACAACAACATTCTGAAGCTCGACACCGCAGACAGCGGTTACATTTCAATGCTCGACCGCCCGACAGGCAGATACGATCTTGAGGCAATAATAGAGCGGATGAAGGCATTCAACGGCAATGCCATAATACAGACCATGTTCCTTAAAGGAATTGTCAACGGAGTTGACATAAACAACACCGGCGACAAATACGTACTTCCATGGATTGAAACCATAAAAGAGATTGCTCCGCGAGAGGTGATGATATACACGATAGACAGAGAGACACCACAGCAAGGTCTGCAGAAAGCAACACACGAGGAGCTCGACAGAATTGTTTCAATGCTTGCCAAAGATGGAATAAAAGCCTCGGCTTCCTATTAGAACAGCATTTCCACAACGCCAAAATACGAAGCTGTAATAAGGGCATAACGCACCAGCTTGCCCAAAGCCATTACGACAATCACTTTTGTGCTGTCGGCACGCAACATTCCCAGAAGAATAATAAGCACCTCGCCTATCGCAGGCAGAAAAGACAATCCCGCAGCCCAGAAGCCATATTTGCGGATAATGACATCGGCACGCTCCATTTGCTCATCGGTAATCCTGAACAAGCGTAACAGACGCTCCCTTTTCACAAGAAAGCCCAACACAAAACATGTTATACCGCCTAAGGTATTACCCAATGTAGCGACAAGCGTAAGGCCCACGGCATCAAGACCTACGCCAAGGAAGAAGAGCAGAAGCACCTCGCTCGCCACAGGCACAACCGTGCCCGACAGGAAAGCAAGCATACCCATGCCCCAGTAGCCATAATCCTTGAAAAATTCTATAACGCTTTCAAGCATAAGCTAAAGGGTATCATCGCAAACAGCAGAATAGCCATCACAATAAAATAGAATCTTGAGAATCGGGTTATTTTCAGAGTGAATATATAAGTAAGCATTACTGCCATAGCCGGCAAGCTCCATATATAATACAGCGCAAAATCATGGCTATACAACACCGAAAGAAGCACAAGATAAAAATTCGTCCAGGCAAAGAAACGCAGCCTTTTCCTAAGAAGGGGTTTACCGGGAGTGGCTGAAGCCGAGAACATGAACACAAAGGGAATCAGCACCAAAAGTTCAAACACCGCCACCGGAAGAACAGACAACGTAGGAACAGTAAAGACTACAGATGCAACATACTTAAAGGGAGCAATAAACAGATTGCCTTGCTGCAGAACATCCGGAAATATAAAATCTATTCCGAACAGGAACCAATAAGGTGTCAACAGGCCCAACAATATAGAGAACATCTCTTTATGCCTTGCCAAAGAGGTCATAATCATATAACCCACAAACACAGGCAACAGCATTATGAACTGCGGAAACAGCATTGTAGCCAAGCCGAACAGTGCAAACGCCGAGAAAAGTCCGTATCTGCAATCTTCCTCTTGCTTACACGAAAACAGACGATGGATTACAAGAAGCAAAAACAGCAGAGAAACGGCATAGCCCACACACCCATGAACAAAGAGTGATACACTTGCCAGATAAAAGAACATCGACAGGAACCAGCGTATGCGTCGGTCGAACACATACCACGACGACATCATTGCCGCAGCCAAAGCAAAACAAGCGAACGTGATGCACCTAGACACCACGTTCCCTGTTTTTAAACCGAATAAAAATATATCATTTACAGGTGCGTCAAAGAATATTCCGACGAGCCACATCAACACCGACACGCCGATAAGTACCAATGCAGTAGCTCTGCCCGATACAAAACGCCCCTGCCACGATTTATTGCAAATCAAAACCGATATCTCCTCTAAAATACTTCTTTTCGTAGTTTATGGCATTAGCCGAACGGAAAGATTTCTCGAGAGCCTCGGCACGTGTAGCACCATACGAAACAGCGGCAATTACACGACCACCGGCAGTTACCACATTGCCATCCTTCTCAGCTGTTCCTGCATGGAACAATATGCTGTCCGTTACATTCTCGAAACCGGTCATCACATAACCCTTATCATAAGCCTCGGGATAGCCACCCGACACGAGCATAACGCACACCGCAGTTCTTTCGTCGAACTCAACTGTTGTACCGGCGAGTGTTCCTGACGCAACCTTTTCGAAAAGTTCCACTATATCGCTCTTCAGGCGCAACATAACCGACTCGGTTTCAGGGTCGCCCATACGCACATTGTACTCGATAACCATTGGCTCACCTTCAACATTGATAAGACCGAAGAATATAAAGCCTTTATAGAGAAGATTATCCTTTACAAGACCATCCACAGTTGGTTTTATGATTCTGTCCTCAACCTTTTTCATCCACTCGGGAGTTGCAAAAGGAACAGGAGAGATTGAACCCATACCACCTGTATTCAAACCTGTATTACCCTCGCCGATTCGTTTATAATCCTTTGCCTCGGGCAATATTACATAATCCTTACCATCGGTAAGAACAAATACAGAACACTCGATTCCATCGAGGAATTCCTCAATCACGACAGTTGCCGAAGAGTCTCCGAACATACCGTCGAGCATCTCATCGAGACTGCTCTTTGCCTCTTCCAGAGTGGGAACGATAAGCACACCCTTTCCTGCGCAGAGGCCATCTGCCTTTAGCACATAAGGAGCTTTCAAGCCCTCAAGGAAACGGTAAGCATCCTCCTTCTCGGCAGCTGTAAATGCTCTGTATGCAGCTGTAGGAATTGCATGACGCTGCATAAAGTCTTTTGCAAAGCTTTTGCTGCCCTCGAGTTCTGCTGCACCCTTTGTAGGGCCTATGACTGCAATCTCCTTAAGACGTTCATCAGCCTGGAAATAATCATAGATACCCTTCACCAATGGGTCTTCAGGACCAACCACAACCATGCTTACACCATTTGCAAGAACAAAGTCCGCAATGGCTTCAAAGTCGGTAGCCTTGATATTCACATTCTCTCCAACCTCTTTTGTTCCGGCATTTCCTGGCGCGATATAGAGTTTATCCACCTTTGGACTCTGAGCAATTTTCCATGCAAGCGCATGCTCACGACCGCCACTACCTAATAGCAAAATATTCATAGTTGTGATATTTAGTTGTTATCTTTTATAATTAGTTTCTTTCCTTTCTTTTACCGCCACGCAATGGTTTGAAATCGCCCGATTTACGTGGTGCCGGTTTTCTGTCCGACTTTTCACCGCGTGCATATGGTTTGCGGGAATCATCTCTTCTTTTGTTATCGCGTGCATCCTTACGATACTCACCGCGACCGTTACCATCGTACTTACGTGGTCTATCGTTACCACGTGGGTTTTCACGACGCTCTTCGCGTCCCTCTTCGTCGCTCTTTCTGCGTGGAGCAGGCTTGCGCGACTTGTAAGAATCGAAGTAAGACTCCAACTCTCTGCGACGGCGCATTGATTCGCTGTCTATCTCGCTCGAGAAGCTGTCAGCCTCGCGTTCCTTGCGCGATGGACGCTGCTCGCCGTCAAGACCTGTCAGACGCGATTTACGCTTCAAAGGAGCAAAATCCTTCTTGAGTTCGTTACCCTCGGTGCGGAATCCTTTATATTTACCCTGGAACATCTCGTACTTGCGGAACTCACAGTCAAGGTCACCGTTGTAAAGAGGAATACGCGCCGAAGCCTTGAGACCAATCTGGTCGAAGCAGTCGTAGCTGCTGCTTATCACCCAAGCCTCGTTGCCCTGGAACGAATGTTTCAGGCGTGAACCCAGCTCCTTGTATATGTTAAGAAGATTTTCAAGAACAAGACGTTCGCCATAAGGAGGGTTGACAACCATCATAGCACGCTCCGCAGGCTCAACGAAGTCCTTTATATCGCGACACTCAATCTCAACGATATCGCCCATCATCGCCGATTTTACGTTACGGCGTGCACATGCCACCATACGGCCGTCAACATCATAACCGTAAATCTTATGCTTGAACTCACGTTCTGCAGAGTCGTCCTCATAAATTGAACGGAAGAGTTCGCTGTCAAAATCGTTCCACTTCTCAAAAGCATATCCCTGACGGAACACGCCAGGAGCAATGTTGCGTGCTATGAGCGCAGCCTCGATGGGTATAGTACCCGAACCGCACATAGGGTCGATGAAATCACACTCACCGGTCCAGCCTGTAAGCATAATCATACCGGCAGCAAGCACTTCGTTGATGGGAGCCGCACCGGTTTCAACACGGTAACCACGGCGATGCAGAGACTCACCAGAACTGTCAAAAGCAAGAGTACACTCCTCGCCAGCAATATGAATGTGGAATATAAGGTCGGGATTATTAAGACGTACCGACGGACGTTTGCCATGTTTCTCGTTGAAGAAATCGGCAATGGCATCCTTTACGCGGTATGCAACGAATTTTGAATGACGGAACACGTCGCTGTAGACAACGGCATCCACCGAGAAGGTAGAACCCCAATTGAGATATTGTTCCCAATCCACAGCCTTAATAGCCTCATATACTTCATCGGCACTCGAAGCCTTGAAGTGCATGATAGGTTTAAGGATGCGCACCGCTGTGCGTAGGTGAAAATTGGCTTTATACATAAGTGCCTTATCACCTGTAAACGACACCATACGACGTCCTATCTGGACATTGTTTGCACCTAGAGCTACCAACTCTTTTGCCAAGACCTCCTCAAGCCCCTGAAAGGTCTTTGCGATCATTTCAAATTCTCCCATAAAATAGTCTAAAAGAGATTGAGGAAAATAGTTCCCCAAACATTTTACAAAGTAACGAAAAAAAGCGATGCAAACCAATAGGAGAGCCCCAATTACTCCACTTTATCACCGAATTTCATTTTTGCATCATTCAGGAATTTGCGTATATCGCTCTCATTACCTTTTTTGCATATCACAAGAGCCTCCTCTGTATCAACAACAAGCATGTCGTTCACATCCTGCAATACAACAAGTTTTTGCTTTGGTGCCACCACCATATTATTACGGCTACCGTATTTCAAAGCCTTGCCACCAATGAATACATTATCGTGGGCATCCTTGGGCAATGTACTATACAGAGTTTCCCATGTACCTATATCAGCCCATCCGAAATCACCTACTACAAGATAGACATTATCAGAGCGTTCCATCACATTAACATCGAACGACGCAGTGGGGAACGAAGTATACAGTTCATACGCCTGACGTCGACGTGCATCGCGCTGTGGAATACGCTCATAAACATCCTTAAGGACATTCATCATATCGGGCAGACAAAGCGACATTGTATCAATTATCGCCTGCACATTCCATATATATATGCCGGAATTCCAGAAGAACTCACCGCTGTCAACAAAGATTCTTGCAAAATCAATGGCAGGTTTTTCGGTAAAAGTACGCACCTTATAGAAGAGTTCGCTCTCTGGCTCGCCCTCTGCCTGAATATATCCGTAGCGGGTTTCGGGACAGGTGGGTTTGATACCTATCACCACCAGTTTATTATTGTCCTCAACAAAATCAAAGCCCTTGCCCACCGTCTCAATGAACTTATCCTCATCGAGCACAAGCTGGTCGCTCTGCGCAACAACAATATTTGCCTGTGGATTGAGCGCGCGTATGTGGCATGCAAGATTCGCGATGCTCGGCGCAGTACCACGGAAAGCCGGTTCATGAACCACCCTTTCCTTTGCAACCTGAGGCAACTGTTCATGCACAATATCGGTATAATCCACATGAGTGGAAATTATTATATTCTCCGGTGGAACAATGCGCGAATATCTGTCGTAGGTCTGTTGCAACAGCGTTCTGCCACAGCCCAATATATCCTGAAACTGCTTGGGATACACCTTTCGGCTCATGGGCCATAGTCGCATACCCACTCCGCCTGCCATTATAACACAATAGTTATTGCTGTTCATGATACAACGCTTTTATTTTCACAACGCGAGTATAATATTTTTATTGCAGAATAAAAAGGCTTTTAAGGTTATTTATAGAAATCACTCGCGCACAGGACGCACGGCAAAGCCGTAATAACGCTGATAATAATACCAATCCTTTATGCCCTGATAGAAATACATATAACATCCATAATAACTGTTATACTCGCGCAAGGACGAGGTCCAGTAATATCCGTAAGTTCCATCACTGTAAAGGTCGCCATCAAAGTAAAAACCTGTAGCCGGCATAAAGATACTGTTTCCGTTAGGACCTACGATTCTATATCCGTTTACACCATTGAGTGAAGTCCATGTCCACTTGCATTTTTCCAACAGTTCCTCCTGTTCCGGCACCGTAGGCATTCGCCATCCGTCACCCCACGCCACATGCGCGGCATCATCTTCCGGCTCAAGCACCATTCTGTTATCTGTTGCACCATACGCAGCATTGGTACAATATTTTGTCATCACATTTTCTGTGCCATTGCTCAATTTGTAGGTTTCCCAGGTATAAACCTCTTTCTCCACAGTTTCGCCCCAGGCAAAATAAGAGCCGTACTCCTCGGGAGCATCTGCCCCGATATTACAGGAAGCCCATTTCAAGCCACTGGGCAGACCAAGGTCAACGGCCTCGCAACACAGAACAGGAGCCGTAAAGCATATACTGTCCACCTCAGAGATTGCAATACGCTCTACCGCCTTGCCACTACGGTAAACATACATATAGCCGGCATCGGAATTCTCCTGCGCTGCAGCAAAAAGAGAAAACATCAGACTTAGTAAAGTAATTATCCTTTTCATTTTCAAAAGAACTTAAATATCATTTTATCAAGTTTTCACTCCCCCTTGCTCTTACTGTAGCTTACAACTACCACACCACCAAAAACCATTATTGCAGCGAGAACCTTCTGCCATGTAAGCATTTCCATACCGATGCTTATGCTTATAACAATGGCAATTATAGGCTGCACATAACTATACATGCTCACAAGCGTTGGTCTGATACGCTTTTGCCCCACAGGTATAAGGAAATATGTTATAAACGTAGCACAGAAAATAAGATATGCGAGTTCAGCAAGCTGTATTGTGGGTATTGCACTCCAGCTCAAAGTTACTATCTCCTTGGCAGAGAATGGCACCGACACCACAAAGGCAAACAGGAATATCCACTTCATGAATGTGATAACCGAATATTTGCCTATCAGAGGCTTGAATATTCCAAGATACAAGGAGAAGCTCAAAGAGTTGAATATAATCATTATAATTCCAAGCAATGTAGTTTCTGCAACTCCCGACGTAGCAGTTCTGCTTACAATCAGATAGATGATACCGGCAAAACTTATTATAACACCGCCCGCCTTCTGCCACGTAATAGGTTCTTTTAAAACTATTGCCGCTATTATCATTGTATATATCGGCGATACAGCAGACAATACAGAGCAATCCATAGGTGTAATATGCGGTAAGCCCACCAGAAACGAAATCTGACAGACAAAGAAGCCCAACATAGATGCCGCAAAAATCTTGACATAGTCCTTCCTGTCGACTTTTTCCTTTGGTGCAAACAACGAAATAATCCAGAAAAGCGCCCCTGCACCCATAGACCTGAGACAGAATATAGTCAAAGGAGATATAAGCCTACCCGCTGTCAAATCCTTACATACTATAATATTGAAGCCAAAAATGGCATACGCCACAAAACAAGCCAAATGCCCAACTACGGATTGTTTATTCATATTTTTTAGAGTTGAATTTCCATTTGCAAAATTAATGAATATAATCTTTAATTGGCTTAAGCTGTTCAATGTTTCTTTCACATAAAGAGGTACAATGTTTTTTGAGGGGAAGAGGGTAAGTAAGCGAATGCTGAGGGTTATGAGTGATTTGTCGTTGCCGCAGGGCAGACAGGTGCGTGCGTGCACACCTAATTAGGATTGAATGAAAATGTAGGAGCTGATCGGTGTGTAGGCCCAATTTTCATTAATCGCTAAATTACAAATGCCCTCTGAGGGCATTTGTAATTTATTGTGATATATTATTTAATGAATGTTTTTTTACTGTTGACAATGTAAATACCCTCTGTTGGGTTCTCTACGCGGCGGCCGCTGAGGTCGTAAACAACAACCTCCTCTTCAGCAACCTCTTCAACACTCTCTATAGCTGTTGTGTTATCCTCCTCTTCGCCACGGATAAACAAGCGTATCTGTGCAGGAGCCTTGAACATTGGGCTACGTGCCTCTACGCTCAAGTACCAACGGTTAGGAGCCAATGATGGAACAAGTTCCTCTATGATATAGCTGTTACCCTCATCGGTTGTTGACCAACTGTCAACTAATATACCTTCTCTTGTTTGACCAGACACCTGTGAGTTCAGATATTTGCTGCCAACGCCCAGTTTCCACTGATATTCACCAGCAATCTTCTCAATTTTAAGAGCATCGGTTGGTGTATCGACATACTGGCCGGCAGAGTTCACATACTTGCCTGCACCAACGCTGTACAGGTAATCGTTTCCATTGATATTCTCAATCTTAAAGTGCTGGTTAACGTCATTAATATCACGGTTCACAATGCCAACTGCACCACCATTACCGCTGCACAACTTACCTGCAACCTCTTCGTTGCTGCTATACAACAAGAAGGTACGGCCACTGCGCAATGCGTAAACCTTGTCGTTGCTTAGTTCAGACTCAGAAACAACCTCTTTACCTACATATGCATATATAGAAACGGGTGATACTAGGCAATTATTCTCAAGGCCATAGTATGAGCTATTGTAAGCCATTGCGCTGTTGCTGCCTGTGAAGGTAAATTTTGTTGTAAACGATGAGCAGTCGTATGAATTGTTTTCAAAAGGTTCAACTGTTACATTCTCAAAAACAAATTTCTTTTCACCCGGCACCTTTGCTTTCACAATATAAGGATAGTTTGCCTGGAGAGTACCGCTTGCAAGACGAATAACCTCAAGCTCGGTACGGTCTATTTCACCATCATTGTTGTCGTCATATTCGCGGATATTATTCAAACGAGCCACCTCAAGTTCATTTTCAACGTCGGAGAGCTCTACATCAAATGGCATATACCAAGGCTGCCAATCGCTGTTCTCGAATGTGCGTATATAATACAATGTTGTAAAGTCCTTGATGTAGTCATATACAAACTCAACGCCATCGTAGAGACGAGAAGAGTGAACACGCTCGGCATATAAGGCAACCCCTCCGTGAGAGTTATCGCCGGCAACAATGTCCAAATTAGAGAAGTTGATAACCTCTTTTAGATTTCTACAATTATAGAACGCAATCTCTCCAATACTTACAACATTGCTTGGAATTATAATCTTATTTAAGTTACAGCCCCAAAATGAAGAGTAAGATATGTTTGTTACGCTTTCAGGAATTGTAACATCAGACAAATTGTTACAACCACTAAACATTCCACGAGGAATAGATGTTATATTTTGAGGCAGTTGTACACTTGTCATATTGGTACATGTATTGAATGAGTATTCACCTATACTTATAACACCATCATGTATTGTTGCGGTTTTAAAACAAGAACAACCTCTAAAAGCCTGAGTTTTAATAACTGTAACATCACGTGGAATTACAAGATTTGTTATCAATTCATTGTTCAAATACAGATTATGTGCAAAATTTGTTGGGTTAGAGTTCATATTGCTAAAATCAATGTTACACCAAGCTGACAGGTTTTTAATGTGAACGGCTGTCAGTGCTGTACAATCAAGGAAAGCATCCTCTCCAACTGTTAAAATACTGCCAGGAATTGTAATCTCTTCTACAGCTGTACAATTAGCAAATGCGAATCTACTAATATTTGTTACTTTGTCAGAAATAACAATGTGTAGTATTTGGCTTGCAATGTTATGCCAAGGGCGAGATTCCTTTTCATAAAAGTCAATCATTGCAGAATTTGAGTTTATGTACAATGTCTTTGTGCTGCTATCGTAACTCCAACCTGTATAGGATGAAAGTTCCCATGCTGATGTTCCATTTTCTCCATCAATAGAAAAACTGATAACCTCATTATTATCTCCTGCGGCATCAAGACATTCATTATTTGCAATCATTGCCTTACTTTGTATCATATAACAGCCTTTATAACCATCATAATGTGTATAGATAGAAAAGAAAAATTCTTCTGGAGTGTTTTTTAAAGCAAGACTCCTTGATGAAAGAGATGATATTTCAGATGTAAGATATAAACCGGATTTTTTATTGCATATATAATAGCCACCCTGATTGCCTTTTGTTACAATCCATATAAATTCAGCATTAGCTGATGTACAATCAACATTTTCTTTTGTAAAGGCTCCTCCACCTGCATCATACATGGTCTCATAACCGTATTGACTATTTTGATGAAAGAAGTATTCCCCCTCATTAATTGTGCAAAATTGATTATTGTCATCCTTTTCTACACAATACTTATTCATATAGTATCCATTTGGTTTTCTTTCAGATACACTTGGACCAAAATAACCAGCATTGCTACCAGCTGTACTATAGAACTCTGTATCAACATATGTATCACCTACAGGAGAGAAGTAATAAGATCTGTCAGCTTGTGAACCACCACTTGACGGTCTTGGTGCATAAGGCAAATTGTAGCAAGAAGTACGTGCTAAAATAGTTCTGTTATTAATCTTTGAACCAACTTCGTAATTATCATCAGAATATATGTATTCAATTCTATCCATATCTTCTGTTGGCAAAAGATAATACTTAAAATGAGAATTAAATGTGCCGCTCCATGTCAGACCAAGTTGTTCTACACCACAAACACTATAACCGGGTGGTACATCATTATAATGATAGTTTTTACTATCAACATCATTTTTTAATTCTTGCGAATAACTATAAGTGTGAGTTGCCGTTGTAACGGACAAATTTTGTGCACTCAAGACAAATGTTGACAACATTAATAAAAGAGTAAAAAAAGTACCTTTTTTCATATATATATGGTTTTATTGATAATAATTATTTTAATTAGATGTATATGTTTTTAGGCATATCTTCCAAAGAGATATGATATTCTTGGTAAAATTACATATAATATCTTAACGAATTGTTACTCAGCCAATAATTTTGATGCTTTTTGAAAAATTTTTATTGGTGCATTTCATACTCCGTTTAGTAAAAAAGCGTATTATCAACAGTTATAGTATTGATAATCAAGCAATAATCTCTTTTTAAAACTCTTTTTTGTAATAGAGATTTGTAATTTGTACCATATAAACATTACCCATAAAGGATTCCCCGGCGAGTTACAAACACAAGCAACAACCCAACAATAACAAACAAGAGAACGACGCAAAAGTAAAAATTGGGTCGTTCTCTTGTTGAGAGGTTGTATAAAAAGAGCTGTTTTAAGGCTTGCGAAGCCCGAAAAAGCGTAGTTTACTAAACGTAAATGAGCATTTTGAGGGCGAGTGTAACGACGAAAGAGCCTTTTTAGTCAGCCTCTTGCATATAATATATAAATACTCTGTTAGAACTCCGCATTGTTTGGAGTACGTGGGAAAGGTATCACGTCGCGGATATTCGACATACCTGTCACAAAAAGCAACAGACGCTCGAAACCAAGACCGAAACCTGAGTGAGGGCATGAGCCATAACGACGGGTGTCGAGGTACCACCACATATCTTTCATTGGGATATTCATCTCCTCTACACGTGCAAGAAGCTTATCGTAATCAGCTTCACGCTCCGAGCCACCAATAATCTCGCCAATCTTTGGGAAGAGCACGTCCATGGCGCGTACAGTCTTGCCATCCTCGTTCTGCTTCATATAGAAAGCCTTGATATCCTTTGGATAGTCGGTGAGAATTACAGGACGTTTGAAGTGTGTCTCTACGAGATAACGCTCGTGCTCCGAAGCCAAGTCAACACCCCAATATACAGGGAACTCGAACTTATGTCCTGCAGCAACCGCGTCCTCAAGAATCTTGATACCGTCGGTGTAGCTCAAGCGAACGAACTCTGTATTCACGATTGAACGCAGACGTTCGATGAGTTCCTTGTCGAACATATTGTTGAGGAATGTGATATCTTCCATACAGTTATCCAAAGCCCACTGTACGCAATATTTGATGAATTCCTCGGCAAGTTCCATGTTGTCAATGATATCGTTGAAGGCAACCTCGGGCTCAATCATCCAGAACTCAGCCAAGTGACGTGGGGTATTTGAGTTCTCGGCACGGAATGTAGGACCGAATGTATAGATTGCGCCGAGTGCTGTTGCAGCCAACTCACCCTCGAGCTGTCCAGAAACGGTCAGGCTCGCCTGCTTGCCAAAGAAGTCGTTGTCGTAGATGATGCTACCGTTCTCATCCTTCTTAAGGTCGTAAAGGTTCATTGTTGTTACCTGGAACATCTGTCCTGCACCCTCACAGTCCGAAGCTGTGATGATTGGCGTGTGGAAATAGTAGAAACCTTTATCGTGGAAGAACTTGTGGATTGCATATGCCATATTGTGACGGATACGGAACACTGCACCAAAAGTGTTTGTACGTGGACGGAGGTGTGCCACTGTACGCATATATTCCATGGTCTGACCTTTCTTCTGCAAAGGATATGTGCTGTCGCAAGCACCAAGCAACTCAATCTCGGTAGCCTGAATCTCTACTGACTGACCACCACCGATTGATTCAACCAACATACCGTTAACGCTCAAGCAAGCACCTGTTGTGAACTGTTTGATAAGCTCCTCGTCGAACTTGTCGGCGTCGATAACCACCTGAACATTATTTATTGTAGAGCCATCGTTCAAAGCAACGAATGCTACCTGCTTGCTGCTTCTGCGGGTTCTCACCCAACCTTTTACATTTACTTCAACACCGGCTTCCTTGCTCTTGAGGAGGTCGGAGATTCTTGTTCGTTTTATCGTTTTCATACGATTTATTCTGTTGTAATAACTTTCTTATATATTATTCGTATGCGCCCATACGCAACATGTTAACCTCTTTGTCTGTAAGATAACGCCAATCGCCACGACGAAGATTCTTCTTGGTCAGACCGGCAAAAAGCACGCGGTCGAGTTTGTTCACTCTGTAACCAAGATGTTCGAGCATACGGCGGACAATACGGTTCTTACCAGAGTGTATCTCTATACCAATCTGAGAGCGGTCGGCTTCGTTCACGTATGTAACCTCGTCGGCATATACATGACCGTCCTCAAGCTCAATTCCGTTTACAAGAAGGTCCATATCGGACATTGCAACGTTCTTGTCACAAGTAACATGATAAATCTTCTTTTTCATGAACTTGGGATGAGTGAGCTTTGCCGCCATATCACCATCATTGGTGAGCAGTAGCACGCCTGTTGTGTTGCGGTCGAGACGGCCTACCGGATAGATACGCTCCTTACCGATACCACGCAAGCAGTCAAGAACAGTCTTGCGCTCCTGAGGATCGTCAACGGTTGTTACACAATCCTTGGGCTTGTTCAAAAGAACATAAACCTTACGTTCGGGGTTGATACGCTCGCCATTGAAACGTACATCGTCATTAGGAGTAACCTTTGTACCGAGTTCGGTAACAACAACACCATTTACGGTTATAAGACCTGCCTCGATATAGTTGTCAGCCTCGCGACGTGAACAGATTCCGGCATTTGAGAGAAACTTGTTAAGACGCAATGGAGCATTGGGATCGAGCATTGCTTCTTTATATGCGACACGTTTCTTTGCACTGTATTTTGCATTCGGATCGTATGCACCTTTTCTGTTAGGTCTGTTACCATAGTTGTTACGACGCTCTACGCCATATTCACCGGCAGCCTCATTACCACCACGGTAATTGTTCTTGCGGTAGTTGCCTACACGGTTTTCACCGTATGAAGGCTTTGAGTCATTGGCATAACGTCCGTATGAACCTCTTTCACCACCAAAGCGGTTACCTTCGAAATCACGGGCATTACGATCGTACGATCTTCTGTTGGTATAACCGGTACGCGCCTCGCCATCGCGGCTTGCACGTCCATACTGCGGACGCTCTTCGCTGTTTCCGTTAAAGCGTCGCTTCAATTTGTTGTCTCCGTTGAAATTAGGATTGAACGATGCTCTCTCCGACTTTCCGCGTGAGCCGCCACCATTGGGGCGTCTGTCTCTAAAATTATTCATCTGAAAATATCTTTACGAACCTCACGGTCCAAATTTAATATTCTTATAAACCTGTGTAAGAATGTGGTGTTATTGCACGCAGCTCCTCCTTTACGCTCTCCGAAACATCGAGACCGTCGATGAACTGGAGCAATGTATTCTGGTTAATGCCCTCGTTGGTGCGGGTAAGAGCCTTCAAAGCCTCGTATGGGTTTGGATAAGCCTCTCTACGAAGGATTGTCTGGATACCTTCGGCGCAAACGCTCCAGCAGTTGTCGAGTTCGTCATATATTGCGCCTTCGTTAAGAAGCAACTTACGCAAACCTACAAGTGAGCTCTTTATTGCAATAAGCATGTGGCTCATAGGTACACCCACGTTACGCAATACTGTGGAGTCGGTAAGGTCGCGCTGCAAACGGGAAATAGGCAACTTCATTGACAGGTGGTCGAGAATCGCATTGGCTATACCGAGGTTACCCTCGCTGTTCTCGAAGTCGATAGGATTCACCTTGTGAGGCATCGCGCTTGAACCAACCTCGCCTGCTTTAATCTTCTGTTTGAAGAACTCGTTTGAGATATACTGCCAGAAGTCCTTATCCATATCCATGATTATGATATTCACGCGACGCATTGCATCGAAAAGAGCCGCAAGATTATCATAATTTGAAATCTGTGTTGTATATTGCTCGCGCTGCAAGCCAAGGTTCTCCTGAACGAAGTTGTTTGCAAATGCCTTCCAGTCGATTGAAGGATATGCAACTCTATGAGCATTGAAATTACCTGTTGCACCACCGAATTTTGCAGAAATTACGCACTTCTTGAGTTCGGCAAGCTGTGTCTCCAGACGATATACAAATACCATAACCTCCTTGCCAAGACGTGTGGGCGATGCAGGCTGACCGTGTGTACGTGCAAGCATCGGGATATTCTCCCAAGCCTGAGCATACTCTTTAAGCTGTGCAATAAGTTCCTCCACTGCAGGATAGTAAACCTCGTTGAGAGCATCCTTGATTGAACAAGGAACAGATGTATTGTTGATATCCTGCGATGTCAAGCCAAAGTGGATGAACTCTTTATAGGCATCCAGACCACCGATTGCATCGAACTGCTCCTTGATGAAATATTCTACAGCCTTTACGTCGTGATTGGTAACCTTTTCTATATTCTTTACACGTGTAGCATCCTCCAATGTAAAGTTCTTGTAAATCTCGCGCAGACGTGGGAAAATAGCTTTGTCTACACCTGAAAGTTGCGGTATAGGCAACTCACACAGAGCAATAAAATACTCGATTTCCACAAAGACGCGATACTTGATGAGTGCAAACTCAGAGAAATAACCTGCAAAAGGTTCTGCTTTACCCCTATAACGACCGTCGATAGGTGATATTGCTGTCAGAATATTAAGTTCCATATATTTTAAAAAAAGGGTTTTTCTTTGCAAAAATAGCACTTTTTAGCCATAAACATTCAATGCCGGCATAAAGTTTATCAAAAATAACACAAAATAGATGTTTATTGGATAAATTTATACAACATGAACAAAAAAAATAACCCACGCACTGCGTAGGTCGGCTTCGGTGGACGTTGACGGATTCGAACCGCCGACCCTCTGCTTGTAAGGCAGATGCTCTAAACCAGCTGAGCTAAACGTCCGATATTTCAATTATTTTGTGGACGTTGACGGATTCGAACCGCCGACCCTCTGCTTGTAAGGCAGATGCTCTAAACCAGCTGAGCTAAACGTCCAATAAGTTGCAATTCTCATTTGCGATGCAAAAGTACTGCAAAATATTACAACCACCAAATGTTTTGAAGTTTTTTTTCGTTTTTATGCATAAAAAAGTGCAGGATGGCTATTTTGCCACCCTGCACATATCATATCACCGGCAGTTATTACTTAACAACCTCGATAATTACGCGACGGTTCAAGCACTTGGTGCTGTACTCGCTAGATTCGCCCTGACCGATTACAGACTCAACCTCTGCACCGTTTGCTCTCAACATCTCGGCAACAGCCTCAGCACGCTGCAAAGAGAGCTTCTGGTTGTACTCTTCAGCACCTGTTGTATCTGCAAAACCGATTACACGGAGTTTTGCACCTGCAGCCTTAGCAGCCTCAGCATAAGCCTTGATATTCAACTCTTCCTTCTTAGAATCGAGTTTAGCTGTACCGAATGGGAAGAATGTTGACTGCTTCACATCCACAAAACGTGGCTGGCTTGCAAGTTCCTCATACTTCTTGTTAGCATCGCAGAGCTGGTTCTTGAGATTTGCAATCTCGCCCTGTGCCTTCTGGTTCTGCTCGTTTGCATTGTTCAAGTCATTCTCAAGACCTGCAATGATGCCACCGTAAACAGCCTGAAGAGCAGGAACATCTACAGCCTGGTTCCAATCTGGCTTGCCAAGACGGTAAGTAACACCAAGAGAAGCAGCCCACATCATGTCATGACCCTGATAACCCGGTTTACCACTGAATCCGTTACGGAAGAAGTAACCTGTCAACTCAAGGTTGATAGCCCAACGCTTTGCAACGCGGAAAGTATTCAAAAGACCATAGTCTGCAACCAAAGTTCCTGAAAGACCTTCCCATGTCTCGTAGCTGTAAGCGTTACGACCTGCCCAACCAAAACCTACGAAAGGAATTGCATTGTAGATACGGTCTTCTCTGTAACCACAGCACAAGTTGCTCAAGTTAAACATAGCATCGAAGTGGAATACAGCCAATGCAGTGTGCTCTGCATCGTTATAACACTTCATATTCAGACCACTATAACCCAATCTCCAACCAAAACCGGGAGTGTGCCATTTACCGAAATGAGCACTTACATTGGGAGAAAGGTGTTTGAAAGGCAACTCGCCTTTTGTAACAACACCATTATAGAGATTAACACCGCCATTAACATCGATGAACCAGTTTGCACCAAAACGGTTGGTCTCAACACTGTGTTTCTTTGTAGGAACAGCAATCTCTTCTACGACAACCTCTTGTGCATAAGAGAACATCGCAACACCGGCAATAGCCAATGAAATCAAGAACTTTCTCATACTAGATAATTTAATTTATTTATTCTTCTTATTTTCCTTAACCTTTTTGTCTATATAAACAGACGAAATCCTATATTGTTTAACGCCTATACTAAAGACAGTTAAGCCAATAAACAATATAGTTCGTGCAAAATTATATAATTTTCACAAAACCACATTCAACAAACTAGGCAAACAAGCAAACATTAACATTATTTAACATACGGCATACTGCCTACCATATGAAAAATTGCTTGCTATCTTGAAAATTCACGTTCTATATCCTTATCCGGCATCACATACAATACAACCGCCCCATCGGGAGTAAGTGTCGGAGACGAAGTGCGGAACAAATCATCGACAAGCACTTTCATTTCATCAGGCGACAATATCTGACCTGCAACAACTGCCACATCCTTTGCCATGGAAAGAGCCATGCGTTCATAAATTTTCGTCTTAACATTGCCCGTTTCATCCATAACGCCATGAACTATATCCATAAGCAACTTGACGGGAGACAATCCATCTATACCGGAAGGCACTCCATTGATTGCGAATGAGCCACCGCCAAGATTGGATATATCGAACCCCAAAGCCGAGAGTTCTTCCTGTATATTCTCTATAGTAACAGACTCGCTCAAAGTTACATCCACCCTCTCCGGGAATAGAAGTCCCTGGGATGCGGCATGTTTTTCCTGAATCTGTACCTTATACTTTTCAAACAGCACCCTTATATGCGCTCTACGCTGATGCACCCACATCAAGCCGTTTTTTACAGGCACAAGAATGTATTGCCCTTTATATTGCGCCATTGGGATATACTCCTCGAGCAAGGTTGTCTCTTCCACTTCCTTGCACACGTTGCTCTGCAGGTCTTCATCCGGCAGGTCCTCAAACGGAGAAAGGTCCAAAGGTTTGTCGCCGGCAACACCGTCGTACATCATTTCCCAAGAGTCGCCACCAGTTCTGTAATCAGGCATTCTGGTCTTGAACGGGTTATATCCCGGATTGTACGAAACACGGGGAGCCGATACCGGCGCGCTATTTGCACTCACAATATCCATGACCGGAATATCGGGAATATTATCATCGTCAAATTCAAGACTGGGAGTGGCATTGAAGCGCCCGAGAGCCTCGCGAACAGCCGCAGCAATGATTTTCCACAGATCCGACTCATCCTCGAATTTTATCTCGGTTTTTGTGGGATGGATATTCACATCGATACGTGAAGGTTCCACATTGATACACAAAAAGAACGGCACCTGCTCACCTTGGGGTATTATATCCTCAAAAGCACTGTTCACCGCCTTTGCAAAATAGGGATGGCGCATATATCTGCCATTCACAAAGAAATATTGCAAGACTCCTTTTTTGCGTGCACTCTCGGGGGTGCCGACAAATCCCTTTATATTTATAAGAGGAGAGGCAACCTCCACCTCCACCAACTGCTGGTTAATCTTCTTTCCAAACAGGTTCACTATTCTCTGTCTGAAAGACGACGGTGGCAACGATATAACCTCCGAACCGTTATGCGACAAGCTGAATTCAATATTGCAATTGGCAAGTGCGACGCGCTCGAACTCTGTTACAATATTATTGAATTCCGTCTGATTCGATTTCAGGAACTTACGACGTGCAGGAATATTGTAAAATAGATTCTTTACCTTGAAGTTACTGCCCGCAGATACCATCACAGGTTCCTGCTGTTCAAGCACCGAACCTGATATTGCCACACATGTTCCGAGCTCATCATCAGGACGTCTGGTAAGAAGTTCCACCTGCGCTACTGCGGCAATGGAAGCAAGAGCCTCGCCACGGAATCCCATAGTTGAAAGAGAAAACAGGTCCTCCGCCGATTTGATCTTTGATGTGGCATGACGTTCAAAAGCAAGACGTGCATCTATCTCAGACATTCCCTTTCCATCATCTATAATCTGTATAAGAGTCCTTCCGCCATCCGAGACAATGACCTGCACTTTTGTGGCACCGGCATCGATGGAATTCTCCATCAACTCCTTGACAACAGAAGCCGGACGCTGAACCACCTCTCCTGCAGCAATCTGATTTGCCACCGAATCGGGCAACAATTGTATTATATCCTTCATAATCTGCAAGGGTTAGAATACATACATATCCTTCAATATGTAATAAAGAAGAAATGCACACACAAACAAAGCGGCAACAGCAACACGTGTTGTTATACGTGTACCATTCGCTTTTCGACGTTCCACATGGGAATTCTCGTTAGAGAATGCCCCCTGCAAACGCTCCTTATAGCCTTCCTCCTTTGGGGGCAACATTCCCAACTCACGCTTGGCATTCTCAACTATCTTATCGAGTTTTTCCTTGCGCTCATCAACATAAATGTATTTATGATTGAACTTTCGGGGCTCACGCATCTTGAACATTCCCATAACTACTTCTCCTTTCCTTTAAAACGTTCCAATGTAGGCAATGGAATCTTATCCCTTCTGATAGTCTTGAGCTGCATATCCTCACCCTTTCCACGCCAAATGAATATATCTTCCTTGCTTACAGGACGCACATGTCCGAACCAAGCGAAGTTATCAAGAAAACGCTTGTCGGCAGGTCTCTGCCCCATAGGATAGAAAACTCCTTTTGCCTCCTTGGGTATAACAAGTTTCTCTACCTGACCTTTGTTGAGATATGCTATCGCACGTCCGGCCGTTGTGGTATTCATTCCCACAAAGGTGCTGTCGCTCTCATCTATCGGATAGAAAATTATACCGACACTGCCTATGACCTGCATTTCACTCAGACGTCCGTCGGTAAAGAAGAATTTCATCTCCTGACCTTTTATCTGATTATAATCGGCAGAATCCACCGGCTCGACATAGAGTGTCTGATTCTTTATATGAACCCAATCTATAGAGGCAGTATCCATATATACCTTAACCTCTTCACCGAGTAACTGTATTCCCTTATTCCACAGAATAGGATCCTTGTACATTGTCATACAACTGTCGCGTGAATCGAATACCAGAGAATCGCAAACAGCCTGCATTTCCCTACTCCATGCACGAACCTTGTCATATGCCTTCACCTGACGATACAAGGAATCTGTATCAATATTGTACGACACAGCCCATATGGTATCGGCATGCATGAAAAGCGAATCGCGCTGTGAGTAATCCACAACGACAGCTCTGCCCGTTACATAGGCGGAGTCCACAATTTCGTTCAGATAAGCATATTCACCTGTGAGCATATTACGGTTTACGGTATCATTGAACACAATATTGCCGAAGACCTCGCTATAGCCGTTGCTTATATTATAGAATATGGAATCGGCTGTAACATCCTTATTGTCGTTATACAATACGGAACGGTCGAGCAGATAAGCCAATCTTTCCGCAGTGTTGTATCGTCCTCTCTCGGAATAGACTTTACTCTCCCCACTATACATGTCTGTAGGTCCCTGGATTGTAGCAATCTTGTTATCAGTGTTATAGTACAATGTATCGGACAACATTCTGAAATCAGGGTGTTCCAGAACTACATCATACTGAAAGAAGGCATTATTGGTATTCACATTATACTCGCCATAATACGACGACAAGGTGCTTTCACCGTCGAACAACGTGCCATGTTCTATAAAATATCCCAAATTGTCGTTGCGGTCGAAATCGAGGCTGTCGGTTGTGAGCGTTGTATTCTTATCAATAAGACGCACATTATTACGCACACGGGCAAGGTTGGTATCACCGTCATAGTCGAGATAATCTCCATACAGGAACAGTGTATCGCCCTGCTCCATGCGTACATTTCCGAAAGCCTGGAACGCATTCTTCTTCTGGAAATAATGGGCACTGTCGCAATACATATACATGCTATCCCTTCTAAAACGCACATCACCCACAAGTATCCATGCATCGGGATTCACCGACTCATCGAAGCGGGTAACATCGGTATGCAACATATGTACATAGCTCTTCGGACGCACCGAAGAACTATCACCCGAAACAACGCTCTGCGCAAAGAGAGGAATATGCAACGAGAATATAAATATTATGGATAATATCCTGTACATTTAAAGCCTGAATATCACTCCTCAAAGAAGTTCCAGTTAGGATAAATGAAATCACAATCGCGATTCTCGCGGTTGATTCTTACATAAGTGTTCCGTTGCTTCTCCTTTATCCATTCCTGAATACGTTCGTCGCTGAGCTTTGCCTGATACATGTACTGCAATGTCTCATAGTCGTCATTGATTGTTGCGACATGCGCATCGGTCTTTGACCTCAGTTTGACAATGGCACAAACTGTCTTACCATTATCGAGCAACCAAGTGAAAGGCTGGGATATTTCGCCGACAGACATTCTGTCAACAATTCTTGCAATATCCACAGGCAGTTCATCCATCTTGAAATGCGACGAAGCTGTCTCCTTGTTGTACATTATACCATAGTTGTTGCGTGTTTCCTTATCATGTGAAATTGCTTCTGTAGCCTCTTCGAATGTAAATTTACCTTCCTTTATATCAATAGCTACAGAATCCAGACGCAAAAGCATCTTCTTGATATTCTCGTTCGAATGCTGAGGCTTACGCAATATATGACGGACCTTCACACGGTCGCCACGTTTCTCCATAAGCTGAATGATATGGAAACCGTATTCTGTCTCCACAATCTTTGAGACCTTGTTTGGATCGGTGAGACTGAAAGCCACGGCTGCAAATTCAGGTTGCAACTGTCCACGTCCCATGAAATCGAGTTCACCGCCTCGACGGGCTGAACCCGGGTCTTCGGAATAGAGCAGAGCCAAAGTGGAAAAGCTTGTCTCGCCACTTGTTATACGCTCTGTATATTCGCGCAACTCACCTTTGACACGTTCAAGTTCTTCGATATCGATTTCCGGTTCAAGTGTTATGACCTGCACCTCAACCTGCTGCTGCACAAAAGGCAGACTGTCCTTAGGAAGTGACTCATAGAAACGACGGACAAGGACAGGCGACACTTTGATATCACCCACAATCTTCTGCTTCATGCGTTCCATCATCTCCATGTTGTAAAGCTGTTCGCGATACATTTCACGGATTTCCGAAGAGTTCTTGTCGAAATACTCCTCCATTTTCTCTTTGGAACCGATATTCTGAATCACATAACTCATCTGCGCCTCAACCTTTCGCATAATTTCACCCTCGTCCACGACTATACTGTCCAGGGATGCCTGATGCAGGAAGAGTTGCTGCACTGCAAGGTCTTCACCGACAATACAATAAGGATCACCTTCGAATCTACGGCCATTTCCCTGCCAGAAACGTATAGCCTCCTCGATATCGGAACGCAGAATACACTTGTCGCCAACCACCCACTCTACGCGGTCAATAACGTTGTCCTGTGCAAAAGCACCGGTCAACTGCAACAAAAATATACCTAGAAACAAAAATCTTTTCATTCTTCTATATTTAGCATGCCATTACGGCACATTTTTTTCAAAACAATACAACTTCACCTGCTTTAAGAGCCTCCTTATACAAGGTCTGTTTTTTCTCTCTTATAAAACCGGCTCTTCTGGAATTGACGAGCAACTCCGTAATCTCAGAAACAACCATTTCCATAGGTTTCCTGTCGCCCTTCTGTATTAACGTATCAGCACATACAAAGTATGTATAACCGTCATGTCTGAATTCAATGGTCTCCCTCTTTTTCAACCTTTCGTTCAACTGATATTCCGTCAGGGGAGTCTCCTTTGCAACATCAGAAACCGTACGCCACTCTTCTATAAAACTTTTATACAAGGAAGAATTGGTAATACTGTATTTTTCTATACGTTCAAGGTCTTCGCTGTTACGTCTCATACACCAGGAACGTACACGCCCTATATTTGGAGACTTATCGGAGAGTTTCAGCAGAAGTCCCTTGAACATGGGCTCTTCAACCTCAAACATATTGTCGTTGGCTTCGTAAAATGCGGTTATATCGTCCTGTGAAATATCCGATGCGAGCTGCTGATTTACAAGACCATCCTGATAGATACTCAATATAAGTCCGCGACGGTATTTTTCGACCATACTTTCAATATCCACATCAGAAGCCACATTCTCTGCCGCCTTATTGTAAAAAAGGTGTTCGGTTGCCCACCTTTCTATATAGTCCTTTACAAAACGGGCACTGTCAACACCCTCGCCCGAAACGGCATACATAAGGTCAATCTCGTCCTTATACAAGTAAGAATCCCCAATACAAGCAATAGCCATTCTGCCTTTGTGCACATCCTCACCCTTGCAGGCAAGCAAAAGCAGGAATGCCATCAGAAAGCAGAAACAGCTATACCTATGATACATAAAAAAGGATTTAGTTATGATTATTAACTGTCTTCAGCACCTTTTTATCTACTTTAACCTTATATTTTCTACGAAGTTCCTTAACCCACTTATCCTCGAGATACTTCTGATAGTCGTTCTGGACTGCACCCTTGACATCCTTATATGTTTCGGGCGCCGCAATAACCTGACCTATGATATCAACAAAGCCATAACCCTGACGATATTCAGTCTCCTTGTCCTGATTAAAGGCAAGTTTATCTACCCACGCATTATCGCCCATGGTGAACATACCTATTTCAACACGCACAACACGTGCTGAGTCCTTTGGAAGATTCTCTTCGATTACCGCCTTATAGTCATTGGCATGCTTACCTGCCAACATACGCTTCATCATATCAAGATTCTCCTGTGAGTTGGCATGTATCACTGCTCCGCGATAACGTGGTGAAGTAAACTGATATTTTTTTCTGTTCTTATTGAAGAATTTTTCAATACCGGCTTCATCGGCAGCAACCTTGTTCCAAACCTCACTTGCAGACACCTCAAAGAAAAGCAATCCGTCGTAATATTCACGCATAAGATTTCCAAACTCAGGATATTTACTTTCGAGCAGGCTATCCTCGCGTGCAAGAGCCTCCTGTGGTGTCATATTTCCACCGAACTCCTCAGCAAGGTCAAAGCCCTTCTTCATTCGTGCCTGAAGATATATGTTTTCTCTTTCCAAAATCTTGATTATCGCCGGACGATACTCCTCGAACTTACCGAAAGGACGAGAAGCCAAGCGTTTTGCAACATGGAAACCGGCAGGAGATTCAAACGGTTTTGAATACTCTCCATCAGCAAGCATATACACTACATCCTCAAACTCCTTATACGCCTGTCCCCTGATAATCTCGAAAGGCATGATTACCTGTCGGGGAATGGCAAAGAAATCGGCGACTTCTTCGAAAGAGGAACCGGCACAGAGCATTGCATAGGCAGAATCGGCTCTCGCCGCAGACATCTTTACCGTTGCGGCATCATCTTTCTGCTTTGCAGGGAAAAACAGATGAGTCACCTTGACAAATCCATCCTTTCCTATTGTTGCGGAATCCCTTGCATAAATCTTATGCGCCTCCCTATCCACATAACCAGGGTCGGTGAGATAACTCTCTGCAAGTTGAGCACGGTCCTTGGCATACTCGGCTTTGAACGATTCGAGCGTATCAAACCTCAACGCCTCCGCTTCGGCAACCTTCAACTTGAAGTCGATATACATCTGAAGGTACTCTTCGGCAGTCATCGCACTATCACTGACATTGCCACGATTCTTATTGAATGCATATTCAAATTCAGAACGCAGTATTTTCTTGCCATTGACAGTCAAAAGCACCGGGTCGTCGGCAACCTGTGCCGACAAACCCGCTACCGATACCAAAGAGAGTAGTAATATATACAGTCTTTTCATACAAAAATTTATTCAGGACGGCTGTAGTTTGGAGCCTCACTTGTGATAGACACATCGTGTGGGTGACTCTCCAATACACCGGCATTTGTTATACGCACGAATTTTGCATTATGCAACGATTCGATATCCTTTGCACCACAGTAGCCCATACCGGAACGCAGACCACCTACGAGCTGATAGATAACCTCGAACAAAGTACCCTTATAAGGCACACGGGCAGCGATACCTTCGGGAACGAGCTTCTTCTTGTCGGCAGTATCAGCCTGGAAATAACGGTCCTTAGAACCGTTCTCCATAGCCTCGAGTGAACCCATACCACGGTAAGACTTGAATTTACGTCCGTTGAAGATGATTGTATCACCGGGAGATTCCTCTGTTCCGGCAACAAGAGAACCAATCATCACACTGTATCCACCGGCAGCCAAAGCCTTTACAACATCACCAGAATAGCGCAAACCGCCATCGGCAATCAAAGGCACACCTGTACCCTCAAGAGCCTTAGCCACATCATAAACTGCAGAAAGCTGTGGAACACCCACACCGGCAACCACACGGGTAGTACAGATTGAACCGGGACCGATACCAACCTTTACAGCATCAGCTCCTGCCTCTGCCAACATCTTTGCAGCCTCACCTGTCGCAACATTTCCTACCACGATGTCAATCTGTGGGAATGCAGCCTTTGCCTCCTTAAGCTTGGCAACAACACCTGCAGAATGTCCGTGAGCTGTATCGATGATGATTGCATCCACGCCAGCCTCGACCAATGCCTTGATACGGTCCATAGCGTCAACAGTTACGCCCACACCGGCAGCAACACGCAAACGTCCCTTGCTGTCCTTGCAAGCCATTGGTTTATCCTTTGCTTTTGTAATATCCTTGAATGTTATAAGACCTTCGAGACGACCTTCGCTGTCAACTACAGGTAGCTTCTCAATCTTGTTTTCGCGCAAGATATTGGCAGCAGCCTCCATATCGGTCTGCTGATGTGTAACGACCAATTTTTCTGCGCCTGTCATAATCTCACAGATAGAACGCTCCATGTTTGTTTCGAAACGCAAGTCGCGGTTTGTTACAATACCCACAAGTTTCTTATCCTCGTCTACAACAGGAATACCGCCGATATGGTATTCTGCCATAATCTCAAGAGCATCCTTTACTTTTGCCTGTGGCTGAATTGTTATAGGATCGTAGATCATACCGTTCTCGGCACGCTTCACGATAGCCACCTGATGCGCCTGCTCGGCGATAGACATATTCTTGTGGATAACACCGATACCACCTTCGCGTGCAATGGCAATTGCCATCTTTGCCTCGGTAACAGTATCCATAGCCGCTGTTACAAAAGGAACATTCAGCTCTATATTTCTTGAGAACTTAGTCTTAAGGGTAACCTCTTTAGGAAGGACAGCCGAGTATGCAGGAATCAGCAATACGTCGTCGTATGTCAAACCGTCCATCACAATCTTTTCTTTTATAAAATCATTCATAGTATATATATTTTTATATTCTTAATTTCCCATTTCCGAAATAAACTTGATACGCACAAGACGTATCTCCTCTTCACTGTATTCGCCACCCAACTCATCAATAGCAACATCAATGTTGTCGGTATCCGAACTCTTGAAGTAGTCGTATATCTCGTACATATTTTCCTCATCAAGAATCTCTTCGAGGAAATAGTCGATATTCAGTTTTGTACCGGAATATACGATTGATTCGATATCGTCGAGCAGTTCATCAAATTCAACGCCCTTGCTTATTGCCAGATCGTCAAGAGCAATCTTTCTATCTATAGCATTGATGATAGCCACCTTGAGTTTCGACTTGTTGGCAACAGTACGGATGCGTATATCCTCGGGACGGTCTATTTCGTTCTCCTCGCAATGACGCTTAATCAAAGCGCAGAACTCCTCGCCATAACGCTTGGCCTTACCTTCGCCCACACCGGGTATATTTTTGAGTTCCTCGATGTTTACAGGATATGTTGTTGCCATAGCCTCGAGCGACGGATCCTGGAATATCACATAAGGGGGCAACTCCAACTGTTTTGAGAGCTTCTTACGAAGGTTCTTCAACATTGCAAACAATTCCGGATCTACCGCAAACGAACTGCCGGTCTGTATAACGGTATCCTCCTCGTCAAAGTCCCTGTCCTCGACAATTTTGAAAGAGACAGGTTTCTTAAGGAAATCCTTACCTGCTTTGGTAACCTTTATTGTACCATAGTTCTCTACATCCTTGTCGAGATAACCGGCAATAAGTGCCTGGCGTATCACAGCATTCCAGCGTTTTGCATCCTCATCATCGCCACAACCGAAGCACTCCAATTCATCGTGCTTGTGCGAAATGATATCAGCGGTCTCCTTTCCAAGAAGGACATCAATTATATATTCGACTTTGTAATTCTCTTTCAAAGCAATAACTGTCTCTATTACAGCTTCAAGCAAATCCTTTGCCTCTACCTGTTTCTTTGGTGTCTGGCAGTTGTCACAATTTCCACAATTTTCCACGTCGTAATTCTCTCCAAAATAATGTAACAATAATTTTCTTCTGCAAACAGCCGATTCGGCATATGCCGTTGTCTCGTGCAACAGCTGACGACCGATATACTGTTCGGCAAGAGGCTTGCCTTCGAGGAACTTCTCCAACTTCTGCAAGTCCTTGTTATTATAGAATGTTATGCATTGTCCTTCACCGCCATCCCTTCCGGCACGACCGGTTTCCTGATAATAACCTTCGAGACTCTTTGGAATATCATAATGTATCACATAACGTACATCGGGCTTGTCGATACCCATACCGAACGCTATGGTGGCAACGATAACATCAATCTTTTCCATTATGAAATCGTCCTGAGTCTGAGAGCGCAAAGCCGAGTCCATTCCTGCATGATATGGTTTTGCAAGAATCTCATTTGCCTGCAATATCTCGGCAAGTTCCTCAACTTTCTTACGGCTAAGGCAATATATGATACCCGATTTGCCGGGATTCGATTTTATATATTTTATAATATCTTTGTCAACATCCTTTGTCTTGGGACGTACCTCGTAATAGAGGTTAGGACGATTGAACGAAGACTTGAAATCAGGTGCATCCTGAATTCCAAGGTTCTTTTTGATATCATCGCGAACCTTTGTAGTAGCCGTTGCTGTCAGTGCGATAATAGGAGCCTTGCCGATTTCGTTTATTATCGGACGTATGCGACGATACTCCGGACGGAAATCGTGTCCCCACTCCGAAATACAATGCGCTTCGTCAATTGCATAGAACGAAATCTTTATACTTTTCAGGAACTCAACATTCTCTTCCTTTGTCAAGGACTCCGGAGCAACATAAAGCAACTTTGTCTTGCCCGATAGAACATCCTCCTTCACAACATCTATAGCCTGTCTCGTCAAAGATGAGTTAAGGAAATGGGCTACCCCATCCTCCTCGTTCAGATTTCTGATTGCATCAACCTGATTTTTCATCAATGCAATCAAAGGCGATATTACTATCGCAGTACCTTCCATAACCAAAGAGGGGAGCTGGTAACACAACGATTTACCGCCACCCGTTGGCATAAGGACAAAGGCATCCTTCCCATCAAAAAGATTTCTGATGACTGCCTCTTGATCCCCTTTAAACGTATCAAAACCGAAATTCTCTTTAAGAACTTCTGTCAAATTGAACTTCTTAGTCATTTTACAGTACGGCATTTGAAAACAAAGTTATAAATATCTCTACAAAACACACAACTTTTTCCAAAGATATTTTTCATAAAAAAGAGAAAAAGAGTACAAGACGTTGTTTTAACAGGCTTCCTTTCACTTTTAAAAGATTACAGATACAAAAAAGACCTCTCCAGAGAAAGGTCTTTCATATTTTAAAGCACATTATCACGCACCGGCAATAGAAGTGCTTTTTTCTATCTGCTTTTTGGCATATTCTTTTGTTATTTTACAGCTCTTGACTCCGCTCGATGGAATTTCAAACATTTTCTCCATCATTATAGTCTCAACAATTGAGCGCAATCCTCTGGCACCGAGTTTGTATTCCACAGCCGTATCAACGATATAATCAAGAGCATCGGGAGCAAAGGTAAGCTTTACACCATCCATCTCCATAAGTCTGATATACTGTTTAACCAACGAGTTCTTTGGTTCGGTGAGGATATTACGCAACGTATCCCTGTCGAGAGGACGCAACGATGTCAATATAGGCAGACGACCTACGATTTCAGGGATAAGACCGAAAGAGCGCAGATCCTGCGGAGCAATATAACGCATCATATCGCCCTTGTCAATCTGATGACTGTTCTGCACCGAGTTATAGCCTACCACATGAGTATTCAATCGCTGGGCAATCTTCTTCTCTATTCCGTCAAAAGCACCACCGCATATAAACAGGATATGTCTTGTATTTACGGGAATCATCTTCTGATCGGGATGCTTACGGCCACCCTGTGGCGGAACATTCACCACCGAGCCTTCGAGAAGTTTCAGCAATCCCTGCTGAACACCCTCGCCGCTCACATCGCGGGTTATTGAAGGATTGTCGCTCTTGCGGGCAATCTTGTCAATCTCGTCAATGAACACGATACCACGTTCAGCCTCCTGCACATTGTAGTCGGCAACCTGCAACAGACGTGTAAGGATACTTTCAATATCCTCACCCACATATCCGGCTTCGGTGAGCACAGTTGCATCGACAATAGTAAAAGGCACCTTCAGCAAGCGGGCTATTGTACGTGCGAGCAATGTCTTGCCCGTACCGGTGCTGCCCACCATTATGATATTGCTCTTTTCAATCTCTACGTCGTCGCAGGCATCGCGCTGCATCAGACGTTTATAGTGATTGTAGACCGAAACAGCCAAAGCACATTTTGCCTCGTCCTGACCAATGACATATTCGTCAAGAAAAGCCTTTATCTCTTTGGGCTTTGGCAACTCCGTCATCTCAAAGTCGCTCTTGGGCAAGAGAGACTCTTCGCGCAATATCTCATGAGCATGTTCCACACACTCATTACATATATAGCCGGAGATACCGGTCATGAGCAATGCCACCTGGTCTTCGAACCTGCCACAGAAGCTACAACGTTTTTTACCCTTTTCTGCCATTATATACAAAAATTATTTACGGGTAAGAACATTGTCAATCATGCCATACTCCTTTGCTTCAAGAGCAGTCATCCAATAATCACGGTCGCTGTCAGCCCACACCTTGTCAAAAGGTTGCTTGCTGTGGTCAGAGATTATTGTATAAAGTTCTGTCTTGAGTTTCTGGATTTCACGGGCTGTAATTTCAATATCACTTGCCTGGCCCTGCACACCGCCAAGTGGCTGATGTATCATCACACGGCTATGTGTGAGAGCAGAACGTTTACCCTCCGCACCTGCCACAAGGAGCACTGCCGCCATACTTGCAGCCATACCGGTACAGATTGTAGCCACGTCGCTCGAAATGAACTGCATGGTATCGTATATTCCAAGACCGGCATATACCGAACCACCGGGTGAGTTTATATATATTGAAATATCCTTTCCGCTATCAACAGAATCAAGATAGAGCAACTGCGCCTGCAGGGTATTTGCTGTATAATCATCGATCTGTGTACCGAGGAAGATGATTCTATCCATCATCAAACGCGAGAACACATCCATCTGAGTAACATTCAACTGTCTCTCTTCAAGGATATAAGGGTTCAAATACTGCGACTGCGCCTTGATAACACCATCAAGCACCATGCTGTTCATGCCAAGATGCTTGGTTGCATATTTTCTAAAATCATCTCTCTCCATACAACAAACCTTTAAAAATTCAAAAAACTATTATTAAGCGTTCTCAGAAACCTTCTTGTTGAAATCCTCAACAGAAACAGTCTCCTCGTTCAAAGTGATTACAGCCTTGATAGAAGCGATGAGCTTGACATCAACAGCGCGGTTAACAAGTGCCTCGCGTGTCTTGTCCTGCTTCAACATCTCCTTAGCATAGTTCTCGAGCAAGTCCTCGGGTACGTTAGCCATGCCGTACTGAGCAAACTGGTCGCGTGTAGCATCCTTTGCAACAGCAAGAACATCGTTATCATCGATCTTGATCTCGAACTTCTTAGCAAGCTGCTCCTTAACAAGGTGCCATGAAAGCTCTGTAAGACTCTTCTGGAACTCTTCCTCGCTTACTGTCTCGCCCTGAGCCTTGCTCATATCCATGATGCGACGCAAGATGCTCTCGTTGTACTCGAGCTTGCCGACCTTTTCCATAAGGTATGCACGAACATCCATCAAAAGCTTGTAGTCGCTCTCAACCTCGAAACGGTTTGCGAACTGTTCAGCAATCTTAGCACGGAACTCCTCTTCTGTAGTAACTACATCCTTACCGAATGCTGCATCAAACACATTCTGGTTGATTTCGCTTGCAACGAAACGTGTAATTTCTGTGATAGCGAAAGTAAACTCACCTGCGTGTGCGGCAACCTCGCTCTTCTCAACCTTAAGAAGTGAAGCCAACTCAGCCTCGTTGTTGTCGAAAGCAACAGAAGGGTTGAAAGTAACGACATCGTTAACCTTTGCACCTGCAAAGAGAGCCTTCTGCTCATCGTTCTTCATATATGAAGGCATCATCACAGCCTCGCGAACAACAACACCCTCCTCAACAGACTCAGTCAAAGTACCCTTGAGCATGTCGCCGTTCTCATAAGACTCAACCTGCTTGTACTCGCCACAACGCTGAGCAAAAGCATTTGCCTGACCGTCGATCATCTCCTTTGTAGGCTCAATTCTGTAGTATGGAAGAGCATCGCTCTTGTCAAGAACCGCCTCGAACTTAGGAGCAAGAGCAATCTCGAAATCGAAAGTGAACTCCTTATCCTCAGCCATGTTGATACCAGCCTGCTGCTCCTCGATTGGAAGAGGCTCGCCAAGCATATCAATCTTGTTCTCTCTGATATACTCGAACAATTTTGTCTGCAACAACTTGTTGATTTCTTCAGCCTTGACAGCAACACCGTACTGCTTCTTGATCAAGCCCATAGGAACCATACCCGGACGGAAACCGGGGATATTAGCCTTCTGGCGGAAGTTCTTCAACTGCTTTTCTACCAATGCTGAATAGTCAGCCTCCTGAATGTTTACAGAAAGGATTGCGCTTGTAGCGTCTTGATTTTTAAGTGTAAATTCCATTTATATAAAAATTTAAATATTATTCTATTCCGAATTTAGAACCGCAAAAATACAATTTCTTATGGACATTTTCAAAAAAACGACACAAAAATAGACTTTTATAATAAAAAACAGGTTGCAGAAATACGTATTTTCTACAACCTGCGTATAATAAGCAGTTTAAAGATTACAACTGGAACTCGCGTTTTCTAAGGACAAAATCGCGTCCCAGATATTTTTCACGCACAATTGCATTCTCTGCAAGAACCTCAGGCGTTCCTTCAAATAGGATACGGCCTTCAAACAACAGATAGGCTCTGTCGGTAATACTCAATGTCTCCTGAACATTATGGTCAGTGATTAGGATTCCGATATTCTTGTCCTTCAATTTCCACACAATATACTGAATATCCTCTACGGCAATAGGGTCGACACCGGCAAACGGCTCATCAAGCATAATGAATTTAGGGTCTATGGCAAGACAACGCGCAATTTCGGTACGACGTCTTTCACCTCCCGACAAACGGTCGCCAAGATTCTTGCGCACCTTCTGCAAACGGAACTCTTCGATAAGGCTCTCTAGTTTTTCCTTCTGATACTCCTTTGGTTTGCCTGTAAGTTCAAGAACCGAAGCAATATTATCCTCCACGGTCATCTTACGGAACACACTTGCCTCCTGGGCAAGATAGCCGATACCGGCACGCGCACGCTTGTAAACAGGATAATCGGTAATTTCCGTATCATTCATGAAGATATGACCATCATTCGGAACTACCAGTCCCGTTGTCATATAGAACGACGTTGTCTTTCCTGCACCGTTAGGTCCAAGCAGACCGACAATCTCACCCTGCTTGACATTGAACGACACGTCGTTGACGACAGTACGCTTTCCGTATCTCTTTACGAGATTTTCGGTTCGCAGCACCATCCTTTCATCGCGGTCCATTTCGTCAAATCCGTTTGTCATATCCTGTAAATTCAATTTATTACACGGCAAAAATAGTGTATTTTTGTCTTTCCCACAACAAAACAGTCGCTTTCTGTGGTTAAAAGCACTTCAAGAAAAAGATTATTCCGTTTTTAACGAAAAAATAGTACCTTTGCACAAACTTAAACAACAAAGATGATACTTGTCGATTCCATAAAGACATTTGGAGAATACATACTCCTTATGAAACGCGTGCTCTCCAAGCCTGAACGCTGGAGAGTATTCTTCCGTCGCATGCTGCACGAAATGTACCAGCTTGGAGTAAACTCCATTCCCATAGTCCTACTCATTTCGTTCTTCATCGGTGCAGTAATATGCATCCAACTGAAACTTAACATCGAAAGCCCATGGATGCCCAAAATGGTAGTAGGATACTCCACACGCGAAATCCTGATTCTTGAGTTCTCATCATCCATAATGTGTCTGATTCTGGCAGGAAAAGTGGGCTCAAATATAACATCCGAAATTGGAACGATGCGCGTAACACAACAGATTGACGCACTTGAGATTATGGGTGTAAATTCAGCATCATTCCTGATACTTCCCAAGATTTCTGCCCTCATCTCAATGATTCCGATGCTTGTTATATTCAGCATCGCGGCAGGAACTGCAGGAGCATTCGCCATCGGAAAGTTTACAGGAATAATGACTCCCGAAGACCTTATGGTGGGATTGCAATACGAATTCCAACAATGGTATGTATGGTGCAGCGTAATAAAGTCGGTAGCATTCGCCTTCATAATAACAAGCGTCTCGGCATTCTATGGGTACAGAGTAACCGGCGGTTCACTTGAAGTAGGCAAAGCCAGCACCAATGCCGTTGTAAGTTGCAGCGCACTCATACTGTTTGCCGACATGATAATAACACAATTACTGATGCAATGATAGAGATTTCTTCAATATACAAAAGTTTCGAAGAACAAGTTGTGCTGAATAACATCAGCGCAGTCTTCGACGACGGAAAAACCAATCTTATCATAGGCAAGAGCGGTGCAGGTAAAACCGTATTGCTTAAATGCATTGTAGGACTGGTAACGCCCGAAAAGGGCAAGATCGCGTATGACGGTCGCGACATCACCACATTCAACAAAAAAGAGATGATGCTTCTGCGTCGCGAGATAGGCATGCTGTTCCAGAACGCCGCACTGTTCGACTCAATGAGCGTGCTCGAGAATGTAATGTTCCCGTTGGACATGTTTTCGGACATGACATACAACGAACGAGTAAAGCGCGCACAGTTCTGTCTGGACCGCGTAAACATGCTCGAAGCACAGGACAAATCGCCCGACGAGCTTTCCGGAGGAATGCAGAAACGTGCCGCCATTGCAAGAGCCATTGCACTCGGGCCCAAATACCTGTTCTGCGACGAGCCGAACTCAGGTCTTGACCCTCAGACATCGTTAAAGATAGACGAGCTCATACACGACATCACAAAAGAGTATGGCATAACGACCATCGTCAACACACACGACATGAACTCCGTTATGGGAATCGGCGACCACATCCTGTTCCTCGCCGGCGGACAGCTCTCATGGGAAGGCAATAAAGACGAAATCCTTCATACCGACAACGAGACACTGAACAGTTTCCTCTTCTCGAGCGACCTTGTCAAAAAGGTTAAAGAGATGGGAATGAAGTAAAAACAAAAACACATCCTCGCGGATGTGTTTTTGTTTTTACTTCTGCCTAATGAATATATTAGGCGAAAGAGAAGTTGACCTCATTACATTCGGTCTACTTCTGCCTAATGAATATATTCATTGGCACTCCATGGAAGTTCCATTTGGCACGGATTTTATTTTCAAGGAATCGCTTATAAGGATCCTTTACATACTGTGGCAGGTTCGCAAAGAACAGGAACGATGGTACACGTGTCTCGTGCAACTGCATGCAGTATTTAATCTTAATGTACTTACCTTTGATTGATGGTGGTGGAAAGGCTTCGATGATAGGAAGCATCTCCTCATTGAACTTGGCTGTGGAAATTTTTGTCTTTGAGTTCAGATAAACCTCTTTAGCTGTTTCAAGAACCTTGAAAACGCGCTGTTTTGTTACTGCCGAAGTAAAGATGATCGGAAAATCCACAAACGGAGCAACACGCTCACGAATTGCATTCTCAAAGAACTTCTGCACCTTCTCGCTCTTATCCTCAACCAGGTCCCACTTGTTGACAACGACAACAAGACTCTTCTGGTTACGCTGGATGATAGAGAATATATTCAAATCCTGTGATTCGATACCACGTGTTGCATCAATCATAAGAATACACACATCGCTATTCTCAATGGCACGGATTGAACGCAATACAGAATAATATTCAATATCCTCATTAACCTTACCCTTCTTGCGGATACCTGCAGTATCTACAAGATAGAAATCGAAACCGAATTTGGTATATCGTGTAAGGATTGAATCACGGGTTGTACCTGCAATGTTGGTTACAATATTTCTATCCTCACCCAAGAATACGTTTATGATAGAGCTTTTGCCGGCATTTGGACGACCTACCACAGCAAAGCGTGGAATATCCTCCTCGGGAGACTCCTCTGCCTCTTTTGTAAACCTAGAGATTATCTCGTCGAGCAAATCACCTGTACCGCTTCCGTTTGCAGCCGAAATACAATGCATATCGCCCAATCCAAGACTATAGAACTCGGCTGTAGCATATTGCATCTCATATGTATCCACCTTGTTGGCAACAACAAGCACCGGTTTCTTTGAACGGCGCAACATCGAAGCCATCTCCATATCAAGGTCGGTGAGTCCATTCATGGCGTCAACCACAAAAAGGATAACATCAGCCTCTTCGAGAGCCAAAGTAACCTGATCACAGATAGCCTCCTCGAACACATCGTCAGAGTTACGTACCCAACCACCTGTATCGACAAGAGAAAACTCCTTGCCACACCACAGGCAACGACCATACTGACGGTCGCGTGTTGTACCTGCCTCATCGGAAATAATCGCCTGTTTTGTCTCTGTCAAACGATTGAACAGCGTTGATTTACCCACATTGGGACGTCCAACTATAGCTACTAAATTTCCCATAATTCATCAATCTTTTTGGTCGTAACCGAAACGGCGCAACTGTTTGTCGCTGTTTCGCCAATCCTTGTCGACCTTAACATAAATCTCCAAAAATATCTTCTTGCCGAAGAATTTCTCAAGTTCACGACGCGCATCGGTTGCCACGCGTTTCAGGGCTGCACCCTCATGACCAATAATAATACCCTTCTGCGAATCACGCTCCACAAATATCAGAGCCTTTATATATATACTGCCATCAGTCTCTTTGAAATGCTCTACAGCAGCCTCGCACACATAAGGAATCTCCTTATCATAGTGCAACAGGATTTTTTCGCGGATAATCTCCGTTACAAAGAAACGTGCCGGTTTATCGGTAAGCTGGTCCTTGTCGAAATATGGAGGTGATGGTGGCAAAAGCTCCATAATGCGCTTCATAACCACATCGACATTGAATTTTGCAATTGCCGAGATTGGAAGAATTTCCGCCTCGGGCAAAATCTCATGCCACTGCTCTACCTTTTTCACAAGCGCCTCCTGGTCTCCAAGATCAATCTTGTTGATAAGGACCAACACAGGAACATCAAGTTTGCGCACCTCTTCGATGAACTCCATATTCTTGTCGGGAGTCTCCACCATATCGGTCATATAAAGCAGAACATCGGCATCGCGAAGAGCCGAGCGCGAAAAACGCAACATAGCCTCCTGAAGCTTATAGTTAGGCTTCAGCACTCCCGGAGTATCAGAAAAAACAATCTGCGCATCATCGGTATTCAGAATACCCATAATGCGATGACGTGTTGTCTGCGCCTTGAATGTAGCGATAGAGATTCTTTCGCCAACCAACAGATTCATCAAAGTCGATTTACCGACATTTGGATTACCGACAATATTTACAAAACCGGCTTTATGCATAGTATTTTCTTTTAAAATAGCAAAAACGCACCCACAACTATGCTAAGGTGCGCTTTTACTTACGTACAAAACTGCCGCACGGCGATAGCCCATGCGGAAGATCAATTATTTAGACTGCAGCCTGCTTCTCTACAGCGAGCTTGCCTCTGTAATAACCACACGCACCGCATACGGTGTGATATACGTGCCACTCACCACAGTTAGGGCAAATTGCCAATGTAGGAGCTACT
>JAEIGA010000634.1_pt1 | contig 52007 bp, 41 predicted proteins | sample 9270691 | NCBI WGS metagenome assembly JAEIGA01 (sample SAMN17057246, study PRJNA624740) | gut metagenome | biome: biome; isolation source: fecal sample | host: Bos grunniens | place: China: Xizang | collected 2019 | reverse complement strand
CCGCTTGTACCAATCTTTTGGCGGATACTGTTCTTCATACAATAGACATGAATCCAAGTTTTGAAAGCGAAAGTGCTTGTGATTTGGCTATTAAATTCAAAAGTACATCTACGATAGAACGTGATACAATTAAGGCCTATCTTTGGGATTTTGGAGATGGTATGACTTCTGCTATGGAATCTCCTACGCATGTTTATGATGCACCGGGTTCCTATATGGTAACATTGAAATTAACCTCCGGAAATGGTTGTACTTCCACGGTTTCCCGTGCAGTGCAAGTCAATGATTTGCCTTTAATTGTGGTTGATGGAGAACAACAGGTCTGTTATGGAGATCCTGTCTCTTTGTCTGTTCTTTCTTCCGGTATGGGGAATAGTTTCTATTGGTTGAATCAAGATGGTGATACAATCTCTCGAGACCAATCTATGAGTGCCGTGGCAGAGCAAAGTCAGTATTATAAGGTAGTTGTGGTTGATAAGTTTAGCTGTGAATACGCAAAAGATGTTTATGTTTCAGTTATGCCGTCTCCAACAATTTTTATAAAAGGAGATAGTGCTGCTTGTTTGAATACTCCTGCTAAACTTTGGGTATGGGGTGATGCAGACTCTTATGTTTGGAATACAGGAGTAACGAAAGATACCTTAACGATTATTCCACAGCAAGCGTCAACTTATGAAGTCACAGGTACATATAGTGGAACGGGGTGTAAAACCAAAAAACAAGTTAAAGTGAAAGTAAACCCTCTTCCAGAAATATCTGTAACCGGTCCATCTGCGATTTGCGAGGGAGAAACGGCTACGCTTATTGCCTCCGGAGGAGAGTCATTCTTGTGGCAACAAGTCTTTATGGGGGATTCTTTTATGGTTGTTCCTGATAGTACTACAATATATCATGTTATAGGTACAGATACGAATGGTTGTTCAAATGAAATCCAGTATAAATTGATTGTTAATAAAAAACCGGAATTGGTGTTACATGGAAATCAACCTATATGTGATGGCGACCAGTTGAATTTGTGGGTTGAAGGTGCCCAAACGTTTCTTTGGGATGATGGAACTCCGCGCTCTTCAGTAACAAGAACGCCTTCTTTGACAACTACTTCCTATTGGGTAGAAGGATCCACGAATGGTTGTGTGACTCGTTTGGATATACCAATAGAGGTTAATCCTAACCCTACTGTATCTATACAAGGAAAAGCAGATGTCTGTTCCGGAGACTCTGTAACGTTGTTTGCTATTGGAGCAAGTCATTACCAATGGGGAACCGGTGAAACATTAAATCAAATTACTAAATCATTAGAGCGAACACAAACATTTTATGTTACAGGTACATCAGATGCCAATTGTCAAGGTGTGGCTAGTTATGAAGTGAAAGTCCATCCAATGCCTAATTTTGTAATTACCGGTCCTATAACTGTTTGTGAAGATTCTGCGGTTACATTATCGGCAAAAGGTGTCGAATTTGAATGTACGTTCCAATGGAATAATGGTGCAGTGGGATCTGAGTTGACTGCATATGTAAAAGATACTACAGTGTTTGAAGTTGTAGCAAAAGAGACCTCCTATGGATGTATGTCTGTTCAGTCGCATACTGTTTATACTCTACCATATCCGGAGTTATCTTTTGATGGAGATACGAAAGTGTGTAGAGGTGTTGCAGTTAATCTAAGTGCTTTAGGTGCTTATTCCTATAAATGGAGTAATGGAGCTACCACTTCTAATTTCTTGGATTCTCTTGATAATAGTACAACTATTTGGGTAGAGGGAACTACCAATGGATGTACCTCTAGGTTAAATATACCAATTGTTGTATTGGATAAACCATTCCTTTGGACTGACGGGAAAACTACTATATGCAGTGGTGATTCTTTAACGCTTATGGCAAGAGGTGCTGCAAATTATGTGTGGAATGGTTCAACGCAAGGAGCATTTTTTAAATCCTTCCCAACGAATTCGTCCTATATAAAACTTACAGGAACCAATGATCAAGGTTGTTCAAATTCAATTACTATTGATTATGAAGTAAAACCGAAGCCCAAAGCAGAAATATCAGGTCCTCCAACAGTGTGTAAAAACTCCTCTAATGATTTTTCTGTAGGAGGGGAAAACTTAGTACAATATGTTTGGGATAGTGGAGAAATGTTCTCAACTGTTTCCAAGTATATTTCTGTCGATACAATAATTTCTGCGAAAGTTTGGGATGTTTATGGTTGTTCGAACGAGGTCACCTATAAAGTAATTACAGTAGATCCACCTAAAATTTCCTTCGAAGGTAAAACTTCGGTTTGTTTAGGAGACAAAGTTGACCTTATAGGAGTTGGACCATGTAACTTCTTGTGGGAAGAGGATGGTAAGGTTTTATCCAATACTAGTCGCTTGGATTGCCCTATCACTAAAAATATGCGTGTAACTTTGGTTGGTTATGCAGGAAGTTGTAAGTCTTACTTGGATGTATATTTAACTCCATTGCAAGTTCCAACTGTTGATATATTGGGTGATGGTAAAGTTTGTAAAAATGAGAAATTTTTATTGACTGCAACGGGGGCAGATAAATACATTTGGAGTACAGGAGATACCGTAGCAACGATTGAAAGTACACTTGTTTCTAATTGGACTTATACGGTAATAGGAGAACTTTTTAATGGATGTAGTGCAAAAAAAGAGATAAATATTGCTGTTATTCCAGATTTAAGTGTATCTTTGGAAGAAGTTGGCAAAGATGGTTGTCCGGGAGCAAGTACAACAATTACTTTAGAAGCTTCAGGAGCTAGTAATTATTCTTGGTCAAGTGAACCATATAATACAGGGATTTATGGTAATTCTGGTTTTAGAATAGAGCCATTGATTACGGAGCCGACGAAAGTTATTGTTAAAGGTTATAACGATGAAGGATGCTATGGATTAGATTCGATTATTGTTGATCCGAAGAAACACGATACTTTGAATTTTTCCATTCGTCCAACTATCATAGAAGAGAGTGATCGTGTAGTTAGATTTTCTGGTTATACACCGAAAGATTACCATTGGACTTGGTATCCGGGTGATGGAAGTGTACTTGAAGGAAAAGAGATTACTTACGAGTATTCGAGGGATGATGCAATTACAACCGATTCGTTTTTGGTCGAAGTTAAAGCGTCAAATGATTCAGGTTGTGAATATGAAGGGAAAGGTTATGTATATGTATGGAAAGATTTTTGGGCTCCCAATGCTTTTACTCCCAATGGTGATGGAATGAATGATTTGTTCCGATTTGAAGGTGGTGAGTTTATAGAGAATTTTTCTTTTATAATTTACAATCGCTTAGGTCAAGTTCTCTTTGAAGGTAATAGTATTGATGATAGTTGGGATGGAAAATATGATAATGATCAGTATTGCCCACAAGGTGTTTATGGTTGGGTCGTTAATTATTCGAGCAAATTTAAAGGCATCTACAAAGAAGGAGAGAAGAAAGGATTTGTAACTATTTTAAAATAGATTAGTTATGAGAAAGGCGTTTTTGGTAGTATTGATAGGACTAAGTAGTTTATTTTCGTCTTTATGGGCGCAAGATTATTCGTTTTCGAATCATAATATGGTGCCATTTAGTTTGAACCCGGCTCTTGCAGGTGCTGCTAATGCTGTTCGTTTTGGTTTGAATTATCGGCAACAATGGCCGGCATTGGGTAATAAATATCATACGGTGAGGGCTTCGTATGACCAGAACTTTTATAAGCAAATGTGTTCGGTCGGTTTTGCATATTCGTATGATAATATGGCTGCCGGAATTTATCAAGTAAATAATTTTGACCTTGTTTATTGTCATACATTTCGTTTAAAAGAACACTACTTTATTCGTTTAGGTGTACAGGGGTCTGTATATGCTAATTTTAGGGGTGATGGTTTTGAATTTAGTGATATGTATGATCCTTATTATCGTGCACCGATTGGAGAGACCGCTGAAAATTTAGGTTCCGACTCGAGAGTTTTCCCGGATTTCTCTGTAGGAGGTGCTTTTGTTATTGATAATACTATTACACTTGGTGTTTCTGTTTACCATATCGGAGAACCTAAAAATGGATTTATTGACAAGCCTAATAATGTCTTGGAGAGAAAATTTGTTGCTCATGCTTCTTGGTTTAAAGATTTGCAATATAAAAACGGTTTGTTTAGTCGTTCCGATTTGTCAAGCAACTACTTATTTACAAACTTGTATTATCAAAAGCAGGATGAATTCCAAAATTTGTTATTTGGTGTGGGTGTTTTGATTAGTCCGATTTTAGCAGGTGTTACTTTTAAAACAGATTTTAATGATTCATACGTTCCTTCATTTATGGCAGGTTTGCAATTTGGTAGTTTCCAAGCTTGTTATGTGTATGACTTGTTCACCACTCGTAAAAAGAAAAATGGTTCGTGGTCTCATGAATTGAATCTTATCTATGTAATCAGAATTAAGGAGAGATATCCTTGTCCTGTTGTTTATTGGTAATGATTGAAACTATATAGTTCGATTTATCGTACAATTACAACAAAAGTGTGTTATATAGAATTTTTATTGAAGAATTCTCTATATAGCACACTTTTATTTTTTTTGTAGGTTCTATAAATTCATTTTGTGGAATTTTTTAATTTATTCGACTAAATTGCTCTACGAAACGAGGGAGCTGTGCAAGCACTGTGAATGACTGATAAACAGTAAGAAAGTGTTTGAATTTTATTGTTAAATTGACTTTGAGTTTCACTCTTTTCTTTCGGCATCATAGATGGCTTTTAAACCTATTTTTATTATTCTGTTTCGATAATAGATCACTATTAACTGCAAAAGAATAATAAAAATAATCTTAAAAATTCCTCTTAAATATGCTCGAAATTAAATTTAAACCACTTCTAAGTTGCAGAATTAAATCAAAAAGTACCGAAAAGTTTTTCACTCTGCAATTTGTACTTTTTAATACCGGTGAATTTATAGAACTTACTTTATATCTTCTTTTTCACTTTCAATTAAAAAAAATGTAGAGAATGTTATTTTATCTCAACCTATTATTCTGAATTATTGAGAAATTCAAAACAGTTTCTTATCTTTGCAGTTGATATGGAAATGAAAGATTTAGATATGGAGGCTTACATACTTTCCCACATCGATGAAGAACCGGATGTGTTGAAAAAATTAACGCGTGATACAAATTTATATACGCTTAAACCCCGTATGCTTTCCGGTCATTTGCAAGGAAGAATGTTGAAGATGTTTTGTGCAATGGTTGAGGCCAAGAATGTGTTGGAAATAGGAACCTTTACAGGCTATTCAGCATTGTGTATGGCTGAGGTTATTCCTGACGATGGTACTCTTCATACCTTTGAAATAAATGATGAAATGGAGGAGTTCTTACTTAATCTTTTTCAAACAGTTCCCAATGGAAATAAAATAGAACTTCATATCGGAGATGCTTTGGATTTGTTGCCGGATTTAAATGAAGAGTTTGATTTAGCATTTATTGATGGTAATAAACGTCATTATGTTGAATATTTTAATTTGGTATTCCCAAAAATTCGTAAAGGCGGATTGATTATTGCGGATAACACGCTTTGGGATGGTCATGTTTTGGAGCACGACTCTAAAGATTCTCAAACGTTAGGTATTCAAAAATTCAATGACTATATTCGTGATAATCAATTTATTGAAAAGGTAATTCTTCCTATTCGAGATGGTATGACATTAATAAGAAAATTATAATATGAATCGTTTTAGTTTAAATAAATGTTGGATGTTAATTCCATTTTTTTGTTTTATGACTTTGTCTTGTGATAAAGATGATGAAGATGTAAAGGAGGATTCAATTGCAGAGTTGCAAAAAAATAAAGAGGAGGGGGAGACATTCTTGAAAAATCTGAAGGGTAGTGAAGGTGTCATTTCTGATAATCGAGGATTGTTATTTCGGATTAATTCAAAAGGCGACGGTCTAAAACCCGATGCAAATGATACTGTTCAAATATCCTATTCAGGAAAGCTAATTGACGGGAAGTTTTTTGAGAATGAGGAGAAACGTGTTTGTATGGACGAACTAAAGGAGGGACTATATATCGGATTGCGTTATATGTCTTCCGGTGCTAATCATACACTCTATTTGCCTTACTATTTAATGTATGGATCTTCTAACGAAACATTTTATTTGCAGGATGATACTGTTACTGTAAAAGGATTCTCAGTTGTTATTTATGAAATGCAATTGAAGGAAGTTGTAAAAGTGAACTAATTGATAAATCTAAATTTAACAAGATATGTTAACGATTAAAGTTATTACGGAAAATCCTGATGAGGTAATCCGTAAATTGTCAAAAAAGAAATTTGATGCAAAAAAGCCTATTGAAGAGGTTTTGGAGTTGGATAAAATCAGACGTACATCACAAGCTTCTTTAGATGCTACGTTGGCTGAAATCAATACATTGTCTAAGAGTGTTGGTCAGTTAATGAAAGAGGGGAAAAAGGAGGATGCTGAGGCTGTTAAAGTTAAAGTTGCAAGCTTAAAAGAGTCTTCCAAGAGTTTGCAGGTTGAGATGGATGAGTCTCAAATGAAAATCAATGAAATTCTTTGTACAATTCCGAATATGCCATACGATGAAGTTCCTGAAGGTGCAACAGCTGAGGATAATGTTGTTGTTAAAACCGGAAATGAAATTCCTAGTTTGTCAGGAGATATATTACCGCATTGGGAATTGGCAAAAAAGTATGACTTAATTGATTTTGAATTAGGTGTAAAAATTACCGGAGCAGGTTTCCCTGTTTACAAAGGGAAAGGTGCTCAACTACAGCGAGCATTGATTAATTTCTTTTTGGACGAGGCAAGGAAAGCCGGTTATTTGGAGGTTATGCCACCTACTGTTGTAAATCAGGCATCAGGTTATGGTACAGGTCAGTTGCCGGATAAAGAGGGACAAATGTATCATTGTCAATTAGATGATTTGTACTTGATTCCTACGGCTGAAGTTCCTGTGACAAATATTTATAGAGATGTAATTTTAGATGAAAAAGAACTTCCAATTAAGAATTGTGCTTATACGCAATGTTTTCGTAGAGAAGCTGGTTCTTATGGTAAGGATGTTAGAGGTTTAAATCGTCTTCACGAATTTTCTAAGGTGGAAATTGTTCGTATAGACACTCCGGAGCATTCAAAAGAGTCCCATAAAGAGATGTTAGCTCATGTTGAAGGTTTATTAATGAAATTGGAGTTACCATATCGTATTTTGCATCTTTGTGGGGGAGATATGAGTTTTACTGCTGCAACGTGTTTTGATTTTGAGGTTTATTCTACTGCGCAAAGTAGATGGTTAGAGGTTTCATCAGTTTCTAATTTCGATACATATCAAGCAAATCGTTTAAAGTGTAGATACAAAGGTTCTGACAAGAAAACACAATTATGTCATACATTGAATGGTAGTGCCTTGGCTTTACCGCGTATTGTTGCTGCTTTATTAGAAAATAATCAATCGGCCGAAGGTATTCGTATTCCAAAGGCTTTGGTTCCTTATACAGGTTTTGACATTATTGATTAATTATGGATTTGTTTCTTCCTGCAGAATGGTCAGAACAGTGTGGGGTGCAATTAACTTGGCCTCATAAGAACAGTGATTGGGCTCCTTTATTGGATGAAGTTCGCTCTTGTTTTATTGAAATTGCTCGTCAAATTGTAAAACGAGAGAAACTCTTGATTGTTTGTCATTCTGAAGAGGAGGTGAGAGATGATTTAAAAGGAATTTCGACGGAACGAATTTTGTTTCGTGAAATTCCTTCAAATGATACATGGGCGAGAGATCATGGACCAATTACAGTTTTTAAAGATGGAATCGCTTGCTTGTGTGATTTCCGCTTTAATGGTTGGGGTATGAAGTTTGCAGCCAATTGGGATAACCAAATTACATCAGCTTTATTTGCCTCTTCTATCTTTGATAATGGGGTAGAGTATTGTGGTATTCTTCCTTTTGTTTTAGAAGGTGGTAGTATTGAATCAGATGGCAAAGGTACAATTTTAACTACGAGAGAATGCTTGATGTCTTTGAATAGGAATGAGCATCTATCTCAAAAAGAAATTGAAGAGTATTTATCATTAACATTAGGGGCAAAACGATTTTTATGGCTGAATCATGGCTATTTAGCAGGTGATGATACAGATTCTCATGTAGATACGTTAGCACGTTTTTGTGATGAACGTACGATTGCTTACGTTCAATGTTTAGATCAAAGTGATGAGCATTATGATGCCTTGAGAAAAATGGAGGAGGAGTTGCTCTCTTTTAAAACAATTGATGGTAATCCATATCGTTTGATACCTCTTCCTATGGCAGAGGCTTGTTATGATGGAGAGGATCGTTTGCCTGCAACTTACGCTAACTTTTTAATTATGAATGACGCAGTGTTAGTCCCTATTTATAATTGTTCTACTGATGATTTGGCATTGCGTCAACTTGCAAGTGCTTTTCCTTCAAGAGAAATTGTTGGCATTGATTGTAGGGTTTTAATTAAACAGCATGGATCATTGCATTGCGTAACGATGCAGTATCCTCAAGGCGTTTTTTAAATTTCATATTTAATAGATTGTATTATGAAAGTAGGTTTGATACAACAAAGTAATTCTTCTGATATTGCCGCAAACAAGGCTAAATTGATGCAGAATATTAGATATTGTGCCGAAAATGGTGCTGAATTAATCGTTTTGCAAGAGCTGCATAATGCTCTCTATTTTTGTCAAACAGAAGATACTTCCCAATTTGATTTGGCAGAGTCTATACCAGGTCCTTCGACTACTGAATTTGGTGCTTTGGCTAAAGAATTAGGGATTGTTCTAGTCTTGTCTTTGTTTGAAAAGAGGGCGGTTGGACTTTATCATAATACGGCTGTTGTTATCGAGAAAGATGGTTCAATTGCAGGGAAATACCGTAAAATGCATATTCCGGATGATCCTGCATATTATGAGAAATTTTACTTTACTCCAGGCGATTTAGGCTTTCATCCAATTCAAACTTCTGTTGGGAAATTAGGCGTTTTGGTTTGCTGGGATCAGTGGTATCCGGAAGCTGCTCGTCTTATGGCTTTAGCCGGGGCTGATTTACTTATCTATCCAACTGCAATCGGTTGGGAGAGTACGGATTGTAATGATGAAAAAGAGCGTCAACGTCAAGCTTGGACTATTTCTCAACGGGGGCATGCAGTTGCCAATGGATTGCCTGTTATCTCTGTTAATAGAGTGGGTTGGGAGAATGATCCTTCCGGTCAAACCAATGGAATTCAATTTTGGGGAAGTAGTTTTGTTGCTGGACCTCAGGGCGAGTTGTTGAATGTTCTTTCTGACCAAAATGAAGAGAGTGTTGTGGTAGAGGTTTCTTTGAGTCGTTCTGAAAGTGTACGAAGAATTTGGCCTTTTTTAAGGGACAGACGTATTGATCATTATGGTGATATTGTAAAACGATATAGGGATTAATCGTACAATCATTATAAAGTCTATAAGATAAATATTAAGCGAGTCGTAATAATTTGTTGTTGATAAATCTTCTACAACTATATTATGACTCGCTTAGAAATTTATTTATTTTTTTGTGCATATTTGAGAGGTGTTTTGAAACTGCTTTTATTTATTCTTTTGCTGTTTATAGTGGGAAAAGAAGAATAAAAACAGGCAACAAGAACCCCAAAGATGCAGAAGCATGTTTTTGAGTCTTTATTTTAATAATTTTAATAAAATCACAAACAGCTTCTTAGATTATATAACGAAAGAGTAAGGTTTAGATTCTTTTTTTTCATAGTTTCTTTCGTTATTTACAGCTCAATTTTTATTGATGTTCCTCATTGACTTTATCATGATGACAATCACAATGCTGGAATAACTGTTCTAATTCTTCATTGGAAACTGTAATACCTTTGTTTTTAAGGAACTCAACGAGATGTTCTTGGGCAAAATGTCTTTGCCTTCTCATCATTTTTTTTATTTTACATCTTGTTTCAGCTCCCTTATCAGGTGCAATTAACATTCCTGTTACAACTCCAATAGCAGTTCCTCCTATTAGAGTCAAAAGACAACTTAGATTTTTCATATTTGTTCTGTTTTTAATTAATATATACCCTAAACGTCAATCTTAACTTTATTGTTTTATTAAAAAACTGAAATCTATTTGTTCTTAGCAAATATTAAAACTTGGTAGATTCAATAGATCTTAATTTTTAATTTGTTTGAGACCAGTTTCTACTAATAATTTGGTTTTGTTCAATTTGAAAATTATTTAGTTTTCAAAATAAAACAAGTGTGTCAAAATTCACAATCGTAGCTATATAAACTATCAAGAATTTATCTTTAATTATAGCCGGGGTTGTCAATTCTGACACACTTATATTAAGTATTTTGCTTATTTTACCAAGCAAATAAAGGATAATCCTTCATAATTGAATTAACCTTTTCTCTTACTGCTTTTATTGTTTTTTCACATTCAGGAGCATTCAGTACAGTATCAATCATTTCTACAATCTCAACCATTAATTCTTCTTTTGCTCCACGAGTAGTAATTGCAGGAGTTCCAAAACGAAGACCAGAGGTTTGGAAAGGAGAACGGGTATCAAAAGGAACCATATTTTTATTAGTTGTAATATCTGCTGCAACCAATGCTTTTTCTGCAAGTTTTCCTGTTAATTCAGGAAATTTAGGACGAAGATCAACCAACATAGAGTGGTTATCAGTACCATCAGAAATGATTTTGTATCCTTTATCCATGAATGCTTGAGCCATAACAGCAGCATTCTTTTTAACTTGCATTTGATATTCCTTGTATTCAGGAAGAAGAGCTTCACCAAAAGAAACTGCCTTTGCAGCAATTACATGCTCCAATGGACCACCTTGTATTCCAGGGAATACAGCAGAGTCAAGTAATGCAGACATTTTTCTAATTTCACCCTTAGGAGTTTTCTTACCCCATGGGTTTTCAAAATCTTTACCCATCATAATTGCACCACCTCTTGGCCCTCTTAATGTTTTGTGGGTTGTAGTAGTAACGATGTGAGCATATTTTACCGGATTTTCAAGCAACCCAGCTGCTATTAGTCCTGCTGGGTGAGCCATATCTACCATGAAAATTGCACCAATTTCATCTGCAACTTTTCTAATACGAGCATAATCCCATTCACGAGAATAGGCAGATGCACCTGCTATAATTAATTTAGGTTTTTCTGTGCGAGCCACTTGTTCCAATTGGTCGTAGTCAACTCGTCCTGTCTCCTCTTTTACATTGTATTCCAATGCTTGAAACATCAAACCAGAGAAGTTTACAGGAGAACCATGAGAAAGGTGTCCACCATGAGAAAGGTTTAATCCTAAGAATTTGTCTCCAGCATTCATACATGCCAAAAATACAGCAGCATTTGCTTGCGCACCTGAGTGTGGTTGAACATTTGCCCATTCCGCACCAAAGAGTTGTTTTAATCTGTCGATTGCTAATTGTTCACTTAAGTCAACAACTTCACAACCACCATAGTAGCGGTGTCCAGGATAACCTTCTGCATACTTGTTTGTTAAACATGAACCCATCGCTTGCATAACTTGTTCACTAACAAAGTTCTCTGATGCGATAAGCTCTACACCTTTTAATTGTCTTTGATGTTCTTTTTCGATAATTTCAAAAATAGCAGTGTCTCTTACCATAATCTATAGTTTGAATAGTTGAATTTTCTTTTTTTTGCAAAGTTAATATTATCTCTGAAATATTCTATGAAGCTATTTAATTTTATTGAAACTATTTCAAATATTTTTTACATTATGATTGGTGTTTAGTAACTCAAGCTTCTATTTTGAAGAACGGATATTGCTTGAATTTGATCATAATTATTATAAAAGAATAATCTAAAATATGTAAATGAGTGTATGTCAGAATATGAATTTGTAATTTAAACTTTTAGTTACCAAATCAAAATATTCTTTAGTGAGAAAAAGTTTAGTCCAAATTTATTTGTAACTTTGTAGCACTGATTCCTTATTAAATGGGGGATTTTTATTTGTTTTAACCTATATGGATAAGAAAAATTTTGATAGAATGGAATAGAGGATAATGTTATCTTACTTTGAATTTAAAATGGTTTCAATAATGTGGTATCGAGAAGATTGGGTTTATCTATAATTTAACAATATCCTAAATTTACTTAATTAACTCTTTGTGAGTTGTGTTTTCTGTTTAATAATTTTTCTTGTTTGAAAATTTTTAGTTATGTTGTTTGTTTTATTATATGAAAATTCATTTGTAGATCTTGTTGCAATTATTATATATTTATTATTTGCAATCATTTTTGGTTGTTATTTATCTGTACGTTCCAATCGTGTAGTTAATTCAAAAGCTTTAACTATCGCAGGATTATTTGTTGTACTTCTCAAATACAATGGCGATTATAATGATAAAATGAAAAAACTATTGCGCAACTTTGTTAGGGAAGTGTGTGGAGATGGTTTTTCTGATAGTGTAGATAACGAAGTGAATCTTTTGCTTAAAAAAAGAAATTTAAATGTTCATAAACGAAGTTTTGATGCTCATGAAAAATTGGCTTATAAAGAGCGAGTTAATTTGGTTAAACTTCTTTTTGATATCTCTATAGAGAATGGTGGTATTTATCCTGCAGAGTTGGATATTCTTAAGATTATAATGGAAAGAACTTTGAAACAAGTTGATTATAATCGTTTTATGTATGAGTACGAAAAGTATTTTATAGTTTACAAAAAAAGTTCTTTTACGTCTCAATCTCCTTGTTTTTCCCAGCGAATTGTAGATGCTTATGCGGTTTTAGGATTAAAACCCAACACAAATTTTGATGAGGTAAAAAAGGTTTATAGACATTTAATTTTTCTAAATCATCCGGATCGGTTTGATAATAAGGAAACGGGGGCTGTAAATAAAGCTGTAGAACGAACAAAAGAGTTGAATATTGCGTATGATTTGATAGAGAAGTCTGTCGGACGATCTTAGTTTGTTTAATAAGGATGTTTTAGCTAAAAAAGAGTAACGGAGTGGTGAATTGTAATTATCTAATTGTTTTGAGAGCAAAGTACACAGGAGTTAAATTCTGCTTTTTAATTGATTGAAAAGCAAGTAAGTAATGATATGATTTATAGTTACAACCTACTTCTCTTTAAGATGGTTTAACTTCATCATCGCTCATAGTATATTTTTTATTTATTTGTTCAACTTATTTTGAGAACAGTTGTTTTATGTGTAAAATACAATATAACTATGGAAAATCAATATTCAAATTTTTGGGGCTATCTTTCCCAATGGAAGTGGATGCTTGTGTGGGGAATTTTAACCCTCTTGTTAGGTCTTTATTTCGCATTTCAACCCTCTTACGCTTTTGAGTTTATCTCTTCATTGTTTGGTGTGTCGCTTTTGGTCGGAGGAATTTTTCAACTTATGTCCTCAACGAATGATAGAGATGTTAGTGGTTGGCGATTTCTTTTTGTTGCTGCAATTTTAGATATTATTCTAGGTGCTTATTTAGTGCTGAATGTCAATGTAACCGAATTTATATTAACTATTCTTTTTGCAATAATTTTATTCTATCGTGGTCTCATTTACATTAAAGCAGCTTTTAAAATGAAGAAAAATCGTCGTCTATGGATGTTATATTTGGTAAATGGAATATTGTTACTACTTATTTCTATTTTATTTCTATTTTTTCCATTGATTTCAATGTTAGGAATTGTAATGGTTTCTTCTATTTTATTAATTTATTGGGGGTTAACATGGATAATGATGGCTTTTGAAATTAAACCGAAGAAAAAATAAGAAAAATGCTTATTCCCAAGTGTCAATTATATGATAATATTTAATAGAAACGATCTAATAGATAAACTAAAATTCTATCGACCTATTTTATAGATATTACCTTAAATCCTCTGTTAAAATTCAAATAGATGCCTGCGGCATAATCAATTCCATTTTCTTCAATATCGTAATAGGCTTGAAATTCAACTCCTAATTTCAATCCTTTATATTGGCGACAATAATTGGCTTTTGCTGTTGCCATTTTACGTATTGGTTTTTGATAGGATATATCAAATAATGAACGGGATTGAAACAAGTAACTTCCTCTTCCGGAAATGTATTTATCTCCATACCAAAAGCCGAGATTCACCAGCCATTGATTTTTGGTGTACTTATGAGGATTGTTTTGAATTGTGAACATCGGATATAATCCCCATCCTTTATGGAAAGTAGTATGTATATGTTCTTCATTTGATTGATTTTTAAAAAAGAATAATGGTATCTCTGCTGTAAAATGTATTTGGTTGTTACCTATAAATTTACTTTTAAAACCGGTTGCAAAATTTATAAGTGTCTCTATGCAAGTATCTTTCAATGCCGTAAACTGTCCACCTCGATGATTTGCCATTAAATCAATAGGAATTGATAATTCAACCTTTTCTAAGGGTAGTTTCAGATTGTTTTTCCATCCGAAGGTGAATTTCTCTTGAAAATTATCGTTCGGCACAATAAACTGCTCCCAATTACACCAAATATCGCCATCCCAGTAGCGTGTATTTGTTAATATTTGTAATCCCATTTCTTGATTTGAATAGAAATATCTGTCAAAATCATACATAGGTTCATACAATTGGTGAGAAAGATTTCCGTAAAGCGTACCACCTATGATATGAAGCCATTTAACAGGTTTGTATTCAATTCTAACGATAGGTAAAACTCTTCTTATTCCTTTTTTATCTCCTGCTATTCCTGTTAAATGAACACCCAACTCAACTCTTGATTTATCATTAATCTTATATGCAAACGAGGGGTTAAGGTGAAATCCTAAAGCAGTGTATCCTTTTGTCATTGGGAGAAAATATTCTGCATCACGTACAAATACATCTGTTGCCGGATAAAAATATAAACTTTTTTCTTCTTCATAATCAAGAAAAGATTCATTTATTAAAAATGAGGGAGCACGATTATCTAAGCCATTAGTGAAATCATTTTCTTCTTTGCATTGATACAAAGAGTCGGTTTTTGCATTATTTGCACTAATTGTTATGATTGACCATAAAGATAAAAATAGAGTCAGAACAAAAATCCTTTTCATTGTATTCGTATTATAAATTCCCCGTTTTAAATTTTAGGAGTAGTTCTGAAAATTTATTGAATTATAGAACCCTCCTATAAAAAATGTATCATAATGCATTATGTTCTATCTCTGAATCAGAATAAATGAAAGAACGAAAATCTGCATTATGATACAATATGAGTTATTACCTTCTTAGAAAGTATCTAATTTGAACAGTAATTTAATAAGCTCGAGCAAAAAGTACACGGCAAGCCGATGGCTTACCAGTTACCATACAACTACCGGCCTCTTTATCATCGTCTAAATAGCTATCAAATGGAATGCATCGGATTGTTGCTTTTGTCTCTTCTTTAATTTTAGCTTCAGTCTCTTCTGTTCCATCCCAATGAGCCAAAATAAATCCACCTTTTTCAATTTCGACCTTAAATTCTTCGTAACTATCTACCTTTTTGATTTTTGATTTACGATAATCTAATGCTTTTTGATAGATATTTTTTTGAATTTCTACTAACAACTCTTTTACGTAGTTTTCAATGCCCTCCATTGCTACATTTTCTTTTTCTAATGTATCACGGCGAGCCACTTCAATTGTTCCGTTTTCAAAATCTCTTGGACCGATTGTTAATCGGACAGGAACACCTTTCAGCTCGTACTCAGCAAATTTCCAGCCTGGAGTCTTTGTTTCTGTATAGTCATATTTAACAGAAATTCTCAATGCTTTGATTTTTGCTATTATTTCATCTATTTTTTCATTCATTTCAGGTGTTAACTTCTTCTGCGCAATAGGAATGATTACTACCTGTATTGGAGCTAAGTTTGGAGGCAAAACCAAACCATTATCATCAGAGTGAGACATGATTAAAGCTCCCATCAATCGAGTTGAAACACCCCATGAAGTGGCCCACACATAATCCAATTTACCCTCTCTTGTTTGAAATTGAACATCGAATGCTTTTGCAAAATTTTGACCTAAGAAGTGAGATGTTCCCGACTGTAAAGCCTTTCCATCCTGCATCAGAGCCTCTATGGTGTATGTGTTAACAGCTCCGGCAAATCGTTCTGTAGCCGATTTAACACCCTTTACAACAGGCATTGCCATAAAGTTTTCTGCAAAATCAGCATAAACATTCAACATTTTTTGAGCTTCCTCTTCAGCTTCTTCATAAGTCTCATGTGCAGTATGACCCTCTTGCCATAAAAATTCGGCAGTTCGTAAAAATAGGCGTGTACGCATTTCCCATCTTACTACATTTGCCCATTGATTACATAAAATAGGAAGATCTCTGTACGATTGAATCCAATTCTTGTAAGTGTTCCATATAATTGTCTCAGAGGTTGGACGAACAATTAACTCTTCCTCCAATTTTGCTTCAGGATCAACAACAACACCACTTCCATCAGGATTGTTTTTTAGTCGATAGTGAGTTACAACAGCACACTCTTTGGCAAATCCTTCAACGTGGTCAGCCTCTTTACTTAAAAATGACTTAGGAATAAATAGGGGAAAATAAGCATTGCAATGTCCTGTTTCTTTGAACATTCGGTCCAATTCATGTTGCATCTTTTCCCAAATTGCGTATCCGTATGGTTTTATAACCATACATCCTCTGACTGCAGAATTTTCTGCGAGGTCTGCTTTTATAACTAAATCGTTATACCATTGTGAGTAATCTTCACTACGTGATGTTAATTCTTTTGCCATCTCTCTATTTGTTTCATTGGGTCTCTTTGTTTCCCCATTGTTATTATTTCTTTCTTGCTACAAAGATAATCCTTTTTGAAATTTCTATAAAATATTATATATCGTTTTAGAAGCAGTTTTAACAAAATTAGTAGCTATGCTATTTATTTATTGTTTTCACGTTCCAACTTTTTTGCTTCATTCCAAAAAAAATCCATCTCTTCTAAACTTAATTGAGATAATTCCTTATTTTCTTCTTTTGTTCTTTTTTCAATGTGATTAAATCGTTGTATAAACTTTTTATTGCAGCGTTCCAATGCATTTTCTGGATTAATCTTATACAATCGAGCTGCATTTATCAAACTGAAAAGCAAATCACCAAACTCTTCCTCCATTTTCTCTTGATCCATAGCATGAACCTCATCTTTGAATTCATTGAGTTCTTCTTCTACTTTCTCCCAAACATCCTCTTTTTTCTTCCAATCAAAGCCAACATTTCGTGCTTTATCTTGTATCCTATAGCATTTTATTAATGCGGGTAAAGCATCCGGAACCCCGGAGAGCACACTTTTATTTCCGTCTTTTTCTTTTTGCTTAATTTGTTCCCATGTTTGCTCAACTTCACCTGCACTTTTTGCTGTTACGTCTCCAAAAACGTGAGGATGGCGAAATATCAACTTGTCGCAAAGAGTATTGCAGACATCTCCTATATCAAAAGTGTTACTCTCAGAGGCAATTTTTGAGTAAAAAACAATGTGTAGTAAAACATCTCCCAACTCTTTTTTTATTTCGTGCATATCTTTTTTCATAATTGCATCGCAGAGTTCGTAAGTCTCTTCGATTGTATTAGCACGAAGCGATTCAAATGTTTGCTTTTTATCCCATGGACACTTTTCACGAAGTTCGTCCATTACATTTAATAATCTTTTAAATGCTTCTAATTTATTTTCCATTTTTACCTCCATCTATTTGCGTTTCTCGAAAAACAATTGATTATAACAACGTATAGAGAAATCCAAGGCATAATCATATCAAATAGTAGAATTGATAGATAGAATTTACGTTCGTGTACAATTTTAGCTGTTAGATTTATAACTAAGCATCGAACGATGAAGTGTAATATAAATGTTCCAAAAATAATCGCAAGTAGTAGATAATCTTTCAGGATTATGCTTCCGATAACTATTGCTATATACGTAATGTCGAAAAGAATTTTGCTGCTATATCCGACTTTCATTAAAGCTTTTAAATTCTTTTTATACTGACTTTGTGTTAACAGCCTTTTCTCTTTATCGTAAAGGTAATTTTTAAAAGTTATCTCTCTATCTGTTAATGTTATAGAGTCTGGTGTAAATTCAACTTTTGTGTTTTTTGATGTAGAAATATCTTGAATAAATAAATCATCATCTCCATATTCCAAGTTTAGGTGAGAATGGAATGTTTTATTAGCCGAAAATAATCTCTTTTTATATGATATATTACGATTAGTACCTCTCAAAACCTTACCTTTAAGAGCAAATCCCATGTATTGAATTGTGCTCAAAAGATTTTCGTACCCTATTAAAGAGTATAAAAATCCATTTTTTTTCTTATAACTGCTGTATCCTAAAACAATGTCAGTTTCAGATGTATAATTTCTAACGATATTAGCTATCCATTTTGAACTCGTAGGTTCACAATCAGCATCAACAATAATTAAGTGTTCATAGTGTGCAGCCTTTACCCCTACATTCAAACAGATTTTTTTTCTACTCGTAAATTTTGCATCTGTCGGAAGAAATGTATGATATAAGTTCTTGTATTTTTGATTTAATAGTTTCAGTACATCACAACTTTCATCTGTTGAACCATCATTTATAACGATTACTTCAAAACAAGGATATTCTTGTTCCAATAATTTTGGTAGGTATTTTCGTAGATTTTCAGATTCGTTTTGAGCACAAACAATAATGGATATAGGAGGTTGACTAGTAGTGTAGCCAACCTTGTTCCGTTTTATTTTTCGGTTGTAGCGAATAATTCCATTATAAAAATATAAGTGATAGAATAGTTGGATTAATAATACTACCACGTACAGAGATAATAGAATCTTTAACCCTATTGGGTAATTTAATATAATATCAATAATCGTATCCATTATTCTGAAAATCAAAAATAGCTTACTATTTCTATATGGTGTTTAATTTTTATTTCGAATAAAGCAATTATTTGCAAAATAAAAAACTAATTTCTCACCTATATTTCCGTTGATAGATACCCGATAGGTAATCGTCTTAAATTGTATCTCGATGCCATAATTTCTCCATATGCACCTGCAGAGCGAATTGCTAAATAATCTCCTCTTTGAGTTTTATTTAGTTCAACATCTTTATCAAATACATCCGATGATTCGCAAATAGGTCCTACCACATCGTATTTTTCAATTTCTCCTTCAGAAGAGATATTTTCTATTCGATGATATGCTTCATAAAGAGCTGGGCGAATCAAATCAGTCATACCGGCATCAACAATAGCGAATTTCTTTGTTGCACCACTTTTTACGTATGTGACTTTAGTAATTAGAGATCCGCATTGAGCCACGATAGAACGCCCGGGTTCACAATGAAGATGTTGACCATCTCTCAATTTTAAGTGTTTTGCAAAAAGATGGAAATAAGACTCGAAATCAGGAATTGGAATATGATTTGGATGTTCGTAATTAATTCCTAAACCACCTCCAATATTTATATTTTTTAGTTTTATTCCCCAACTTTCTACCTCATCTTGTAATTCATTAACTTTAGCACATAGCGTTTCAAATGAATTTAAATCAGTGATTTGAGATCCAATATGAAAATGTAGGCCAATCAATTCTATATTGGACATACTTTGAGTCATCTCTATTACAGACTTTAAGTCGTCCATACTAAAACCAAATTTGTTCTCATTTAATCCTGTTGTGATGTAGTGATGAGTATGAGCATCAACGTTTGGATTAATTCGCAACTCAATGGACGCTACTTTCCCTTTGTTTTTTGCCAATTCATTCAACACCTCTAATTCTGGTATTGATTCTACGTTAAAACAGAATATATTATGATCTAAAGCCAAATTAATTTCTTTGTCTGTTTTTCCAACTCCGGCGAAGACAATTTTTGAAGCAGGAAACCCTGCTTCTATTGCTGCTTGCACCTCATTCCCACTTACGCAATCTGCTCCAAATCCCTTTTGTGCAATAATTTTTAGTATTTTAGGATTAGCATTGGCTTTAATTGCATAATGAACCAAAAAACCATATTTGGACGATTCATTATCAACTAAATTAAGTGTTTCGTTTAATAAGTTTACATCATAATAATAGAATGGAGTTTCTATATTTTTAAATTTTTCTATGGGAAAGTTTCCTTTAATCATATTGTTATTTAAAATAGTTGATTGTTTAATGAATTTAATGCCACCTCTTTGTCTCTTGTATTAATTAAGAACGAAGAATTAAACGGACTACCACCATAAGAGATCATGTGAGTAGGAATTTCTTTCAGAGACTCAATGATTTGACTTTGCATACCGATGTTTTGGCAAGATAAATCACCAATTATACATACGATAGTCATACCTTTTTGACAAGAAACAGTTCCGAATCGTTTTAAACTATCCATAATTTCCTCGATATGTCTGTCATTATCAATGGTAATAGAAACTCCAATTTCTGACGTCGTTACCATGTCAATAGCTGTTTTATGGTTCTCGAAAATTTCAAATACTTTACGTAGGAAACCATGAGCCATTAACATCCTTCCAGATTTGATTCGTATGGATGTAATTCCATCTTTCGATGCAATTGCTTTAATTTTATTTTGAGTAAAATCATTAGAAATCAGTGTCCCCTCACTTTGAGGATTTCCGATACTCATTAATCGAACAGGTATATTAGCTAATTTAGCCGGCATAATACAAGTAGGATGTATAATTCGAGTCAGGAAATAAGATATTTCTGCTGCTTCGTCAAAATTTAACTCTTTCACAGGTTGAGCATTCTTAACGATGCGAGGATTGTTATTATAAATTCCATCCGAATCGCTCCAAAAGATAATTTCATCCGCTTGGATTGCTGCTCCGATAAGAGATGCGGTATAGTCATTTCCTCCTATTCCTAAATAATCAATTTCATTGTAAGCATTTTTACAAATAGAACCCTCAGTAATGAATATATCAGCATTACCTAAATCATCTAATTGTTTTGCCAAATTTTCTTTAATATGATTTACGTCTGGTTCTTCGTTTTTGTCTGTGCGCATAAACTCTATGGCTGAAAGTTTTTTTACGTTCAATCCTTTTTCTAACAGACATTCATACATTAAGTGTGTTGATAACGTTACACCACAAGCAATAATCCTTTTCTCCTCAAATAACGTAAAGATGTTTTTAGACATTTCTCGAATGAAATTAAACATCTCTGTAATGTATGATTTTACAGATTCGCAACGTTCTTGATTTTGGTACAATTTGTTTGCCCAATTGATATATTGACGTTCTAGATTATTAGTTAATTCTTTCGCACCATCGGCATTTTTCTTATACAAATAATCCGCAATTTCTTCTAAACTTTCAGTAGTGCCATCTATTGCAGAAAATACAATAATATTAGCACTGTCATTATATTGTGAAACCAAATTTGTTATCTCCAACAAACGTTGAGGAGATGTAGCGGTTGAACTTCCAAATTTTATAACTTTCATAATATTTTATTCTTTTAGGAAGATATGTTGCTTCCAAAGTTTATACTTTTTATATCTCAATTTTTAGAGCGTCATACATTTGATTTACTTTCTCTTTCGCTTCATCAATGTCTTTCCCTCTTGCCAATAGTACAGCCATTCTTCTGTGATCATGAACTTCCGGTTTCCCGAATATTCTGATTTGACTATCCGGTATTGATAAAACCTTGTCAATATTTTTAAATGAGACATTTTCACTATTACCTCTAACAACAACAGCTTTTGACGCTGATGGTCCGTGGAAAGCTATATTAGGAATTGGTAATCCTAAAATAGCTCGAACGTGAAGAGCAAATTCTGATAAATCCTGAGAAATCATTGTTACCATTCCTGTGTCATGTGGGCGAGGCGATACTTCGCTAAAAACTACCTCATCTCCTTTGATAAACATTTCAACTCCAAAAATTCCTCTTCCTCCTAGTGCATCTGTTATTTTTTTTGCGATATCTTGAGCTTTATCTAATGCTGTGGCACTCATAGGTTGAGGCTGCCATGACTCTTGGTAGTCTCCATCTTTTTGCCAGTGACCGATAGGTTCTAGGAAACTAGTACCATCCTTGTGGCGAACAGTTAAAAGGGTGATTTCATAGTCAAAATCTACAAATCCCTCTACAATCACTTTTCCTGCACCGGCACGACCACCTTCTTGTGCCATCTCCCATGATTTTTCTATATCCGATTGACTCTTTACCACGCTTTGTCCATGTCCGGATGAACTCATGATTGGTTTTACCACACATGGAATGCCTATCTCTTTCACTGCATCGATATATTCCTCTTTGGTTGAAGCAAAGCGGTAGGGAGATGTTCTAAGTCCTAATTCTTCTGCCGCCAATTTTCTAATCCCTTCTCTGTTCATTGTTAAGAAGGTTGCTCTCGCTGTTGGAATTACGTTGTATCCTTCTTTTTCTAATTCTACTAATGTTGATGTTGCTATTGCTTCTACTTCCGGTATGATATAATCAGGTGCTTCTTTTGCAATGATTTCTCGCAATTTTTCTCCATCTAACATAGATAGAATATACGATTTGTGTGCGACTTGCATAGCTGGTGCATTTTCGTATTTATCGAGTGCAATTACCTCTATTCCAAGTCTTTGCAATTCAATTGCCATTTCTTTACCTAATTCTCCCGAACCGCAAAGTAGAGCTTTTTTACCACCTTGCTTAAATATTGTGCCAAATTCTGTCATTTTCTATCAATTTTAAGAATATCTTCAAAGGTAATCATAACTTTTGAAGTGTGCTAATTTTATTGTGGGTTTTGAATTATTTTTTGAATAGAATTTGTAATTGTCTGATTGTTACCAAATTTGCTTCAATATAATTTATTTGACTATTATTTGAGTTGTTACAATCTATTCATCAGATAGATGTACCAATAAATCTCTATAAGCGTTGAAAATCTTAGATTTGGATACATATCCAACATATTTTTCATTTTCATCGATAACTGGAAGATTCCAAGCTTTTGTCTTCTCAAAACGATGCATAACCGATTCCATTGATTCATTAATTGAAACATAATCAGGAGGAGATACCATTAGGCTTGAGACTTTAAATCGTTTATATAATTCAGGTCTGAACATAATATTTCTTATCTCATCTAAACTGATTAATCCAACCATTCGCTCCTTTGCGTCCAAAACCGGAAATATATTTCTTTTAGACTGAGCAACCAATTTTATTACATCTCCTAAATACATATTTGGGTGTAATGTTTGAAGATCTGTTTCAATTACATTTTCAGTTTTCAATAGTGTTAGAATGCTTTTGTCTTTGTTGTGTGTTAATAATTCTCCCTTTATAGCCAGACGAGTAGCGTACAAACTATGAGGTTCAAAAGCAAGAATGGTTATATACGCAATAGTGGCAGTAACCATCAATCCTAAGAACATACCATATCCCCCGGTTAATTCTGCAATAAGGAAGGTTCCGGTTAAGGGTGCATGCATAACTCCTGCCATAACTCCAGACATACCTGCGAGGGCGAAATTTTTTTCGGAGACCGTACCCACTTGAAAATAATTTACGACGTATGCCATTAGGTAACCCGTGATGCAACCCATAAATAGACTTGGTGCAAAGATACCACCCGTTCCACCGCTTCCGTTTGTAGCTGCTGAGGCGAAAGTTTTAAAAAAAATGATTAAGAACAAGAATAGTGTTATTAACCCGAAGTTTTCCCGGAATTTATAAAAAACACTATTTTGAGTAACCGCTTGAACATCCCCATTAATCAGAAGGGTGATTGTATCATAACCCTCTCCATAGAGTGGGGGAATAAAGAAAATTAATACACTTAGTAGTATTCCTCCGATAAAAAGTTTAATTAGAGGTGATTTGATACTGCCGAAAAATGCCTCAAGTTTTGTCATGGATCGAGTAAAGTATAATGATACAAATCCACATAAAATACCCAAAAGTATGTAGTATGGCATCCTCTCCATTAATAGAGGTTCAGTCATGTTGAATGAGAACATCAACTCTGAACCAGAGAAAAAGTTAGTGAATACAGATGCAGTAGCGGCAGAAATTAAAAGCGGGACGATTGAAGCCATCGTTAAGTCTAACATTAGAACCTCAAGAGTAAAAATTACACCTGTAATAGGTGCTTTAAAAATTCCTGCAATAGCACCTGCAGCTCCACAACCCACAAGTAGCATCAATTTTTTTTGCTCCAATCGAAATAGCTGACCTAAGTTAGAACCTATGGCTGAGCCTGTTAATACAATTGGTGCCTCTGCTCCTACAGAACCTCCAAATCCTATGGTAAGAGAACTTGCTATGATAGAAGACCACATGTTATGTTTCTTTATTCGCGCTTTTTTTTGAGATATCGCGAACATAATTTTAGTCACTCCATGACTTATGTCGTCTTTGACAAAATATTTAACGTAGGAGTATGCTAAAAATACTCCTATAATAGGCGTTGCAAGGTATAGATAATTCAAGTCGCCCTCTGCAAAGTGGCTATTAACAAAGTGATGCAGAGTTTCTATTAAAAATTTAAGTATGTGTGCAGCAATAGCACAAGCGATTCCGACTAAGAAACTCAATAAGAGAATGAATTGTCTCTCTTTGACATTCTTGTCTTTCCATCTTAAAAATCGAATAAAATATTCTTCTAACATTTCTTTTTTCTATTTGGAACGGCGAAATTACAACTTTTTTATTTTTTCTTCCTTTTTTTTTAAAATTATTTTCGTTGAAGATAAAATTTCTGCGTTACTTTTATTAACTTTACAACTTTAAAGTAAATATTTAGTGTAAGGATGTTTGGGATTAGTGTATGTTGAACTACTTTGGAAATTGTGATGATTGTTGATGGGATGATTTTGAAATTGAAAAATAAAAAAAAATATATATATGGTTAGTAAATGGAATTTTACTCCTCTTACTGATGAACAAGAAAGACAAAAAATGGCACTATCCGAAGAGTTGGGTATCAGTCCTATTTTATGTCAATTACTTGTCCAGCGGGGGATTAGGACTTTTAGTGAAGCTAAAAGTTTTTTCCGTCCTCAATTAACCGAACTCTATGATCCATTTCTGATGAATGATATGGATAAAGCTGTCGAACGACTAAATCAGGCGATTGGTAGGAAAGAGAAAATTTTGGTCTATGGGGACTATGATGTTGATGGTATTACTGCAGTAGCTTTAGTTTATAAGTTCCTGCGGAAGTACTTTTGTTCTAAATCTCAAGTGGATTTTTATATTCCTGATCGATATACGGAGGGATATGGAGTCTCTTATCAGGGGATTGATTATGCTGCAAAAAACAAGTTTAATCTTGTTATTGCATTGGATTGTGGAATAAAGGCTGTTGAGAAGGTTGAGTATGCAAATAAATTGGGGGTGGATTTTATTATTTGTGATCACCACACTCCTGATGATTTTTTGCCTAACGCTGTTGCTGTTTTAGACCCTAAACGTGTTGATTCAACCTATCCGGATTCTAATTTGTCTGGTTGTGGTGTTGGTTTTAAGTTGATGCAGGCTTTTGCTCAAAATAATAACATCGAATTTGAATCATTAATACCACTTTTAGACCTATTAGCTGTCAGTATTGCTTCTGATATTGTTCCGATAAATGGAGAGAATCGTATTTTGGCTTTCTATGGTTTAAAGCAGTTGAACACGAGTCCTTGTGTTGGGATGAAGAGTATCATAGATATTTGTGGTTTATCAGACAAGGAGATTTCGATCAGTGATGTTGTATTTAAGATTGGACCTCGTTTAAATGCTTCCGGACGATTACAATCTGCAAAAGAGGCTGTTAAGTTACTTATAATCCCTGAAGAATCAACTGAAGATAAAGATAAGAAAACGCCGGAAAAAATGGCGTTGAAGATTGATCAGTATAATAAAGATAGGAAAGAGTTAGATAAAAATATTACAGACGAAGCAACTGAGGAGTTAGAAAATGCCGAAGATTTTGAAAAACAAAGTTCTATTGTTGTTTATAATCCTAGTTGGCACAAAGGTGTTGTTGGAATAGTTGCATCAAGATTGACGGAGCGATATTATAAACCTACTATTGTTTTAACACACTCAAATGGTTGCGCAACTGGTTCGGGTCGTTCTGTTCAAGGTTTTGATATTTATAAGGCTATTGAATCATGCCGAGATATATTGGAAAATTTTGGAGGACACATGTATGCCGTTGGTTTATCTATGAAAGAGGAGAATGTTCTGGAGTTTCAAAGACGTTTTGAAAAGTATGTGTCAGAGAATTTATCGGAAGAACAACGGTTGCCTCAAATTGATATAGATGCATGTATAGATTTTAGAGAAATTACGCCTAAATTCTTTCGTTTGTTAAAGCAGTTTAGTCCGTATGGTCCGGAGAATTCCAAACCGATATTTGTAACCCGCAGAACTTTTGATTATGGTACAAGTAAAGTAGTTGGTAAAGATCAAGAACATTTAAAATTGGAATTGATAGATTCAAAGTCAGAATGTATCATGAATGGTATAGCCTTTGGTATGTCCGAATTTAATGATTACATCAAGGGGTTGAATCCGGTAGATATTTGTTATACGATTGAAGAGAATACGTTTAATGGGAACACCTCGATTCAATTGGTTATAAAAGATATTAAAAAGAGTGATTCTTAGTATTTTATACATTGTCAGAGTAATGCGTAAACAGATAATTGGTATTTACTATTGATTATTATTGTTTACGCATTTTTTCTCTTTTTGTTTGTTTTTTTCTTATTGTTCATATCTGTGGAAAAATATCAATCTATATTAAGAAAATATTGGGGCTATTCAGATTTTCGTCCATTGCAAGAAGATATTATCGATTCAATTTGTCACGGGCATGATGTTCTTGGTTTGATGCCAACTGGGGGAGGGAAAAGTATTACCTTTCAAGTTCCTGCGCTTTACAAACAAGGAATTTGTATTGTTGTTACTCCGTTGATAGCATTGATGAAGGATCAAGTAGAAAATCTTAGAGTTCGAAATATTATGGCCTCAGCCATCTATTCAGGAATGACAAGAAATGAGATTGATGTTGTTTTAGACAATTGTATTTATGGTGATTATAAATTCTTATATGTTTCCCCAGAGAGACTTTCAACTGAAGCCTTTATAGATAAGGTAAAAAAAATGAATGTCTCAATGATTGTTGTTGACGAATCGCATTGTATTTCCCAATGGGGATATGATTTTAGACCATCTTATTTAAAAATCGCCGACCTTAGGGATTTGATTCCTGAAGCTCCGGTATTAGCACTTACTGCAACTGCAACGCCTGATGTTGTAATAGATATTCAGCAACAATTGAAATTTCGGAATGGTAAATTATTTCAGAAAAGTTTTCTTCGTAAAAATATCTCCTATGTTGTTCGTAAAACAGATGATAAATTAGGTCAGATGTTGAAAATTTTGGAGAGTGTTCCCGGTACATCGATTGTTTATGTCAGAAATCGTCAAAGGACAAAAGAAGTTGCTCAATTTTTGAGTGATAATGGATATGCAGCAGATTATTTCCATGCAGGATTATCCAATGAACAAAAAGACCAACACCAATCTGCGTGGAAGAGTGGAGAGTGTCGGGTGATTGTTGCAACCAATGCTTTTGGTATGGGTATTGATAAACCAGATGTTAGAACTGTTATTCATATTGATATACCAGATACTTTGGAAGCCTATTTTCAAGAGGCGGGTAGAGCCGGGCGAGATGAAAAATTGGCTTATGCAACACTTTTGTATGACAAAGCAGATATTACAAAGTTAAAGAAACGAATTTCAGACACTTTCCCAAGTAAAGATTTTGTTGTTTCGATATACAATAAAATCTGTTATTACTACCAGATAGGAGTGGGAGAGGGAGAAGACTTTATGCGCGATTTTAGTTTAACTCTATTTTGCCAACAATGTAAGTTGCCACTTTTACAGACTTTTAGTGCATTAAAAATATTGCATCAGGCAGGATATCTAGAATTGACAGATGAAATCAGTTCTAGTTCCCGTCTCCAGTTTATTGTTACAAGTTCACACTTATTTTCATCTCACGAATTAAATGATATACCTGGTTTAGAACCACTTGTTGACCTTTTGTTAAGATCTTATACCGGAATATTTACTGATTTAGTACCCATTGATGAAGATTATCTCTCCTCTCGTTTAGATTTATCTCGAGATGAGTTATACTCAAAACTTTTGTTATTAAGTAAACTACATATAGTCAAATATGTTCCAGGCAAGAAGACTCCATATATAATATTTTTACAACGTAGAGTAGATGAAAAATATTTGGTAATATCAAAAAAAGTTTATGAAGAACGCTTGGCACGATTTAAAGATAAGATTGATAAAATTATAATGTATGTATCTGATAACGACCATTGCCGAAGTAAGATGCTTTTACAGTATTTTGGAGAAGAGAATTCTGATTATTGCGGAATATGTGATTTTTGTAGAGCTAAAAACAGTTCGGGAGTATCTAATCACAAATTTTATCGGTTAAGAGCAAAAATATTAAACAGTTTAAAAGATTCTCCACTATCTATTTCCGAGTTAATTGTTAAATATTTTCGAGAAGAAGAAGTGGTTAAGTCTGTTATTCGTTGGATGTTAGACAATCAAGAAATCAAATTAGAAGATGAAATATTGTTGTTAACAACAAAAAAAGAGGGAAGCAATTAAGTTTCCCTCTTTTTTTTAGATATAAAGAATTAATTATTCTTCATTCAAAGTAATGCGATTCATTGCAGTTACAGTTAAACCTTTGCTTGCGCTATCCATATATTGAGCAACAGTCATTTTAGACTCTTTGATAAACGCTTGGTTCAACAATGTATTTTCTTGGAAATACTTGTTCATAGCACCATCAGCGATTCTATCAAGCAAGTTTTCAGGTTTTCCAGCTTGACGAGCTTTGTCTTTAGCAATCTCTTTTTCTTTTTCAATAATGTCAGCAGGAACACTATCTTTATCAATTGCGATAGGGTTCATTGCGGCTACTTGCATTGCTACGTCTTTAGCTACTTGTGCGTCAACACCTGTTTGGTTGAAAGCGATAATAGATGCCAACTTATTTCCTGGGTGGATATAAGCAACAGTTGATTCACCTTGGATTTGAGAATAAACGCTCAATTCCATTTTTTCACCGGTGATACCAGACTTGTCAGTTACTAATTGCTCGATAGTAGAACCATCAATCATTAGAGCTTTCAAAGCTTCTAGATTAGCTGGTTTCTCTTCGATTGCTTTATCCAAAATTTGTTTTGTCAATGCAACGAAATCTTCATTTTTAGCAACGAAGTCAGTTTCGCAGTTCAATGCAACAACTGCAGCGAAACCATTATCAGCAGCAGCTAAAACACATCCTTCAGATGCTTCTCTGTCACTTCTTTTTGCAGCAATTGCTTGACCTTTTTTGCGAATGATTTCCATTGCTTTGTCAAAATCATTTCCAGCCTCTTCCAAAGCTTTTTTGCAATCCATCATACCAGCACCGGTCATTGTACGCAACTTGCTGATGTCAGCCATTGTTACAGCCATAGTATAAATAAATTTTCTTGTTATACAAATAATTATTCTTCAGGGGTTTCGAATTTGCTTGCAACCTTTGCATTGATAGCATCACCATCAAGTTTTGCTTTCTTTGCAACTTTTTTGCGCTCTTTCTTTTGTTCAGGAGCCTCTGCAGCCTCATTCTCTTCCTTCTCTACCTTTCTTTCGTCCAATCCCTCTTTAATTGCAGCACACAAAGCGCTCATAATTACCTCAACTGACTTTGTAGCATCGTCATTAGCAGGGATAACAAAATCAACTTCATTTGGATTGGAGTTAGTATCTACGATACCATATACAGGAATTCCCAATCTTTTAGCTTCCTTAACTGCAATGTGTTCTTTTGTTACGTCAACAACAAAAACAGCAGAAGGTAATCTAGTCATATCAGAGATACTTCCTAAGTTCTTCTCCAATTTTGCTCTTTGACGAGAAATTTGCAATTTTTCTCTTTTTGACAAGTTATCGAAAGTACCATCGTTTGTTAACTTGTCAATAGAAGCCATTTTCTTGATTGCTTTTCTGATAGTTGGAAAGTTTGTTAACATACCACCAGCCCATCTTTCAGTAATATATGGCATTGAAACTTCTGTTGCTTTATCTGCAACTACTTGTTTTGCTTGTTTTTTCGTAGCTACGAAAAGGATTTTTTTGCCCGATTTTGCTACTTGCTTCAAAGCTGCAGCAGCTTCTTCAATTTTTACAACAGTCTTGTGAAGATCTATAATATGGATACCGTTACGTTCCATGAAGATATATGGAGCCATTGCTGGGTTCCATTTTCTTTTCAAGTGTCCAAAATGACAACCTGCTTCTAATAATTCATCAAAATTAGTTCTTGACATTTTTTTCTTTTTTTTTTAATCGTTTACATTCTTTTTTACTTACCAATTTACCGGTAGTCTATTTGAGTCCGATAAATTTAGATACTAAACGTATTCTTTTATGAATTGGAGGAGTTCTATCCACCATTTCATCCAAGTACTAACGTTTACTGAATTGGAATCTCTTTCTTGCTTTAGGACGACCTGGTTTCTTACGCTCAACTTCGCGTGGGTCACGAGTCATAAATCCTTCAGACTTAAGAGCTGGTTTATTTTCTGCATCAACTTTTACCAAAGCACGTGCAATAGCCAATCTTAATGCTTCAGCTTGACCTTTATATCCTCCACCATCTAGAGTTGCTTTGATGTCAAATTTTTCTGCTAAACCTAATTTGTTTAAAGGTTGTTTTACAACATATTGCAAAATTCCTGAAGGGAAGTATGTTGCAAGATCCTTGTTGTTGATGATAATCTTTCCATCACCTTCTTTTAAGTAAACGCGAGCTACTGCCGCTTTTCTTCTACCAATGGCGTTAACTACTTCCATATTTATTACTTAATTGTGTTTATATCAATTTGTTTTGGTTGTTGAGCTGCATGGTTATGCTCTGCTCCTGCATAGACATAAAGATTTCCTAAAATTGCTTTTCCAAGACGATTTTTAGGTAACATACCCTTTACAACTTTCTTGAATAACTTTTCAGGACTTTTCTTTAATAACTCTCCCGGAGTAATTTCTCTTTGTCCTCCCGGATAACCTGTGTAACTCAAATAAATACGGTCTGTAGCTTTGTTTCCTGTAATCTTAACCTTGTCAGCATTAATAATGATTACATTATCGCCACAATCTACATGAGGAGTAAAATTAGGTTTGTACTTACCTCTTAAGATTTTTGCTACGATTGATCCCATTCGTCCCAATGGTTGATCTGTCGCATCCACGACAACCCACTCTTTATTAACGGTTGCCTTGTTCGCAGAAATGGTTTTGTAACTTAAAGTATCCACTGCTTTAATTGTTTTTTAATTGTTTAATAAATCTTTCTTTTGCTCTCTACTTCGGGCAAGTATTGAGCGGTGACTATTTTTTTTGGATAATAATTTTGGCGCAAAGGTACTTCTTTTTCTTTAAATACGGAAATGTATGGAGTGTTTTTTTTATTGCTTTTACAATTTTCTTTCAGTTTTTTTTATTTTCCTTTTCTATTTGGAATTTCTATTACAGAGGGCGAAATATTTTTTCTTTTTTTTTGGGGGCGGGATATTGTTTTTTTGTACATTACAGAACTATAAATAAACAACAAGAGGAGACCCAATTAAAGTCTCCTCTTATTTCTTTTTCAATTATTTAATTAATAATTGCTATTTGCTCTTTGTGTAGCAGTATAATTGATGTTTAGCGCTTGAGCTTTTCTTAGCGCTTGTTTAACATCAGTTACGATACCCATTTTTGTGTCTTTATCAACTTTAAGAGATACAATCATAAATGGTTGGTCATCCTCGTTCATTGCAGCTCGTTTTGCAGCAATATACTTCTCAACCATTTGAGGGTCATTAGCAAAAGCATCGTCCAATTGAATACGTGATTCTGAACCATACGCTTTTTGGAATTGAGCCTTTGGTTTACCTATATATACATATCTTACCAAAGATTTTTTCTCCAACTTTTGCAATTCAGTCCCTTGAGGCATTTTTTGATCTACCATTAAAGTAACCTCTTTCATGGATGTAGTTGTCATAAAAAAGAATAACAACATAAAAATAATATCCGGCAAGGATGCAGTACTGACTGCAGGTAATTTTTTACCACCATCTTTTCTAAACTTTGCCATTATTCTGCCCCTCCTGTAGCTGCTGCTTGTTGTTGACCATAATTCTTAGGCTCAGCCTCTGATATTCTTTGTGGATATACCTTTTGGATAGCCTTTTGTCTATCTTCATCCAAGTCTGCGTATGCAACTCCGAATTTTGTTCTTGCCAATTCATTTCTTAATTCATTATAGGCAGCAACTAATTCGTTTTGTACATCTATATACGCTTGGTATGACGTTCCTCGGTCGTTCTGTAAAGAAATCACGTGATCCTTTGTGATCATTACATCGCCAAAGAACGGAATATTTTCCATTTTCTTTGCCGGTAACTTCTCACTATTTTGAGGATTGGCAATGAATTCTTTTGCTTTCTCTCTCAAATCTCTTACATCCATCAATTCGTTATTTACCATCAAAAGGTCATTGCTATTGATGAGTATCATCATCATGTTACGTTCATTGATTTCAACCTCTTCCTCTTTCTTTTCCTCTTCTGGAACAGGTGCTGGAAGACGGCGCATTAAACCTTTGTCGGTTGCCATTGATGTTGTAACGAGGAAAAAGATGAGCAACAAGAACGAAATATCCGCCATTGAACTTGCGTTGATCTCTTGTATTTCTCTCTTTTTTGCCATTGTTTACTCTTAATTAAAACGTTTTAAAACGAATCCGAATAATGTAACAAATGTTGCGATAGCAGCCAAAATCATAGCTGAAACCATACACATATTTGTTATTTTATATACCCAAGGTTCTTGAGACCCTTCATATCCAACTATGTTCATTGGTGTAGTGTCTGCTCCAAAGTAAGTAATAATTAGCATTAATGCTAACCCGCACATTGCAACAGATGGAACAATTACAGATTTTGGATCTTTTGCTAATTTTATTACAAATGAAACGATAGCAAGTCCTACTGTTGTTATGCCTGTAATCATAATTAGAATATATATCCAATTAATCATTGTGTCAGTGTGAGACGGAGCATCAAAACTACCACTGGTGCATTCCACCGCTTCCGTACTTCCTGCGTAAAACAATCCGCAGATTACTAATGTGATAACCATTAATACGGCTAACACAATAGAAGGTATTTTATCACTTATATTTTGCATTTTATCTCTTGTTAAATAATTATTTAGTTGCTTCGTATTTAACAATCAAGTCCAAAAGGCTGATTGAAGAATCTTCCATTTCAGTTGTTAATGCCTCAATTCTTGTCAAGATAAAATTCAAGAATACTTGAAGAATCATACCTACGATCAAACCGAATACTGTTGTTAACAATGCGACCTTGATACCACCGGCAACGACAGTTGCAGAGATGTCACCAACTTGTTGGATTTTATCGAACGCTTGAATCATACCAATTACAGTACCCATGAATCCTAACATCGGAGCCAATGCAATACACAATGAAATCCATGTTACATTCTTTTCCAATGCTCCCATTTGAACACCACCGTAAGAAACAACTGTCTTTTCAACTACATCTGCACCTTCGTCGATTCTCATTAATCCTTGATACATAATAGAAGCAATAGGTCCACGTGTATTTCTGCAAATTTCTTTTGCTTTCTCAGTATCTCTTTCGTCTAGAGCATTCTCAACTTTTTCTAATAATTTTTTAGAGTTAGTTGCAGCTAAACTTAAATAGATAATTCTTTCGATACACAAAGCAAGACCAATAATCAAACATAGTGCTACGAATGACATGAAGAATGCGTCTCCTTCAATAAATTTAATCTTTAATGCTTTGAACATACTAACTTCTTCTTCAACTTGTGGTTGTTCTTGAACTGGAGCAGCTGGAGCAGCTGTTGCTGCAGGTGCTGCTGCTGGAGCAGGTTCAGCAACTTCTTCGGCTGCTGGAGCAGCTTCTTCTACTACTTGTTCTGTTTCTTCTTGGAAGAATTCATCGTCTTGTGCTAAAACGTTAGAAGTAAGACCGAAAGTCATTGCTCCTAAAATTGCCAATGTTGCAAAAATCTTTTTCATTTTCTTTTTTTATTAATTATTATTTACATGTTTAATTTTCATAATTTTGCGGAGAATGCGGGATTCGAACCCGCGATACGCTTTAGGCGTATACACGCTTTCCAGGCGTGCCTCTTCAACCACTCGAGCAACTCTCCAAAAACGGGTGCAAGTTACTAAAAAATATCTTAAGTATCTATTTGCTTTTTATTTTTTTTTTCTTTATTACTTGTGTTTTTCTTGTTGAAATTTATTTTTATTTTATTTATTGTTGATTATTAGTTACTTATAAATTTGTTATAAAAATTGTTTGCACCAATTGTCAAAACGCGTTACGGTTTCTTCTCCATATTTTTGTAATTTATTTCGTGCTTTTTTTATGTTTCGTTCTTCTCCAAGATGAGTTTTTGAGAAAAATTTATCAGCAAAACATATGATTTGCTCTTCTAAACTAATTGGTAGCATTTCTCTATGTGGAATAGGTAGGTCTTCCTTTTTTATATAGTCTAATGCTAATCCTGTTCCTGTATGTCTTTCGCATACAAGTGCATGTTTCGGGTATCCTTCTTGTTGCATTAGTTCACTTCCTAGATATCCATGGCATATATATGCGTGTTCTCCTTCGCAAAAGAGGTCGGGTGCATAAGTTTTAAATATTCCTATGTCGTGTAGCATTGCAGCCTCTTGAATGAATTGCATATCAGCATTTAATTCAGGATGTTGCTGAGCTATTCTTAGCGCCTTATCTGTAACATCGTATGAGTGTGCGACTAATATTTTATACGTCTCTGAACTTGGTGAGTAGTATTTTTCTATAATTTTTATTGGATCCATCTATTTCTTAATTTAAAATACAAAGAAAATAAATATTTTTGTGCTTGCAAATAGGAAACTATTTTAAATTTTATTGAAATCCAAAATTACTTTTGTGTAGTTGTTTTAATTTTATTTTGAGTTTTTTTTTTATTATGGTTTTAGTTGATACTCATTCTCATATATACGAGGAAGATTTTGATTCTGATTTAGAACTTGTGGTTTCTCGCATGAGAGACAATTCTGTTCTTCATGCGTTTTTGCCAAATATTGATTTATCTAGTGTAGATCGAATGTTTTCTTTGAAAGATGCATATCCTTCTTACTTTTCAATTATGATGGGTTTACATCCAACTAGTGTAAAAGAGGATTATCGTTTGGTCTTAGATAAATTATACTCTTATTTTTCTCTTCGTGATTTTTGTGCTGTAGGGGAAGTTGGTTTAGATTTTTACTGGGATAAAACATTTTATAATGAGCAAATTGAAGCTTTTGAAATTCAAATAGATTGGTCTATTGGAAAATGTTTGCCGCTTTCGATTCACTCTCGTAAGGCTATGCCGGAATTAATACAATCGTTAAAAAAATTCCCCAAAGATAAACTGAGAGGTGTCTTTCATAGTTTTTCAGGCTCAATTGAATCTGCTCAGGAGTTGATCCGTTTAGGAGATTTTTATTTCGGTATTAATGGTGTTGTAACATTCAAGAATGCGAGTGTTGCTCAAGTTGTGGAACAATTGCCTTTAGAAAGAATTATTTTAGAAACGGATGCGCCATACCTTACTCCTGTCCCGTTTAGAGGTAAGAGAAATGAATCTGCATATATTAAAATCATTGCTGAAAAAATAGCAGAAATAAAAAATCTCTCTATCGATGAAGTTGCAGAAGTTACGACACTTAATGCTGCTAATCTATTAAATTGTGGAGATTTTTCTTTTGTTTGATATTTTGTTGATTGTTGATAAATCTAAATAAATTAGAAATAAAAGAGTTCTTAATTTTTAATCATAGGTTCAAAAAAAAATACGTTAAATCTATTTTTAGAGGTTACTTTAAGGCTTTTCCTTTTAAACGAGGTAGAGATGATTTTTAAAGGTGTTTTGCCTAGGTTATTTATATTCGCAAAGGGGGGAAGTTGGTATCGTGATAGAATGAATATTAGCAAGATAAGTAAAATGAATTCAAAAGCATCAGAAAGAAGATGTATAACAGAAAATGAAAAGTTGTAATTTATAGAAGTTACCTTAAATCTTGCATACTTCAAGATTTTTTGCGAATATTGCATTATAAATTAGTTATAAAACCAATTTTTATTGTCATTATAGGTTAGTTTATGAAGATTATAGCAATAGGATGGAATTATTCCGAGCATAATAAAGAATTAAATAGAGAGAATTTACCTTCTCGTCCAGTAATATTTATGAAACCTGAGACAGCTCTATTGAAGGATAATAAACCTTTTTTCTTGCCAGACTTCTCTTCTCAAGTTGAATATGAAGCAGAAATCGTTGTTAGAATTTCTAAAATGGGTAAAAATATAGCACCTCAATTTGCTTCTCGTTATTATGATTCAATTGCTTTAGGGGTTGATTTTACAGCTCGTGATTTGCAAAATGAGTTAAAGCGTGAGGGTGCGCCTTGGGATATTTGTAAAGGATTTGATAATTCTGCTCCTATTTCACAATTTATTTCAACTTCTGGAATAGATCTTTCTAAGTTGTCTTTTTCGTTACTCCTCAATGAAAAGTTGGTTCAGCAAGGTGTTACCTCAGATATGATTTGGAGTGTTGATGAAATTATTTCATATGTTAGTCGCTATTTTACATTGAAAACGGGCGATTTAATTTTTACGGGGACTCCTTGCGGAGTTGGTAAAGTTGCTATTGGTGATCATATTAAGGGGTATATAGAAGATAAAAAAATGTTGGATTTTAAGGTGTGTTAGTTCTCGTATTTAAGGTAAGTTCTATAAAATTAGGTCGAGATGATTTTGAAGAGCATTTGACAAAAGCATCGGAAATAGAATCTATTACGTTTAGAAACAAAAAATGTAATTTTACAGAAGTTACCTTGAGATAACATAGTTAAAATTTCAAATTAATTTCTTTTATTTGTCAACTTGTTTTAATTTTGTTATGAATATAGTGTAATTTAATGTTTGAATTTTATGATTAAACATAGCATAAAGAAGTTGTTTAATGGGATAGTTTTTTTTCTCGTTTTTTTTTCGTTATCTATTCCTTTAAACGCACATACGTTTGCTTCTAATTCCGTTTTGTCGAAGGGTAAGTGGGTTAAAATTAGTGTAAAAGAGAGTGGTTTATGTCGTATTTCATTTATGCAATTACAGCAGATGGGCTTTTCTAAGCCATCTGAAGTACGAGTGTTTGGATTTGGTGGTGAATTGTTATCTGAAGATTTTTCACAAGATTATAAAGATGATTTATCTGAGGTTACTTTGTATCAAGATGCTTCATCAATTGTTTTTTATGCAAAGGGACCAAAGAATTGGCAATATATGCGAGGATCGAATAATCGTTTTGATTTGTCGATTAATCATTATTCAAATTACGGGTATTATTTTTTGACGGATGGCGCTGGAGAAAAAAGAAGAATTAAAGAAGAGGTTATGATTGAAAAAGTTGGCAAAGAAATGGTTACAATCAATAGCTATGTTGCTTACGACATCAGAAAAAAAGAGGAGTTAAATTACCTACAATCTAGTAAAGGGTGGTTTGGAGATAAATTTTATCAAGGGGATTCATTTTTATGGTCAACTCAATTTAGTAATCCGGATTCTTCAAGGTTGGCAAAAGCATATATTTCAGTGGCTGCAGATGCTCCTTTAGGATCTACTGTTATTGCAACATTAAGATCTGGACAAGATGTTCTAGTAGATTCAATTCCGATAGTTTTGTCTTCCGGGCATTGTATGGCGAGGCTTGGTTCATCTGAATTTAGTTGGAATCCTAAAAGTAGCAATGTGTCTATGTCTTTGAAAATCGAAGGGACGTCATCTTCTGATAATGCAACTATCGACAGAATTGTCTATAATGTTCCTTGTTTGTTGAAATATAAAGGGGAAACAATGTTTTTTCGTTCTCCTCAAGCAATGGATTCTTCTGTTGTTAACAAGTTTATTTTAGAGGGTGTTACACCTACAGTTCAAATATGGAATATTACGAACCCGACTTCAATGACCAAAGTGCCGACAGAATATGAGGAAGGGAAATTGACTTTCTATCGTTCTTCTGAAATTTTAGAGGAGTTTGTTGCTGTTGATATTAATTCAATTGATTATGTAAATGCCGAATTTGTGAAAGAGGTTCCTAACCAAAATTTGCATTCAAAATCAGGTTATGAGTTGGTTATTTTATCTCACCCTGACTTCTTATCAGAAGCGAATCGTTTAGCAGATATTCATGAAGAGCATGATGGTGTTAATGTTTTAGTAGTGACTCCGGAGCAGATTTATAATGAGTATTCTTCAGGAACTCCTGATGCTACAGCTATTCGTTTGTTTATGCGCCAGATTTACGAAAGTAATGATAAAGCCAATACCTATTTGTTATTAATGGGTGATGGTAGCTTTGATAACAGAGCATTGTTGCGAACATCATCTACAACCATAAACAATTATTTGTTGACATATCAAGGAGGAAGCACTTATGATGAATCTGCCACTTATACTACAGATGATTATTTTGGGATGGTTGCTCCAGAAGCATTTCAATATGGGAAAGTTTGTAATGGTCAAATTTTAGTCGGTGTTGGTCGATTCCCCGTTTCATCCCTTCAAGAAGCTACAGTTATGGTAAATAAGGTTGAAAAGTACCTAAATGAAAATGATTATGGAAAGTGGAAGAATAAGATATGTTTAGTGGCTGACGATAATGAGTCATCTTCAGCATACAATAAGTTTTATACTTATTCCGAAAATCTGGCAAAAAAGGTTGAAACGTTTAATAATTCGATGGAAGTAAAACGAATCTACTTAGATGCCTATTCACGAGTAACCGGTTCAAATGGTAATCGTTATCCCGAAGTGGAGAAAATTATCCGAGATGAGATTGAAAGCGGTGTACCCGTTATGAATTATATTGGTCATAGTAGTAAAATAGGATGGACTGCAGAGCATGTGTTGACTCAAAATCAAGCGGCATCAATGTATAATAATCGTTTGGGATTTTGGATAACAGCTAGTTGTCAATTTACTCAGTATGATGCGTTGGTTCGTTCCGGAGGAGAAGATTTGGTGTTAAACCCTAATGGGGGTGCTATCGCAATATTTAGTCCTGCGAGAGTTGTATTTGATGATAAAAATGATAAGGTTAATCAAGCTATATTCGAGAATTTGTTTAAAAGGAATGATGGTGGAGAGCCTTTGCGCATTGGGGATATATGTAGATTATCAAAAAATCAATTACTAAATGATTCTAATAAGTTGACATTTGCTTTATTAGGAGACCCGATGTTAAAGTTGATTTATCCGGATTGTGATGTTGTTACGGATTCTATTACATTTATTGACGGAGGTGTTCATGATACATTATCAGCTCTTTCGGTTATGAAAGTTTATGGACACATAGAAAAAGGAGATGAACTGCTCTCTGATTTTTCCGGTAAGTTGACAATATCTCTCTATGATAAAAAAATGAAATTATATACCAAAGCTAATATTTATTCCAATCAAGCTGATATTTTAGCTAATCGTTTTGGTTATTTCGATAGAACCAATATTTTATATTCTGGTGTAGCGGAGGTTAAGGATGGGGAATTTTCGTTTGTTTTTATGGTTCCGAAAGATATAAATTATAACTATGGTTTTGGTCGTTTGTCTTATTACGCATACGACGAAGAGAATCATTATGAAGCGAATGGTGCATATGAGGATTTCCTTGTTGGAGGTAGTAGTAGCATTAGTTATCAAGATGAAATTGGTCCATCTGTTTCGCTTTTCATGAATTCTACTGACTTTAAAGAACGCCAAGTGATTAATTCTTCTCCTGTGTTTTATGCATATTTGAGTGATGAGAGTGGAATTAATGCTTCCGGAGCAGGAATTGGTCATGATATTACTTTAACCCTTCAAGATTCGCAAGAGCCGATTATTTTAAACCAATATTTTACCTATGCAATGAATAGTTATACATCCGGTGTTGTTGAGTATCAATTGGAAAATCTTCCGGATGGACGATATTCATTGACGTTTAAAGCTTGGGATATGTTGAATAATTCTACTACCAAAACAGTCGAATTTGAGGTGAAAAATGGTGTGGAAGTTAATTTGGAAAATTTGGTTGTTTATCCTAATCCTGCTGTTGAAGAGATATTCTTTAGTGTGAAACATGATCATCCTAGGAATTTGTTGAAATATAAATTATTGGTGTTTGATCTTGCCGGAAGGTTAATGTATGAAACTAAAACAGAAGAGCATAAGGGTGGTGGAACATTTGTTTTTTCATGGGACTTGAAAGATAATTCAGGTGTGAAAATGCGTAATGGAACCTATCTGGCGAAGGTCTTATTGAGTTCTGATGGTGAAAATTTTGCTGAGGAAACTAAAAAAATTGTGATTTTGTCACAATAAAAAATTAAATACATAGTTATATTTTAAGTAAATTTTAAGTAAATTTGCACCCAATTAGGGTAATTAAGTGGAAAAGAAAATTTTAATTAAATGAAAAAGAATAGATTAGTATTGGCATTTGCCATGTTTTTTGCAGGATCAACAGTTTTTGGTTTGGATGTTTCTGATAATGGTGGAACTTCTTACAATCCGTTACAAACTGCTGTTCCGGCTTTATCGATTGCTCCTGATGCTGTAGGTGGCGGTATGGGAGATGTGGGTGCAGCAACAGCTCCTGATTTAGCTTCTCAGTATTGGAACCCGTCTAAGTATGCTTTGGCAAAGAGTAGGGGTGGTTTGTCTGTATCATACACTCCATGGTTGAGAAAAATTGTTAGTGATATTGATTTGGTTTACCTTGCCGGTTATTATAAACCAACAGAGAGAACAGCGGTAGGAGCCTCTTTTCGCTATTTTTCTATGGGTAAAATTAACTTGACCGGAACTCCGGATGCTCAAGGTAATATTCCGGATTTGGGTGTAGCTCAACCTTATGAATTGGCCTTTGATGGTAGTTTTTCAATGCTATTATCCGATTATTGGTCTGCCGGTGTTGCGTTGCGTTTTATTTACTCTGATTTGTTCAATGGTATGAGTGATGAAGATGAATATTCTTCTGCTGTTGCATTGGGTGCTGATATCTCTTTTGCGTATAGAAAACCTATCGTTATCAATGATAATGAAAGTTACGCCGGATTTGGTATCGCTTTGACAAATATTGGTAATAAGGTTTCATACGACAACGATGTAACTCAACAATTTATTCCTACCAATTTGCGAATCGGAGGTTCGTTTGAATATGCTTTTGATCAATATAATCGTTTACAGTTGGCTGTTGATTTGAATAAGTTATTGGTTCCAACTCCTTTTGGAAATAGAGATGAATATGAGTCAGAAGAGGCTTATAAAGAGGCGGTGAGAAAATATGATGACATGAGCTCTATTGGGGGTATTTTTACTTCTTTTGCTGATGCTCCCGGTGGTTTCAAAGAGGAGATGAGAGAGGTTAACTTTTCTGTCGGTCTTCAATACTCTTATGATAGAAAATTCATGGTTCGTGCAGGATATTTTAATGAAAATAAGTACAAGGGAAATAGAAAATATTTCTCATTCGGTGCAGGATTCCATTTGAGTATTTTTGAATTGAACGCAGCTTATTTGGTTTCGATTGCTCAAAATAATCCTTTGGATAGAACTTTGCGTTTCTCGTTGGGATTTGATTTGGGCGGTATCAATGCTTTGTTAGGTAGGGGCGAGGTTCAAGAAGAAGCCTCTAACGAAGTGGTTGCTGAATAATTTGTGATAACATCTGTTGAATTACTATGTGATTTTTCAGTGTGTTATTTATAAGAAATAGAGGCTGGGTCAACTTTTTTTGTTTGATTCAGTCTTATAAATTTTTTAAATTAATAGTTTTAGTATGAATTTGAATATTCGAGTTGGTTTTGGTTATGATGTTCACCAATTTGTTGGAGATAGAGATTTATGGTTAGGTGGAATTAAAATACCTTCTGATAAAGGTTTGTTAGGTCATTCTGATGCTGATGTGCTGATTCATGCAATATGTGATGCTTTATTAGGGGCTGCTAATCTTAGAGATATTGGATTCCATTTCCCGGATAATGCTTCCGAGTTTAAAAATATCGATAGCAAAATATTATTGAAGAAAACGGTTGAATTGTTGGAAGATAAAAATTATGGTATTGGAAATATCGATGCTGTAATTTGTGCGCAAGTTCCTAAATTAAAGCCATATATAGAGGAAATGAAACAGGTGTTGGCAGAAATCATGAAAATTGATGTTGATGCTGTTTCTATAAAAGCTACAACTACAGAGCGTTTGGGATTTGTTGGAAGAGAGGAGGGGATGGCTGCATATGCAACAGTATTGATTGGTAAAATTTAGTTTTTTTATAGAATTTTCCTAAATATATCCTACAGTTTCGTAATGTTGTGAAATGTTGTCTTTTGTTTCTCTTATACTGAGAACCTGAATATTACCATGAAATTATAGGTTATTTAGGTGCTTTTCGGTTTTATTCAACGCATTTTTTATATCTTTTATTGTTGTCTCAATTAGAGTTTTTTCTCTATCCCAATCATCCATTTTCTCAATTATACCTAAATTGGATGCAATTGAATTTTCTTCGATAGATAGGAATAAAGGTTTCATTTTATGCGCTATTTCTTTGCATCTTTCAATCTCTTGGGCATTGATCTTTTCATATAGTTCTTCTACCCCTTTTTGGGTCTCTTCTATAAAACTTTTAAGTATCTCTATTTCTGCTTCTTTGTCTCCACAGGCAAACGAGAGTAGGTTGTGATATTGGTTGTTATTAATTTCTTCGTTTGAATTGTATTCTACGTCGATTTCACAAGATGGAATAGCTTCATTAATTTTTTGAATCAATTTTTGAGCCGAATATGGTTTGGTTAAGAAGAAGTTGAATCCTCTTTTTTTCATCTCTTCTATTGTTATGTCTGCCCGTGCTGAAAGAGCAATGATTGGTATTTCTTTTACTTTTTGTTTGGTTGAGTTCCTTACTTCTTTTACAAAATCAAACCCATTAATATTAGGCATCTGAATATCCGTTAACAATACATCAAAGTTATTATTTTCTATTAATTCTAATGCTTTGTCTGCTTTTGTGGTTGTTGTGGCTTTAATTTTACCTTTCTTGAGAATCTCACTAATTAAAATTAGTTGGGTTTCATCATCGTCTAAAACCAACACATGAATTGATTCTGGATTTTTGGTTATAATTTCATTTTGTTCCGATTGTTTCTCCAATGGTAGTATGATTGTAAATTTTGAGCCTTTACCGATCTGACTCTCTAATTGTATATTTCCCCCTTGTAAATTTACCAGCTTTTTTACGATAGAGAGACCTAGTCCAACACCTTCTATGGTTTCTTTATTATTGTTTTTAACCCTAGAAAACTCATTAAATATCTCAGTCTGATATGATTTGGGTATTCCTATGCCGCTATCTTTTACTGTAATTTTTATCTCGTGATTATTATTGTTATCTTTTTCTCTTACAATGGATAATGATACTTCTCCCTTTTCTGTAAATTTAACCGCATTGGAAAGTAAGTTATGTACGATTTGTTTTATACGAAGTGGATCTCCAATGTATTTTGTATTAAAGTCAAAATCGCATTGATAATTAAATTTTAATCCCTTCTTTTCTATAATAGGAATAAAACTATTGTGAATATCGTCAAATAATTCGCGAATGGAGAAGGGGATTTCATTTAACTCAAATGTGCCTTTCGTCAATTGTTCATTTTCCAAAATATTTGAAATCAGCTGCAATATTTCTTCTGATGATTTTTGCATGTTTTGTAAGTAATAGCGTTGACGTTCATTTAGGCTGGTGCTATTCATCAATTCTATATAGCCGATTGTAGATCCTAAAGGAGCTTTCATGTCGTGAGAAATACTCAGCATAAGCTTCTCTTTTTCGTTTAATAATCGCTGCATTTCTTCATTGGATTCTTCCAACTCTTTACGATATCTTCTGCTTTTGGTAATATCTAAACTAATAATGTATGTAAAAATGATAATTAGTATTACTGCAATAATGATTGATGTTATAAGTTGTTTAGAGATTTTCTTGAATCGTTCTTCTCTTAATTTCAATATTTTTTCATATTCTTTTTCGCCTTCTACTTCTATATTTTTTAGTATTTGTTTGATACTTATTGTTATAGAATTATTTTTTGTTCGTAGGTGAATAACATTTTGAGTTAGTTTTTTGTCAATGTTTTTTTTCTCTTTTAGAAGTGAATGTTTAATTTCATTCAAAAACACTTGTAGAGAATCTATTGGATTATAACTATTTATCAGTGTGTCTTGAAGTATTTCTTCTGAAGAGTAAGTCAATAAGGTTGTATCCGGATCTTCTTTTGCAAAGAGTAGAAAAAAACGTCGAAAGAAGTTTAGTCGCTTTCTTTTTTTATGTTCAATGATTGTATCTTGCCGGATGGTTTTGGTGCTGACAATTTTTTCGAATTCTTTTAATTCCTTGTTGTTATCAATGATTCCAAGTAAATTTTTATTGTAAATCAATTCCAATTCATCTTGATTGGTAAGTCGCATCAATTCTTTTAATGTAATCTCTTTTTCTTGCATCAGGTATTTTATACTATCAATTTGGGAAATGTGGTTTTCTGAACAATATTTTTTTAGTTGTTCCAAATCGATAAGTACATTTTGTGCCTCTTTTTTATATGCATAAAAGTCGTTGGTATCAATTATCATCGGACCAATATGGCTCTCTGCATTAAATAAATGTGTTAGTGTATTACTGATACAAATTCGTTTCTCTGCTTGTTCAATATTTGTATCTGTTTCGTTTAGCAAACTTTTTACCTCTATTGCGGTATAGACTGTGGCAGATATAAGTATAGCTGCGAATAACAAGTATCCGATAATAATTTTTGTTTTTGTGAATACTTTGTTTGGCTTACTCATATATTCATATTGTATAGTTTTAATTTATTGTACAGTGTTTTTCTGTCAATTTTTAGTAAAAGTGCGGCTTGACTCTTATTGTAGTTACTCAATTCAAGTGCTTTTAATATTTTTGATTTTTCTACCTCTTCATCGTGGAGAGCATTTGAATTTACTTCTTCAGTTCTTGTCTCTTTTAGCTCTGATGGTAAAATTTCTGGAGTGATATATTTTTCAGTTGATAGTAAAACCGAACGTTTTATGATGTTTTTCATCTCTCGTAAATTTCCCGGCCATGGATATTTTTTTATGATTTCAAGTGCTTCGTCTGTAAATCCTATTATTTCTTTATTGAATTCTTTATTTCCCTCGTTTAAGAAATAGTTTGCGAATAGAACTATATCTTCACTTCTCTCTCTCAGACTAGGAATTTGAATCGTAAATTCATTTAGACGATGGTATAAATCCTCTCGAAATTTAACTCCAACGGTTTCGCTTAGATTTTCATTTGTTGCAGCTATGATTCTTACATCAACTTTTATATCCTCATTGCTTCCTATGGGACGAATACGTTTCTCTTGAAGTGCTCGTAGTAATTGTACTTGAGTATCTAAAGGGAGATTTGCAATTTCGTCTAAAAATAGTGTCCCTCCGTTAGCTAATGAAAAGTAGCCCGTTTTATTTGATATAGCTCCCGTAAAAGACCCCATTTTATGTCCGAAGAATTCACTGGTTGCTAATTCTTTTGGAATTGCGCCGCAATCAACAGCTATAAATGGGGCAGCTTTTCTTGAACTTTTTGAATGTATTAAATTGGCAATATGTTCTTTACCAGTTCCGCTTTCTCCTGTAATTAGAATGCTCATTTCTGTTGGTGCAACAATCTCAACGTATTCGTATAATTTCTGGGATTGTGTACTGTTTCCTTTTATGTAATTAAATTCTTTTTGAGGCTCTTTTTCCTCCTTTTTTGGGGTTGAAAGAGCATCTTGAATCTTTTCTAATAATATATCCGGATTAATTGGCTTGGGAATATAGTCGAAAGCTCCATTCTTTATACTGTTAACTGCTGTTTGAATATCTGCATAGCCAGTTAGCATAATAATGGGTGTTTCTATTTGCTTTTGTTTTCTCCACTCGAGTAGATCAATTCCATTTCCATCAGGTAAACGTAAGTCTGAGAGAATTAAATCATAATTCCCTTTAATAATCATGTTTTTGGCTGAACTAATGGTACTTGCACTATCGGTCTGAATCCCCTTTTTCTTTAACCATGTTTTTAACATCAGACAGAATGTAATATCATCTTCAATCAATAACGTATGAATCATATCTTATCAACTTTTTTACAAAAATACGAAGTTGTTTTGAATTATAGCTTATTATGTTGCTCCTAATTGAAAATTTTTGATAGATTTTTAAAATATTAGCAAAATAAATGAAGAAGTTTAATTAAGATGTTATATTTTTGCACTTTCATTTATAAAATGTAACTTATGCTTACGATGCTTTTAAAAGGTTTGTTGATTGGAGTCTTTGTTTCTGCTCCTGTAGGTCCTATCGGGGTCCTATGTGTTCAACGTACACTTAATGGAGGAAAGTGGCATGGGATTTTTACCTCTTTAGGTGCAATCTGTTCGGATTTGTTATATGCAATTATTGCTATTTTTAGCATGTCTATCGTCATTGATTTTATTGAATCTCACCAGCTTTTATTGCAAATTGTTGGTACATTAATTGTTTTTATTTTCGGGTTATATACTTATGCAAATAATCCTGTTAAGAAACTGAAAAAGATGAGTGGTGGTAATGCTGATTATATACAAGATTTCTTAACCTCTTTTGGATTGACTATTACTAATCCTTTGGTCATATTTTTGTATATAGCTTTATTTGCTAAGGTTGCCTATATAACGGATGAGACTACGTTCCTTCAAAGTCTTCTTGGTATTGTTTTTATTATGTTGGGAGCTTGTTTTTGGTGGACATTTTTAGTTGTTATAGTTAATTATTTTCGAGGTAGGATTAATCTTCGGGGGTTATATGTCGTTAATAGGGCTGCCGGTATTGCTCTAATGGTTATTGCTATTATTGGTGGTTTTGCTTTTTGGTTGTAGGATCTACAACTTTTTTATTAATTTCTTGGGTTATTTCTTATTTATTTTTAGTTTTGTGGTATAGGTTATCTATTTTTTTTATGTGTAAATGTTTTTTATGAAAAGTTTTAATCGAACGTTATTTGCTTTTGTTGCTTTGTTTCTCTCTTTTCCTCTTTTTGCAGAGGTTGAAATAGAGGGCGTTTTTTATCGAATTGATGAAAATAAGAATGAGGCTTATGTGACTTTTAAAGGTGAAACTCATCGAAGTGAAGAAAACGAGTATGTTGGTACCGTTGTTATTCCTAATAAAATTTGGTTTAAAAAGGATTCTATATCGGTTGTCGGTATTGATTCTTTAGCTTTTTCTCAGTGTGAAAAAATAATATTTTTGTGGATTCCTGAAACAGTTAGTAAAATTGCTCTTTCTGCTTTTAATGGATGTTCTTCTTTGAGGAAAATTTTCGTAGATAAGAATAATCCTCATTTTTTTTCGGATAAATATGGTATTTTACATTCTTATTCTCCGGTTGTTTTATTGAAAGCTCCGGAAATGGTTGTTGATAATGTTGAAGTTTCTGCTATGGTGGATTTTATCGCTCCTTATGCTTTTAATAAATGCCGAAAATTGGAGAAAATAGTTCTTTATAATATCGATTTTATTGCTGAAGGGGTTTTTCAATCTTGTTCTAAATTGAGAAATATAATATCTTATTCGGAATTAAAACATATTGGCAATAGAGCTTTTTATGCTTGTTCAAATTTAAAAACATTATTAATGACTGATTCTTTGATAACTATTGGGAGTGAGGCTTTTTATGGTTGTTCTTCATTGCAAAATTTTTATTTCCCTCAGTCGTTGGTAGAGATAGGTGACAGGGCTTTTTTTTCTTGTTCTAACTTGCAGTCTGTTGAGTTGCCTGAAGGTTTGTCTAAATTGGGTAGTGCTGTCTTTGCGAATTGTTCTTCGGTATCAAATTTTTCTGTCCCGGAGGGTAATTCTTATTGGTTGGTTGATGAGCATGGGGTTCTTTTTAATAAAAATAAAACAATTTTATTGGGTTCACCGTCCTTAAAGAGTGTTAGATATTCGATTCCTTCTTCGGTTCAAATTATTGATGAATATGCTTTTAGTTGCAGTGAGGTTAAATGGTTGAGATTGCCTTCTAAACTTAAGGAAATAAAAAAATCAGCTTTCCAATTTTGTTTTAACCTTGAGGATGTTACATTACCTTCTTCTGTAGAACGAATCAAGGATTGGGCTTTTGCAAATTGTCCTAAGTTGAATAGGGTTGTTATTGAGTCTGTGTTGTTAGACTCTTTCGATAGCGAGGCTTTTAAAAATGGTCCTTCTTCAAGGGTGTATATTCTTCCTTTTAATAAAAAAGAGTGGGGTAGTTCGTTAAAGCATGATTCTATTATTTGGGCTGATATGACTTATCATATATCTGTAAAGAACGAGGAGTTTTTACCGGCTTGGTTTAATGTTAAGAAATACCCGACCGAGCATGATAAATCTGCTGTTTTTTCTGTTCTACCGGATTATGGCTACCATTTTGTTCAGTGGGGGGATGGTACTTGGCAAACTGAAAAGAGTGTTGAAATGATTAGTGATTGTAAATTTTCTCCGATATTTATTTCTACGCGTGATACTATTGACGGAATTATTTATGAGGTTTATCCTTTGAAAAGATATGCCGTCGTTTATGATTATGATAACCAATATTTTGATAATCTTAAGAATCCTTCTGCAAGATACATAGAACTAAAATCTAGAATTAGTTGGAATGGTTATAATTTCCCGATTAAAGAGATTTTACCATACGTTTTCTCAAAATGCAACTCTATTAGAGGTGTGAAAATACCTGATTCTGTGACTATTGTCGGAGAGGCTGCTTTTAAAGGGTCGCTTATCCAATCAATTTCTGTTCCTTCTTCTGTTAAGGAAATTGGTTATGAGGCTTTTGCAAAGTGCCCTTTGCTTCATTTGTGCATGCCTCTTGATTGGCAATACACTGATCCTTCTGTTTATTTTACTCGAGATTATTATGATCGTCTCACTTTTAAATAGTTGATTGTGTGTCATAGTATTGAGGGTGCATCAAAAATTGAATTTTGAGACATCCTCGTCAATAATAAAATCAATACCGATAATTGGCGCGGCGTGCATTACGGACACGGCATGCCGTGTCCCTACGGGTGTGGAGTGAACAGAAAAAGGAATTAATAAACAATGTGGCGAACAGGAAAAGGATATTTTTATTGAAAACGGAGCAAACGTTGTAGGGACACGGCACGCCGTGTCCGTCAATAATAAAGTCAATACCGATAATTGGTGCATTGCAAAAATGGTTGATGGTATTGTGGTCAGGCTGCTCATAACCGGCAAGCAGGATAAAATGAATGTTTCGCCAATGCTGATTCTATCTTCCTGCACGAATAAAGGTTATTCATGTAGCCGTAGATAATAACTTTAAGCATCATCTTGGGATGATATGGACAACGACCTGTTTCTTTATATAACTTCTTGAAATTATCAAGTCTTATCTCATCTATAACAGTGTCAATAACCCTGACAGGATCATTTTCTGCTATATCTTTGTCCAAACGCTCCGGAAAAAGCAGGATTTGTTTGGGATTATATGGACGAAAGTGTATCTTTGTACTTGTTTATTTTGTTAATTTTCAGAAAGATACAAAGTTTTTCTGAAACAGAAAGCCCCGGCTTGGGAAAGTCGAGGCTTTTTTTGTTTTTTTTAGTTTGAAAAATTAAAAAGAGGATGCCTCATTTTGAGACACCCTCGTAAATTTTAGATTACGTTCTGATTTATTGCACAACTACTTTTTTGCAAAAATCTTCTATTTTTATGATCCATATTCCGGATTTTATCGGGAAACGATTTTTTCCTTGTAATAGGATGTCTTCAATCTTTTTTTGACCAATAATGTTGAAAATTTCAACTCTGCTTTTTTTTGTAGATTCAATCTCTATTTCTTGGTCTATAATATTGACTATGTATTTGTTGCTTGAAAAGGTTGTGTTAAGTCTTGTTATATCCTCTAGGGGAAGTATGTTGGTAAAGTTTTCCCATCCGCTTTCTTGTTGGTAGAATTCAATGCTTTTTGTGGGTACATAAATGGGTATGTCATAATTATCAAACGCGTTGATGTTGCATATTGCCGGTTTTTCACTTCTACAGATTATTGTTTCTAAACTGTCACATTGACTGAAAATAGATTGATTTGTTAGGTCGGTTCTTCCTAAAAATTCAACTTTTTTTAGTGATAAACACCCGGCAAATGCTTCTTTCCCAATGTTAACTACTTCGGATGGAATGGTTATTTCTTTCAAAGATTGACATCCGTTGAAAGCTGAATAACTTATGTCTGTTAATGAATTAGGCAGTTTTATTTCTGTTAATAATACGCAACTGAGAAATGCTTTGTCCCCAATTGTTTTTAGTGTATTGGGTAGTAATACTTGATTTAGACTTATACAATAGCTGAATGTGTATTCTTCAATTGTCGTTATAGACTCAGGAATTTCGATGGATTGTAAATTTACGCAATTTTCAAATGCAAATTCACCTATTGACTTAATTGTGTTGGGTAGTTTTATCGTACGCATATTTATGCACTCTTCAAATGCTCTTTCTTTGATTTGTGTGACACTGTAACTATTTTCTTCGTTTTCTATGGTTGATGGAATCTCTACATTTTCTGAGATTTCGTTTGTGTATTGGCAAACTGAGACTTCTTGGTTATTTATCGTGTTAATCTCGTATGTTATGCCATTGATTGTAAATTGTGCAAAACTGGTTGCTACAGAACAGCTTAGTGCCAAGATATATGTAATTACTCTTTTCATGGTTATTGTTTTTATTCGACACTTTCGTGTGATGGTTACTACTATGCAACTTTTATTGCATTTTAATCTAAATTTGAGTGGTTATTGTGTATAGTGTTTTGTTTTATTTTATAATTTGTTTAATGTGTGGTCTATAATTTTATTTGCGGTATTTTTGATTTTATCTATACTAAATTGCTGTGCAAAAAAAAGTTGTGCGTGTAATGTGATTAGTAAACAAACAGCAAGTTATTCAAAAAAACAAAAAGTGCCGAAATTATTGTATTAAACTTTAAATTATCTTTATCTACGAAACAAATACTAATTCGTAATTAGTAGAAACTACCTTATATCAATAGTAATTTCGAAGATTTATTTAAATTGTATTTACACAAAGTTAATATATATTAAATAACTTCCAAATTTTTTCTTCCAATTTTTCTTGTTTCTTCTGAAGAATTGAACCATGCATTGATCATCTGTATCAAATCTTTTTTTATACATGGAGAGACTGAGGCATTTCCTTCAATATTAATTTGAAAATCTACAGAATTATTCATAACCAAATATTTGCATTTTAAATTTTAATTTTATACCTTGATTTCGTCAACTAAAGGAAATGCAATTATGGAAACAGTGTTTAATATAACTATTAAGTTCTCCAATTTTTGTGTTGGTTGCTTCATCAAGGAACTTGGGGAGTGATTGCATACTTGGTGATAATACTTACCATAAAAGGTTTTATCGTATATGCTATTTGGAAATTTCTTAAATGGTTTCTTAAAGATGCTGAACCGATATTTTTTCGTTAAGGATAAAATAATCGGTTATCCTTTCCCTGACTCCAGTTTCCTGATTTGCTTCAGTTGGGCGAATTTCTCTGCCCATTCTTCGTCGGTAAGTTTTGCAGGGTCCAAGTGGAGGTAGTATTCCAAAAGGGTATTGATGAATCCTACCCAATTGGAATGAACATCACCCTCCGCCCTGCTTACAAGTTTTTTACTTCCACCTGTTTTACCTTAACCAACT
>JAEIGA010000633.1_pt1 | contig 52012 bp, 49 predicted proteins | sample 9270691 | NCBI WGS metagenome assembly JAEIGA01 (sample SAMN17057246, study PRJNA624740) | gut metagenome | biome: biome; isolation source: fecal sample | host: Bos grunniens | place: China: Xizang | collected 2019 | reverse complement strand
TTTGCCCAGACCGTCTTCGGTCGGAACATCGAGTCAATCCTCGGTGACAACCCAATCTGAATACCTGGAAACCTTCCCTTCAACAAGGAACAAACCCTAGCGATAAGACCGATGGGTACAGTCCGTTCATCCTTGTCGTAAAAATTGACATACTCCTTCTTGTAGCCGTTCTTGTACTTTTCTGCGTATGCCGCCTGCTTGTCCTCGTACTTGATGGCTGAATTCAAGAATGTGTAAACTCGATTTATTTCAGTTTGCTGACCATCATATACGGTAACTACCGACGAATTGTCTTTAAGGAAGTCAAAATAAACTTTCATAATATATATTGGATAAACTAGGGTTGAAAAAATACGATTTCTTAACTAAAAATATCTTTTTTTTATCCTAAATTCATATATATTTAACTGAAAAGTGAGAACATATAGTGTTAACTTGGGGTTTGTGAGAAATTTGTTTGGTTTTCGTCATTATAACCCTTGCTGAGGACAGAGTTTTATTGTATATTATCGCCGATGATTTCGAATTTTGCACTTTCTTTACGTCTTTTAGACCGCTTTTCTGAGTCTGACCACTATTCCTTCGATAAGATGCTGGTTCCAAACCGCGTTTTCGACGCACTCGTGGAAAAATCGGAAAGTTTGGGTGGAGTACATAAAAAAAACTTCGAATATCTGCTCTACATCGTTAATACCGTATACAGACGCTACCAAATCGCTTTCAATTTGGCGACGAAACACCGTTGGAAAATCGACATCGACAAGTGGGCAGTGCCTATTTACTCAAAAATCTACGATAGAATCCTGGGGTCCAACTACCTGGAATACGTACACATCCTTGAAGAGTGGGGTATCATCGGCAGAAGCCGTTCCTACATCAAGGGTAGCAAGGATATTCCTGGGAAATGCAAACACTACTGGTTCACAAAGCCTTTTTTGAGCTATGTACAGCGGTATTTGCACACGAGAGCTCAGGAAGAAGCGGGGGATATCGATAAAAGACAGGGTGGAGTCCGTGTCATCATGGTTTCAAACCCCTTCCTTTACAAAAAACTTGCCGCTAGAGCGGAAGAAGTCCATAACGAACAAATGAAAATGCCTGAAATCAAGGAACTTTACGAGGATTTGACCCATTTCAGCATCGACGAAGAAAAAAGTTACGACATTCTTGGAGAAATGGTATCATCAGGCGCGATTCCTCCTGACAGAATGAAAGCTGAATTGAACAAAGTCAGGCAGTTCAACAGTTATGCGACCGATAAATATGCGCTTTATTGCAAAAGAGACGCTTACGGGCGTGTTCACACGAACATCACCCAGATGAAAAAGGAAATCAGAAAGAACTGTATCACCTGTGACGGCAAGAAGACTGTCGAAATCGACATCAAGAGTTCACAGGGTGCATTCTTGTATCGCGTGCTTGACCGATATATTTCTAATTTTGATGGCCGAGAACATATTGTGAATTCCTATATAGGTGGGATTGCTGAGCCATTTTGGGATGGTGGGGATAAGTGGGACTACATACAGGATTTCCTCTGTGAGCTTGATGCTTACAGAACACTGCTCGTATCTGGACACCTTTACGAATACTTTCTTGAATATGTAAACAAAACGTTACATGTCAATGTAGACCGTAATAAGGTAAAGAAAGAATTCCTTACATGCCTATTCTGTGGAAGGTTCTATTCGAAGAAGAAGCACAAGCTGGTCGAAGCCATTCAGAAGCTCTGGCAGGAAAAGTTCCCCAACTTGTACAAGGCAATCCAGATTATCAAACGTGGACACTACTCCGAGTTGGCCCACGAATTGCAACGTACCGAAAGCCACCTCATTTTCAGCATTGTATATCGCCGAATCAAGGACGAGTTGCACTGCCCTGTCTGCACAGTCCATGATAGCATCATCGTTGCTGCCGAGTTTGCGACTCGTGCCAAGCAAATCTTCGATGAATCATTGGAAGAGCTGCAGATTCCTACCTTTACCGAGCAGGAACAGATGGAATCCTTGATTGAAGATACGTTTGTTGCCGAAAAGGCCTTGACAAATAGGCGGTCGCAAGCCCTCGCCCTTTAGGGCGTGGGTAAGACCCGCCGAAAATGTAAGAAATAAATAAGTTCTAAACGGCCATTGTTTTTGATATATTTGTTGAGTAAACATTCTAAACTATAAGTATAGTCAAGAACTTAGTTATGGAAACCACAAGAAGCGAAGATACGAAAGCAAGGATTAAGGCGAGCATGGCGGAGACCCATGCCCGTCGTAAGTCGCAGATATGCCGAGTGTTCGAGCTGAAGGTTTCCATAAGGCATAACCCGAAAGCGGTGTTCGAGAAGTTGTCCCAGTGCTTCAAGGAAGCAAAGTGGGTAATCAACGACATGTTGTCGTTGTCCAAGAACAATACGGATAATAGCATGTTCGACTACAAGTACACCGAGCACAAGGATGTAGTCCACTACGACAAGGACAAGAACCCGATTACTTCTACTATTACCTTACCGTCCGTTCTTCACAGGGCTACTGTGGCCCAGAAGAAGACGGACATTATCAACCTCGCCAAGGCCAAGAAGAAGGGTATCAAGGTCGGCGCGTTGAAGTTCAAGCGCGAAGTGAACTGCATACCGATTATCACCGGGTTCACGAAGATTTTGGATGCAAGCCATGTCACAATACCTGGCTTCCGCAAGCTGAAGGTGAATGGGCTTCATCAGATAGAATTTGAGGAATACGAGATAGCGGACGCCAAGCTGGTTCGTAAGGCGTCCGGCTACTACGTTAAACTCACCATAATGCTGCCGAAGACACCAAGGACACCTACTCGCAAGAGTGTCGGTCTGGACTTTGGTATCAAGAACACGATAACGACATCGGACAACAAGACCTACGATTGCAAAGTGCAAGAAACCGAGTACCTGAAGTACCTGAGCAAGATGCTCAACAGGCACAAGAAAGAGAAGGACTCCAAGCGGCGGTGGAATTGTAGAAAGCAGCTTGCCCGTGAGCATGAACATGTCGCGAATATCCGAAAGGACATCTGCAACAAAATCTACCACGACCTTGTGTCCAATTACGATGTCATATACATACAGGACGAACAAATCAAGGACTGGCACCAGACCTGGTTCGGTAAGCAGGTCCAGCATTCATGCATGGGTTCACTCAAGCAGAAAATCAAGATGCTTGTTAAGAGCGACCGTGCATTCGTGCTGTCCAAGTGGCTTCCTACTACCAAGATGTGCCCAGTTTGCGGTGCCGTCAACCAGATAGGTTTGGGTGAACGCACATATCACTGCGATTGCGGTTATACTAAGCCGAGGGATTGGCATTCCGCCTGTAATGTGCTTTTGTTTGGCACGACTAAACGTGCTGAGTGTGTGGAACACGCCTCCGCTGAGGTAGCCTCCTCTATGCCTCCCAGTTTTACTGGGGTAGCACAAGTGGCTCCGTCGAAGCGAAAACTCGAAGCTCACTCCCTTTAGGACGTGGGTAGTTCACCTCGCCATCCTCAACAAGGTTGAAGACGAAGTTTCCAGCATCTATAACAACCTCCAGTTTACACCGCTTCCTGGTGGAGGCGTGCTTACCAAGTGCGACAAGCGTTCTACCGAAGTCGGTCTCCGTATTCAGGACAGCAAGAAGTACAACTACTGGATTAATCTCTACAACAACAAGAAGGGTAACAATATTGGACTCATGTTCCGTGGATATAACCCGAACATCTCGTTCGACAAGTTCGCAAAGCAGATTGAAAGCACTACTCCTGGTGCAGTCTCTATGGGCGGTCACGGCCTTGCTTGTGGAGGCCAGGCTGTAGACGAAAAGGCTGCGATGGAAATGGTCACGAAGTCCATCCCCTATATCGAACAGCAGATTAACGGCGTTCAACCTTCTGCTTCTGCTGTACATGAGCAATGAATCGCGTGGATTACCTCTTGATTTCAGCCGACCTTGCATGACGGTCGGCTGTTTTGTATTGCAATAATGTATTTTAAGGAAGAATAAAGATTGGAGGAAACCGATATGGTATCGGCTGGCCTTTTAATAACTGACGGTGAAAAGTTCCTCGTTGAACTGCCGTTGCACCAGACGCCTGGTGAGCATCATTTTGATTTACCCAAGGGTCACGTCGAGGATTTCGACAGTGACTTTAGAGGTACTGCATTTAGAGAAGCTAAGGAAGAGACTGGTTACGATTTTGATTCTTATAAGGGACGTGCAATCGCTTTGTGTGATACACCTGTAAGTTACATCAAGGGCAAGCAGATTGTCCTTTACCGCCTTGACTTGACGAAGGATGAAATGCCTGATATCGGCGAGTACAAGTGCCAGAGCTTCTTCCCAGACAAGAGGACAGGCAAGAATGTTCCCGAGGTTATCGCATACGAATACAAACCGCTTTCCGAAATCAGGAGATGGCTGTTCAAGGGATATAGCCGCACGTTCGATAGACTTGGATTGTTCAAGGAAGCGAAATGACACCTATTATATTTATAGTCGGCCTCATTGTCTCGATGCATGTGGTTGGATTCATCGCAATGCTCATCCGTGAATGGTGGGTGTTCCGTAAAGCGAAGAAGTTCAAGAAATCGAAAAACGAGGCAATGTATCAGCTGCATTCCAAGGAAGAATGGGATGCGAGCAATAAGCGTGTCGAGGCGAGAGACCAACTCATCAAAATCCTGAGCAAAGCAACCATTAATCAAGGCGAAGGAAACTATGATTTCAACCTAAGTAATCTAAGTGCAGATGAGTTCAAGATTTCGAAGGCATACGCTATTGCCAGGAAGAAGGAGCTCGATTCCTATCTCGACTTGTGCAATACGATTAGTAACGAGCCCGAGGCAGACTGTACACAGGACCTTAAAGACATCTATGGCTTTGTTAAAGACATCTATGGCTTTGGTGTCGCTGGGCTACTGGATTATGTTTGCACTAAGGAAGTAGAAAAGAGTTCAACCCGAACAAATATCACCGAGAACGAGGATAATTATGAATAACGAAAAAATCCTAAACATCATGGAAACCCTGTCCAAGGCCGTTTACGACATTGCCGCAACGACCAAGCACATCTACAAGGATGAACACCCGACGGGCCCCACAATGCCTACCCCGCCAAAGATGCCTATGCCGACGATGCCCGTACAGCCTTTCCAGCCGCCTCGTCTTCAACAGTGGTCTCCGATAACACCGCAGGACATGCAGGCCATGCAGTACAGCAACTCCATTTTCCAGCAGGTTTTCCATCCGAACGACAACAGTTCGTTGAAATCCAGCCTGGTTCCGAAACCGAAGGGTCCTAACGAGTTTTGCAACATGCAGGACTATACCTTCCAGAGAATGAATGGAAATGTTCCTGCGAAGGCAAAAATCCTTTCCGACCCTTTCATGAAGCCGAACCAGACCATAGAGTCTGACCCCGACAAGTTGTTCAACAACATCGACCTCGGTGGAGGTAATCCAGAACCAATTCGTAACTTGGTGAAGGAAAATCCCGATGCTGCGAAGAAGGCAGTGAATAACTTGGACATGATGAAGTCCATTGGAAGCCCTTGCTGGGATATCGCCAGGTCTTATGACATCGAAAAAGACCTTGATTTGCTTAGATTGTCAATCAATGCGGCTGTCCAAACTGGCGACACTGAGGCTCTGAAAGAAAAATCGAATAAGCTCATCGGATTGTCACTTGCACGTTCATATCTCCAATTCGGCAAATCGGATAGAAAGAAGAAGAAGTTGTTGCAGGATGAACTGAAGGACAATCCGTCAGCCCTTCAAATCTTCAACGAAGCAGTCTCACGTGCCGAAGCTGAACAAGACAAGGAATTGAAAGAAAGTCTTCGTCAGTACGATAAGTCTCGGGCAGTCACAGATAGCTGCATGGGTGTCGGCGATAGTTTGAAGGAATCCATGGATAACTGGGGTAAGCAGAAACCTGCAGAACGCAATGTTCCAATCAATCCTCCTGTTGATGAAATGTCATTGAACCTGCGTCCGACCGAAGCTGACATGGAAAAGAATTATCTGTCTAGCATTGACGCTAAGGAAACTGTCGGTAAGATGTCGGCGGTGCTGGATGAATGTTCCCGTTTGACCAATGAACCAGCCATTCCTGGAAACCCTGTCTTGGACGAGGAAATGAAAAAGGAAGTGGGTGAGGTTCATCAGGGAGAACTTCCTGAAACGCCAGTCGTTCCAGACCCAGACGAACCAAAGACCGAAGTCAAGGCAAAACGTAAGTATACCAAGACAACAGAAGAGTCGAAGACGACCGAAGATAGTACTCAGGTGACTGCTGCGAGTGCTTGGTAAGAAATTCAACAAAACAAGAAGAACCTCCGTGTTACACGGGGGCTTTTTATGTTTCATGTGAAACATTATTCACGTTATGGAGCCAAAATGTTTCACATGAAACATTTTAGAACTTGATACCTTCCCTCTTGAATGTCTTATCGAACTCAGGCCATAGCCACTTTCCGATTTCCTTCAACGGGAGATATTCGTAGGAGCAAGCCTCTGGCATAGCGGCGTTCTTCTTCGGGTCATGGAAGTAGGACTTGCACGAATATGATGTCAACGGTGGAAGTTCTTTCAGGTTTATCCGATAAAGCATCAGGTTGTTTCCCTTACGGAAAGGAACTTGATTGCGGAAAATTCCGTGGGCATCGTTGTAATACTTGTGCCAGTTGTAGCCAGTTTCCTCCAATGCTTCCCTGAATGCGGCATCCTTTACGGTTTCACCGTCATTCTCTACGTGACCCTTAGGAAGGTCGTACTGATGCGGCTTTCCTTTCTTGTTTCCTGTCGGGAGTTCTGCTAGGAACAGCTTTCCATCTGTGATGAGAAGACCTGACGAACAGGACGGATGGTTTACATCATTTCTCGGGTCGGCAAATTCAAGTAACGTCTTTGCCAAATCTGTTACCGCTTCCAACTGTGTCTTGGAGGTGAGAATCTTTTCAACCGACTGGGTGAATGTATCTAGTGCGTATTCTGGGGTCATCTTTTGTGGCCTATAATTTTCTATTGATAGTTTATTATCTCTTGCTGGTGGTTACTACGTGTGATTGGTACAAAAAAGGAGCCAGCCCGCAGGCTGACTCCCTTAGTTCCTTTTCAGGTGAGAGAGTGATTACCACTCTTCTTCCTGAGCTGCCGTACCGAACGGACGGTCGAGCGTGTGTCCACCAACAGCAACACCAACGGTGTCGAGGGTTACACCCACAGTCGGACCTTCGTTAGTTTCCCACGGAATGTCGCCAGTGAAGGAAACACCCAAGAGGTCGTTGTTCACGAAGCGAACAACACGGTAGAACAGGCCGCAACCGAGCAAGTTGCTGACGATGGCGTAACGGCTCTTAACGATGAGACGCGGAGAACCGTCTTCCTGACCAGCGGTCTTGCAGAAGATGTACGGGATGTATGGCATGAAAATAATTCCAGATTCGCCCTGGCGCGGTCCCTTGTAACCGACGAGAGCGTAGTCCTGCCAAGAGTAGATATCCTGGTAGAGCTTAATCTGACCATTCAGGAGAGAACCAGCGTCGGAAACGCCACCACCCGGCTGAACAGCGGCATCCGTACCGAGGTAAGTCGGGATGTAGATACCAGAGTTAAGGGTAGAGATAGCTGCAACGATGCTCGGAGAGCAGATTGCGAAGTTACCAGAGCCCATACGAGTCGTAAGAGAAATCTTACGAGCAACGGCGATAATCGTGTTCACGATACCACCAGCGATGCGTTCGGCAACCCAACGGCCATCGTTGAAGTGGGCGTCCTTGGAGAGGTCAACCGTGATAGCGGCTTCACCACCGAACATCGGGTTCTGAGCGACAGACACCATAGCAGCGAGGATTTCACGGTCGATTTCCTGCTGGATTTCGAACTGGAGACCTTCGAGCAAGAGAGCTTCAACGTCCTGTCCATGAGCAGCCGCCATATCCTGCTGGAGTTCGAGGGTGTAGTGAGACTTAATAGCCTTCGTACCCACACGGATTGCTCCACTTACGACCTTGATAGAGGCCTTCTTGATGTTGTAGTGGCCTTCTTCGGCGTCATAGTAGTCGCCAGACTTCGGCCTGTCTGCCCAGTGGTTAGTGAGAGCTGCACCACCAGTGCCGTTTGCAAAGTTCATTGCAGCGCCATCGAAAGACGGACCACCGAACGTACCTTCGGCATAGTTGGAGAGCATTTCACCCTGAGTCGTTGTCCACGGGTTGAACGTGCCGTGTACACCAGTGTGGTCGGCAACGAGGTCGTAACCGATTTCTTTCTTCAAGCCACGACGGAAGCCAACGGTCTTCGGAGCTTCGTCGTCATAGAGGAAACGGAGAGCGAAGTAGATGCCGTTCGGGGTTGTAGTCGGGATGGTAGCTACGGTCTGCATAGCGAGCAGGTCAGGGAACTGACGACGCACGAGCGGCAGAGCGTATTGCTGGTACTGAGCCACGTCAGCAGAGACGTTGGCAGATTCTGGGAGGAAACCCTTGTTGAGCTTGCACTGGGTTTCGAGAAGAGTGGAAACCACAGCAGCTTCAGCGCGGGACTTGAGCTTACGGCCAAGATTGGATTCCAGAATCGGAGCCCACTTGCTCGTAGCTGACTTAGGTCTGAACTGTTGCATATTGTTATCCTGTGCCAGCATGGCACTGTTTGAGTTCTACTTTAAGTTTATTGAGGTATTTTCACAAAAAATTTTTTACCCCGAAATCTGCATTGAAATTTAAATTGGGGGTAAAATGTCGATTTTGTGCCAAAAATAAAGCCTTCGTACATTGTACGAAGGTTTGTGTTTTAACTGTATTTTCGTTAGAAGGCGCCAGTTTCAGGTGCTGGGGCCATTCCTCCGCCTCCGCCACCACCGAATTCATTAATGCCACCACCTTCACCGCTATCAACATCGGTTTCTTCACCGAGGAGAACCTTCTGTTCGTGTTCACGCCACTTTCGGTTCTGGGTGAGGTCTGCATCGGAAATGCCGAGACCGTAACGGAGGCAGTATTCCTGAGAAAGCGGGTTGTTCGGGGCTTCGTCCTTCACGGCAAATTCCATCATGCTGCCAAACACGGCAAGACGGGTCGTCCAAACGTCAGCGTCGATGTAGCTTTGGAAACCGTTGCTTCGCTTGAACTTGATATCGAAGTTCTCTTCAACCTTAATCTGGTCGCTGAATTCCTTCCTTGTATTCAACACCATAATGAACAGCCTGACGAGGCCCTGTTCAAACGGGGTCTGGTAACGGTCAATAAGACGGGCGAAAGCGACTTCCGCCTGCGTGACTTCACCAATCTTACCGTTAGAATAGTTTACAGCGTCTCCAGCCAACGCCGTGATACGTCCAGGAGGAACCATCAAGGCGTTAACGAGGTTCCGCTTGAAGAATTTGAGGTCGTCGATGTTACCCAACTGGTCACCACCAGGTAGTCTTTCGATGTTTGACCCTGACGAACCGCCCTGAACAGGGATGATAAAGTGTTCGGAAAGACCGATAGCCTTACCCCAGTTTGTGATTTCACCTGTTGCCGAGTTATAGTCAATCTGGCGGCTGAACATCTTCGCCTGTTCCTTCATTGTTGCTTCTGCCTGTGGTTTCGGCTGGCCAGCAACGTCCACTTTGAGGACCATCTTTTCGGAACCCCATAGGACACGGTACATAACCACGCTGTCCTCAATCGTGTTAAGTTGGTTGTGTGCCTTCACTGCTGGTTCGAGGATTGACCTCGGGTCGTTCACGCCACCTGGGCCATACAGGTCGAGGGATAGGAACAGAATCTGGTTCGGGGAGTAGTCGATGTAGTTCTTGCTTGTGTGGGCATAGGTTCCCGTCAGCATCTGGCGGTAACCGATAATCATATTGTCCTGGACGACGACAATCATGTTTTCGCCAGGCAGAAGGTTCAGGCCTACGATTTCATTGGTCGCCTCGTCATAGACAACTTCGAGGAAGATACGGCCTTCCGTCAGCATCTTCTTCATGTATTGCCAAGCGGTGTACTTGAAGTTGCAAATTTTGCGGAGGACATCCCTCTTGAAGATTGTCTGCAAGCTCATCTTGGTCACTTCGGCAATCTCGGAGTATTCGTTGACCTGCAAACTGCAGATGTCGCCCTTGTCGTCCTTGTAGATTGCCTCGTTACAAATCTGTGTCAGCGATTCGTTCACTTCCGAACGGGTGGCGATGATGTTGTACTTCAACATGCGTTCCACATTGTTTCGCCAGTAGAGTTGCACTTGGTTTTCGGCGATAGTGTCCTGCACCTTGGTCGGGTCAATCTGGCCATCGTTAATCATGATGGTCGGCATATAGGTGGAGAATCCGTCAGGTGACAACCCGTTCGGGTACATCATCTGCTGGACACCCTGTCCTATCGAATTTCTTGACCTGGCAATGTTGCGGTTCAAGTCTTCGCCGTTGAACACACGGTCGAACAGTTCGCCTTTCGGGTTGTTCTCGCCGTAATCCCTGATATGCGTCATGACCATAGACGCTATATTCTCAGGCTTTCTTTTCTTTGATGAAAAAAGCATACTTTCCTACCTGGGATACTTGAATCTGATTCCTTGGAACATCACGTAGAAGATTGGTTTTCGTTCGGTTTTGTAGAACTCTTTCAATGCTTCATTCAGGATGTTCTTAGACAAAAGGCGCCGATTGTTCACTTCCGCATCGACTATCGTACGGAAATCGCACAAGTCCACTTGAAAGACGGGAATGCCGTTATATCTGTATAGTTCACCCATATTCACAGATTAAAGTATATTTTTGGAATTTACCAATAGTTTATACTGCGGCGGCGAGAAACCCCACCCATCTTCAGTGGGTGGGTAGTTCATACCATCTGGTGATGTAATGCCGTTTGAAAAATGTATTTTAAAGACGTAAGTACCTATATTTTACAGGGATTAGTATGAGCAAGACTATTGATTTGACCATTAGCGACAGAGTTGCAATCGGACGTTACATCAACCTTATCCGTTGCACAATTCCTATCCGTCTCGTCATCGACGAATTTAACGACAAGTTCGTGCCGACAATGGACGAACTCAAGAAGGCTGGTGCTGTCATCGAAATGGGTAAGCTGGCCGAAGTGAAGGATGATTTCGTCAAGAGTTACGACGCTGACGATGTTCCAGCAGTTATCAAGAAGGGTATCGAGGACTACATTGCCGAACTTGAATCCAACAAGAATGCCGACCCTGCATACGTCGAACGCATCACATCTTCATTGAAGAAGCTTATCTAGTATGATGTCCAGTTTCTACATAATGATGTCTGATTTCTACGTCCACGAGGACGAGAATACGGCATCTACTATGGTGGATAACTTTGCCGAGCAGCTCGACGAACTGTACGATTCTGGCGAGGCGAACAACAAGATAGTCCCCATATTCATCGTGCAGGGAGGTAACGATGGAACGCCAGAGTACAGTCTGGAACCGTTGTACTTTTCTGTAATCAACGGTGTTCCTCTTATCTTTTCCACCTGTTTCCGTCTTTATGGAAATTCTCTTGAAACCATCGACAGCGATTCTGGAGGCGGCTCTCTCATCACTGATATGCTCGCCTACAATAATACACATATGTACCACCTTGGTGTTATCGACTCGTTCGACCAGATTGATTTCGCCTTGAAGGAAGCGTCTGCTGGAAACCTTATCGAAAACAACCAGTTGGATGCGGCAATGTTGAACACCCTGCTCATCCAGAACGAGATTGAACCTGTTCGTGAACTGGAACTGCCGAACGGCGGATATATCGAAGTGTATGCCCTCAGTGGTGCCAAGATGGATTCGTTGCAGAGGGATAAAAACTACAACAACGCGGCAACCCAGACGATTGTTGACTACGACAATTCCAACAATGAAATCTACCTTGTCGGAATTGGAGGAAACGCCTCTATTCGTGAAGTTGCTGTAAAATGCGGCACTGACGGGTTCATGTACAGCGTTTGGACTAACAATAGTCCAAAATTCGTTAAAAAAGCAGCCCAAATCGTCGAATATTTTCCAGTGGAACTCATCGAGAATGACCTGACGGACATGACCAACGCCCTTGGTGAACATATCATCATGCATCTGCGTAAAAAGAAGGTTTTAGACCAGCAAGAAGACGACGCCGTAGCCAAAACGATTTAGAAGAACGCATATGAACTACCTACTGAAGATGGGTGGTTTTCGCCGCCACATTATAAACTATTTTTTGATTAAAATGGTGAATTATGGCAATAAATCTATATATACGGCTGATTACAACAGAGGAAGATGTTGCAAACTTGACTCAGCATTATAAGGAAACCTACCGTTTCCAGGCAAGTGGTGATGATGCCAATGCTGAGATACAAAACTATCGTCTTCGCCATTTTCTAACAGTCAATGCCCCTAACTCAACAGTTACGCCAAACACAGGATTGATGGTTTATGACGGAACTGGAATAAATAACTTGACTGCTTCATATAATGACTGGACCACACCGAATAGGCCGCCAAAGTTTGACGAAAGCAATAGCCAGTTTAACACGGAACTCATCATGCGGTTCGATGTCGCTGGTCGTCGTTTCAGTGATTTGGGCACCAATTCGGAGGCTTGGCTTACCGTACCATACGCTAACGACAACGGTGTGTTTACACCACTTGAAATTTCACATGCGTTTTCATTTTTGGGATATTCTAACAATAACGAGTATGTCAAGAATCCGATGAACATCGTGTTGGAACACAAGGTTTCTGGCGGCGTAGTTAGCGTTATTGAGACTCTGGCTGATACGATGCCGAGTGGACGGTTACCTGAGTGTGGCGACACCAGTAACATGTACCAAGTAGAGACGGTACGGGTGGAAACACAGTCCGAGCACGGTCTGAAAGTAGGTGATGCAGTTACCCTGTACAGTAGGTCGGTATCACATGTTCCGAGTTATACAGGAACACAAGGTAGACTGTTTGGCTTGTATGATGACGATAATGGGGTATGGAAGGGAAGAGGTGAGAGATACTTGGGTGATTTTATTGTCACTAGCGTACCTACATCAACCTCGTTTACATACAAGACGTATCATAACCCGATGAAAATAAACAAGAGTTACTATCCAGACGGGCAAAGGTACACTCACGACGACTGGAATGACCTTGTATGGGAAAAATGGGAGTTGTATGAGTATACCGAGAGTGTATCAGCTAGCGAAAGCGGTTCATCGGTAGTGTTTACCTTCACTGATACTGACCCAAGCGGCATTACGTGCGGGCATAACTTTGCCGAGAAAGATACCGTCACTTTCATGTACAACGGTTCAAACAAGGTTCACTGTTCTGTTGATATTGTTGGAAGTAATAGCGTAACAGCAACGCCTGTTGAAGGTGAATCATTTCCTTCTGGGGTGACATCAGGTACTCTTGTGTATACACCGCGTTTGCCTTCGTCAGATGTTGCATATAATGTCGCTCACGATGATATTGCCCCAGCAAAAGCTGAGAGTCATTCTAGTGACAGTGCTATATTCTATGCCTGCCAAGATACCTATTATGACACGAATTCATCAAGTACCGCATGTTACGGGGACACCCCTAACCTTTTGCTTGCGTATAACCGTCAGATACCAATAATCAAGTTCCCTATACCTTTTTACAATGGGGAGGCCACCGTAGACCCTAACATGGTGGCGCGAATGTTTGTATACTGTAATAGTGTCGGAGGTTCTCCAAATTCTGTTGACGTATTTGCGTTTACCGATAACTGGACTGAATCAATATCCAATGGAGACATTGCAAGAATTCATCCAGGTTCTTGGTCGGATGGCGTCGTAGGACACATGGCCAAGTTCGATGTATCATCTCCTACTAGGACGACTGCTAACAGGTATCTTGAATTTGATATTTCATCCGAATTTGTTGCAAACATGTTTACAGACCAGTATCATACAAAGTCTGTATACCTTAATATACAAAGCGACATTACAGGTTCAGGAAACAGCCTAGTATTGGCATCGCGTGAAGATGATGACGCACACTGGCCGTATATCACAATCAGTTCACCTGTATTTATTGATAAAACGTCAGATATTGAACTGGACAACACTTACATGTACCTTGTATGTGAAGGAATCGAGAAAACCACGTACGGGGGCAGTACAGCGTTTTGCGCAACTGTGTCTAGCAAGATGTTTGACCCATCGAACATCATGTATGTTCGCAGTTGGAATTCCGTCAAACCGTTCTTTGCTGCTGGCGACAAGCTTGAAATAATGAACACCGAGCACTACAACACCGTTAGTGCCCAGGTTATTGATGTTGATTATGATGAACGCAAGGTTTATTTCAGTTACCCTGACGGTGCACCTGAAATAGAAACGGGGGTATCGGAATGCGGTATCATCAGAAATAAGTCAAGGATGATTTCTACGTATGTAGCAACAGGCGCTGACAACGTTACGAGTAACCTATCTGTTACTGGGCCGAATCTGTATGGAACATTTGGGTATAGTGAAACTCCAGTCGAATTTGACGTAATCCATGATGAAGCTACCGATGAATCGACCTCGTTGAGTGCAGTGTATAGCGATGGCAATGTTACATCCGATACTGAAACTCCTGTCATCATTACTGATATTGATGTTCTTGCGATTGATGGAGGTCATGACCGTGAGGTAGACAGGTTCATGCACGTTGGTCCTGACAACGCTGTTGTATTGAAGGGATTTAACCTGAACACTTTGACGGCAAATGCAACAGCCGTGCTTGGTAGCATAGCGTGGGAAAATGGCATGGAGGATGCCCCTATAGCCACTCTCAGTATTCCTGCCAATGGAGATACAACTGCCCGTCAGTTTGATTATTCAAATGATTTTGACCTTCAAAAGACGATGCCTGTATACGAACTTCGTAATGTGGACGGAGTGACTGAGTTTAAAGTACTTGAATCGGATTGCCCGTTCAGATGGGGGGATGTTGTTGCTCCAATCCTCACGGGCCTGTACGTAGATGGAACACACGAGGTACCCCCAAGCGGGCTTGATTATGGCAAGAATTATTATATTGCTGACGAGCCGCAAGAGGATGGGTCCTATGTCTGGATAAGGCTGTCCTCGGCATATATATCTCGCCTTGAAAACCCAGAAGAATCAACGCCAAGCTACGTTTCTCTCAGCGGCACTGATGTTGAGTACATCAATCACCTAATTCCGAGTAGTGGAAACTTGACTGCGAATGACGTACCGTTGGTTCTGTATAGCACGGTTACTTCTGTTACTGTACAGGATACTGGTGTAAATACAAATCTCTATTATAACAGACTTTATCTTCAGATTGATGAAGAGCCTCCTATCTGTTATGTATCTGAACCGGAAATTTATGCTGGGGAAGATTTTGACGTATACCTTGCTGACCTGAATGAAATTTACGTTATCAATGGTTATAAGTTAAAAGACTACCCTGATGGAAACGATTTCCCTTTGGGTAAGCTTGAACGCTTGCTGGGCGAGAATGACGACAGGTTTATAAAGCTTACGTTGAATTTGCTTCGTAGCGCAACGCTTGAGATATATGATGCAGCGGGAAACTATACATCTCTATGGTTAGACGTCAATAGCACGCATTTTATGTTGGACATTACTGGAATTTCATCAAGCGGAACGACGCACACTTTACAATTCACCGTTAAAGACACTGAGGAAAGTCTACTTTCTGCCGACATTGTTAATACTGCTGGCAATACGGGTATTTACGCATCGTTCGGTAATATCCAAAATATAAGTTCTATTTCCAAGGGCGATGATGCGAAGTACTACTTCACTTTCGACCTTGTCCTTACGGAAGATGTACTTAGTCAAAGTGACGGTAAGCTTGAAGTATGGGCTGGTGACACTAATACAGGGGATTCTCATCAGAATGACAAATGGTGTTCTCCTATTATTTTCCAGAAGAACTTCACCTGTGTCGAAACGGGCAACACCTTACAGTATCGTGGTGTTAACCTGTATGAAACTGATACAAAGAAATTGGAACTTCGTGGTCCAGACAAACCATCATTCTCCATTGATACTATCAACTCGACAACCACTATTTCAATTAAGGTGGTTGGTACAAAACTTGGCAATAAAAGGTTTGCCATAAAGTGGAAGTATGACAACGTTCCGCCAGCTATATCAAACTATGTGAATACGGTTACCATTACGCAAGGGCCTAGCATAACCATAGAAAACCAGACGGTAAAATTGAAGAAAGGAACAGATTGGACAGAACCTGGGGATGTAACCGCGACGGATTATAGGGGAGTCCCGATTCCTGATAGTGAAATAGAAATATCTATTGACAACACCAACTGGGACGAGTCTGGAATACATACGATTACATACACTGTAACTGACGAGTGTGGACGGAGCGCATCGGTTCAACGGACCGTAATGGTTACTGAATGCGACATTCCGATAATTATGACAAAATGTCCCGATGCATCTGCTGAATGCGTGTATGGCTTGGACGAGGATATCGAAATACTTATATCCCCCGAGAGCTCAGTGTTGTTTAACCAGTATGTCATGAACAACATTGTCTATTACCAGTTGACTGGCTCTACTGAATGGGTTGCTGCTACTATCATATCGGGAACTACGGATAGGAAGAGCCTTACAATCAAGAATCCTGGGGTCCTTGCCTCTGGTATGACATTGATGGTTAACGTTGGGGAAAACAATAATACGGCTAATGGCTGCTATGCGACAAACCATGTTAAGTTTAGTGTCATCTCTAAGGAAAATCAAGATAAGCTGCTTGATGTCGATGGTAAGGCATCAATCGTGAAGAAGACTTCTAGCCGTTCCCGCTTTGACGACCTGAACTTTGAACCTGTTTACAACAAGGATTTGTCCTACTCGTCATTCAGCATCACTGCTGACGAAAACAGCCTGATGCAGAATGTTTACAGCATCCTGTTGACCAACCTTGGTGAACGCCTTTATGATGATGAGTTTGGCTCCACATTGGAAGAAAGCGTGTTTGACATTATTGGAGACCTCAATGGCGAATCCAAGTTGTTGAACCAGTGCGTCACGCTCATCAACAAGTATGAGCCTAGGGCTGTCGTGGTTGAGGATAAGAGTTATGTCGCAATCACCGAGGATAACACCGTTGCCATCGTTCTTTACATCAAGGTTCCTCGTGGTATCGCAAGAAAGATTGAATTGACGTTCAGGAAAAATACATGATAGTTCAGATAAAAAACGACAACACGCAGTACATCTACACTGCTGACGCATCGAATGATTACCTCAATATCGCGCAGGCGTTGGGGTTGGGAAGCGGGTCTGGATTGGCAAGCTATGTGACAACATCCCCGATGGAGTTTACCAATGCCAACGGTGCTAAGGTAAAGGCGGTACGCATAAACGGTTACAGCCGTCTTTCATACTACGTTATGAACGATACAGTCAAACTTGATATCAAGCACAAGGGCAACTTGACCAAGGATATGTTCAAGACCATCCTCGACGGATTGAACTTTTTCGAGAATGCCCGTATCAAGCTTGGGGACAAGGTGTACCTTGCCCCGTTCCGTGCACTGAACTACGCTACAATGAACACGATTACCGATGCCGCTGGAAACCATATCATGCTGTCCAGTTCGCAAGTTAGGGATGTTGAGGCAATCAATGTTCTTCTCAGTAGATTAGATTACGACAACGGCAAGATGTACGAGCCTCTTATCAGAAGGTATATCAACATTCTTGCGGGGCTGATTGACAAGAGTGTTCTCCCGATAGGGTATTTCAACATGGAAAATTACCTGAGGATAATCCAGTCTCAGGCGACCACCCTGTTTGCCTCGTTTGCTAAGCCGAAGTCGAAACCGACAATCCTCCTACGCAGCGATGGTACCCCAGGTTATGCCAAGGTGGTTTCGGCACAGGGGGCCTATGTGAACATCCAGTTGTCCCCGAACATTCAGGTTCTCGACCTCGCAAAGGAAAATGCCTACAACCCGTTTGTCATCGTATCTTTGAGGCCGTTCCCTATCGCCCAGTCGTCCTTTCCGTGGAAACATGTCATGTTTGGGAACACCCGTGTTTTCATGAGTCCTATCATCTGTAACGAAAATAAGTTAAGGACTTTGACCAAATCCATCAATCTGTTGGAATGATATTGACAACTTCCGTTTGGTTTGTTATATTCTATGTACATATACACAAAACCATCAAAAAGGAAGTCAATATGAAAAAACTCATACTCATTCTCGCGTTTCTCTGCACATCCATCGCATTTGCTGGCGGTTGGGACTGGTTTAACCCGTCTTCTGGTGGTGTAGCCCAGATTCGTACTGGCGTTTCGTTCGACCACGAAGCAGAAACCGCTGTCCACTATGAAAACGTCCGTGCTATCATCAAGGGTAACGTCGAAATCGCTGTCGCCCTGTATGACGGCCAGGTTTCCAACATGTCCGTAAGGACTGACATTTATGATGTCGCCGCTGTCGGTGTCGAATTGACTGAAAACAGTGTCCGCCCGTTTGTTCAGGGTTACAAGGATATTGGCAAGTTTAGCATTGGCGGTGAATACCTCTTTGATACTGACACGAAGGTTAGCCAGTTTGGTGCCGAACTCGATTACCTCTTGCTCTCCGACCTTATTCTTTATGCAGGCTCTACCGTCGATACAGACAATTCTTGGGGCCCGTATGCAGGCGTAGTTTACATGCTTGGTAAGGTTGACCTTTGCCTTGGTTACTACGCAGTTCTCCCGAAGGCTGACTATCTCACCTCGGGCTATACCTTCGATATCACCTTCAACTTCTAGTGTGGGTCTAGCGTCCTATGCATGAGATTACGTTCAAAAAGCTTATTTTCAGAAATTTCATGTCGTACGGCGACATCGATAATGTCGTCGAGTTTCATCCTGGTCTCATCTACCTGAGTGCACCGAACGGGTATGGAAAATCCTGTATCGTCGAGGCTTTGACCTATGTTCTTTACGGTAAGTCCTACCGTGGAGGAAACCAGAGTGACTTGAAAAATACGGAAAACAAGAACGCAGATATGGTAGTGACGCTTGATTTCGATGTCGATACAGGCACTGGCAAGCACGAATACCATATCGAACGTCGCATGAAAGCGAAGAGCCTCAAGACAAGCTTTACAATCTGGGTTAATGGTGAGGAACAGCTCAAACGTGCAGGTATGTCGCAACAGGATTTCGAAAATCGAGTACTCGGACCGTCTCTCCTGCTGTACCAGACCACGATTGCACAGAACAGTCAGGAGACTATTCCGCTGCTTGAAATGCCTGCCGACAAGATGCGTAAGCTCATTGAAAACACCATATCGCTTTCTACCGAAAAGTGGAAGAATGCTAACAACAAGGTTCTTAGCGATTCCAACATGCAGTTCGATATTGCCAAGAATTCGGTTGACCGTATCAAGGCTGACATCAGTTATACGAACACGATGATTGAAACCTTGAAGGCTAAGAAGCATGAGCAGATAGACGACTTGAAGAAGCAGGTTGCTGACCTTGAAAGCAAGACAGGTGACTTGACGGTTGCGTCTGTGGCTGCAAAGAAGGTTCAGGATGAAGCCGAACGTCGTGTAAGAGAATATAACGATGCTCAGTCTGAACTGAGAACCGTCATGACGAAAATCAACGAAATGTCAACCTGCGCCAAACTTTTTGACGATATCGAAAAGGAACGTCAGAACGTCGGAGTTTTGACCGCGCAGTTCGATAATGCCAACAAGCGCTCGGAAGAGTTTAAAATTGGGGAAACTCAGGATAAGCTGAATGAGCTGAACCTGTTCAAGAACAACTTGATTGGAAAGATTAACACTCTCAATGCCACGATTGCTTCAAACGACCGTCAAATTCAGTCGTTTGAGTCTAAGATGAAAGATGTCACAGCAAAGGCGACTGCTGTCAAGCCAGGTGTCCCCTGTCCTACTTGTGGAAAACCGTCTACCGAAGCTGACGTTGAGCATGTTAAGGAAGCTTTCCGTAACCAGTGGCGACAGCTGAAGGCCGAACAGGTTACTATCATAAACGACAATGAAGCCAAGAAGAAGGAATTGGCTGAATTGACCGCACAGGCGTACAACGATGCTGTTGACAAGCAGATTGAAAGCCTTGATATCACCATTCAGGAATACAACAAGTTCATGAGAGAGGTGTGGGGTCCCGCAAACGGACAGTTGGCATCTGCTCAGAACAGATTTCAGAACCTGACTGCTAGCGCTTACAAATTCGGCGACGACATCCAGAAAATCCAGAATGACATTGGTGAATTGACTAAACGTCAGGCTGATTTGACTAACTGGATTAACTCAAACTCTACTGCTGTCACTGACTCGAATGAAGCAAGGGAAAAGTATTACAAGGCATTCGCTGCATTGCAGGAAAATACATCCCAGATTGTCATGTTAAGGAATACAATCCAGAAGGAAGAATCCAGTAACGATGACAAGGCGTTGAAGGACTCCGAAGCCCATCTCGCTGAACTCCAGACCGAGCTGGACAATGTGACGGCATCCATTACGAACTTCTCTGACAAGATTGCCATTTGCAAGTACATTTCCTACATGTGTTCGGACGATGGTCTGAAATCTTACGTAATCAAGATGTTCGTGCCGTTCTTCAACCAGGCAATCGAAAGCAACCTTCGTCGGTTCAACCTCCCATACCATATCGTGTTCGACAAGAGTATGGATTACACGTTTGAATCCGTCTATGGTGCGGCGCCTTGTTACAAAATGCTTTCGCAGGGACAAAAGCGTAAAGTCACGTTCGCTATCGCAATGGCGTTCTGTGATTTCGTATTCCGAGTGGCGAACTTCAAGATTAACTGTCTATTCCTTGACGAAATCTTGGATGTTTCGACCGACGATGTCTCTCTCAGGGAAATGGTTGAACTTGTTCGCACGAGAACGCAACAGACTCCGACTATCTTCGCGGTCACCCACCGTGAAGCGATTATTCAGGACCTATTCGACTACAAGCTGGATATTGAGAATAACGGGTTGTTCTCCATGATTGGAGAATGTAATAAGTTGAAATAAATGTATATTATATAAGCAGAAACATCAACACGGTACTCACATGAAAAGATTATTGAGTCATCAAGCTATTTTTGACATGAACCAGGCCTTCAAGAGGGCTATTGGTGAAAAGTTGTTCACTGGCCGCATCAGCAGCACATTCAGGTATGCTATGCGCACGAACCTCGATACAACCGACAAGGAAGTGTCGAATATGCTCGACGCATTCAGGCCTGACGATGAATACTTGAAGTACGTAAAGGAATTGAACGACATTGCCTCCAAGTACAAACTTCCTCCTATTTCCAATATCAAGGAATTTGAAGATGCGGTCGGAAGGCTTCCTGCCGAACAGAATGCAGAATTTACCAAGTTGCAGACCGACCTTGCCGACCGTTACAAGGAAGCCCTTGAACGTCAGCATGATACCGATGCAGAACTTGGAGCATTCATGAAGGAAAAAGTCGAAATTGACATTGCTATGGTTCCTGCCGAACTGTGCCCAGACATCGAAGGTGATTCAGCAATCTACATCTATGACTCATTGTACCCGATGTTCATTCCGACCAAGGAAAGCGAAAACATTTCCAAGCTAGTACCGTATGAAAGCAAGTAGGTTGTGCTATGAATATCAAGGATTTCCTAGACAATCTGGCCAAGGAATTGCAGGATAAGGCTGGAGTTACCGTTGAGATTGTGGATGACCACAATTTCCCAGGTGGCTTTTACATGAACTTTACTGAGTTCAGCACAGCCGTTCTTCGTGTAAACCAGTACGGCAAGTTCAGCATGCGTGGTGTCGATTTCGAGAACGATGCGTTTTCATACCCGTGGAAGTACAAGTTCTTGATGCTGACTGATAAGGCAATCGATGCTTTGGCAAAGATGTTCCCTCAGGTCGAGTTCGATTCCACGAAGGAAGCTGAAAAGGCGATGTTCCCGCTATTTTGCTACATCAACGTGCTTCACCAGTTCTATCGAAAGAAGCTCGGTAGCAAGAAACGGTGGTATCCGAATTTCAAGGACATTGAAAGCAGAAAGTTCGAAAAGATTCGACGTACTATAGCGAATCTTCCAAGTAGGGAGGCATTGAAGCTCATCCCGAAGGACGACCAAGCTAAGTACATCGAAGCATAGAGTTTCCGACTCACCCCATGAATCCCGTCATAGCAATATGGCGGGATTTTTCCACAAAATGTATTTTATTTATGAGTTTTAATCCATGAGTAAAATATGGAAAAGGTAGAACCGACGAATGAGGAAATCACCCTAGACTTTGATATCCCGGAGAGTGGCTACAACTGGACTAAAAAACAGTTGGACGCGTTCGATGCTCGCATGAGAAGCGGCAAGATTGACAAGGACATTCTAACAAAGCTGCTGGTCGAACTTAAAGACCTACGAAAGAAGTATGGTACTGACTATCCTGTATCCAATGCTCTCGGCTATGTGTTTAACGTAGTTATTGACAAGAACCTCGGAAACCAGAAGTGGCGTGGGTACACTCCTGACTGGAAGATGGAGATGCGTGACCGAGCCATCGAACTCCTAATCAAGCACAGCCACAACTTCGACCCAATCAAGATGCAGAGCGCCAAGAACGTTGACCCGTATTACTATTTGGCGAAAATCACTTTCTGTGCTTTCATTCAGGCGCATAACAAGCTTGTCACACGGCACAAGAAAGTCAAGTTTGTTGCTTTGAACGAGGCTACGATGAATAACTATTCATCAATTGACGAGTTCGCCATCGATACAAACAGGAAGATTGATGCGGAAGAGAAGATGGAAAAGGAAAATGCCAAAATAGGTGTTACTACCGATGAGGAAGATTTCGCTTCCATGCCTGTTGATGAATTGGCAAAACAACTGAACGACGACGATTACACAAACGGGTAAAATATGAGACATGAACTGTCCGCCGTCCTTGTTGTTAGGAACGGCGAGAGTAAGATTGAAGAATGCTTGCGGCGTCTTGTAGGACTGGCAGACGAATTTGTTGTTGTCGATACCGGTTCCACAGACAAGACGCTTGAGATGGCGAGGAAGTTTCAGACAATGGTACGGCAGCCTGTCATCATTGACGCTGTTGGTACACTGTTCCTTGACGATGAAGGTAACTTCGACTTCGGAAAGGCGAAGAACTACGGTTTCTCGCTTGCTACGAAGGAATACGTGATGTGGGTGGATGTTAACGATATGCTTGACAATGCCCGTGATGTAAGGGCGAAGTTCGACAAGGCTAGTACAATGTACTCTACTTCGGACATTGTCATGTATACCAGGATTACCCGTACATTGAAGTTTCCTCGCGTCAGGATTGTCCGTAGGGAAACTTCCAGGTTCATTAACCCGATTCATGAGTACGTCATCGACACGGCTGAGCCGAGGAAGGTCATCACCTTCAAGAATGAGTTCGTGAACTTCAAGAAGCAGCGTGATGTCTCACGTAACTTGAAGGCCCTGGTTAAGCTATGGAAGAAGGGGCATTCCCTACGTACCGCTTACTACATTGCGACCAGCTACAAGGACACGAAGAATCCCGAAATGGCTAGGTTGTGGTATGAAATCTGCCTAAACGAATTTCCTTACTGGGAGTTTGACGAGACCATTGCCGCAGCAGACTATGTCGTTGCCGATGCTTTGAAGAAGGGTGAGTTTGCGTTCGCTGACGAATTGACAATGGAAATGATAGAGAATATCCCGCAGCGTGCGGAAAGCTTCTATTATCGCTATGTCTACAATGTCAAGGTAAACAAGCTTGAGCACGCTTTGAAGTGCCTTGTTAAGCTTCGTGAACTTCCACCTCCGCCAAGAAGCCGAATTGGTGTCAACATGAAGGCTTACAATGCCAAGGAGCGTGAGGAACGTATCGAGGAAATCTGGCGTCAAGTCAAGTACAACCACCAGACGATGAATACGGATGCTAGGGTGTACGACAGCGTTCAGCAAGCCATCGATGCGACCCAGTTCATGCAAACTGTGTATTAGCGATACCGCTTGACAGTTGCTGTATAAATAATTATATTCATCAGCATGAGTCACTCAAATCTAATTACAAAGAAACAGCTCAGCCCCGACCAGCGCAAGGGGTTGGCTGAAATGCTTACCTTCATGCGTGATACTTCACAGAGGGAAATGGTACTGACAGGTGCTGCAGGTACTGGAAAGACCTCCCTCCTTCACATATTCTTGAAGGAACTTTCCAAAGAATTCAAGAAAATCAAGGTCTACTGTACCGCTTACACAAATGAGGCGGTGCGTGTTCTTTCCCAGAGAAGCGGCAAGAATTATGACAAAACCATCAGTGGATTGCTCGGTCTCAAACTAGAACAGAATGAAGACCGTGGCAAAGTCCTCGTTAGGGATGGCGTCTGCCACGCAAGTAAGTACCGTCTCATTGTCATTGACGAAGCGTCGATGATTAATGACGAGTGCTACGAAATGATTCAGAGTGTTTTACGTGATTTCCCCCAGATGAAAATCCTCTATGTCGGCGACGAAGCGCAGCTTCCGCCAGTTAATTTTGCGTCATCCGTCGTTTTTTCTCGTATTCCTCATATTTTTAGGCTTACCAAGGTAATGCGGGTGTCTTCGGATAACCCTATCATCGACCTTGTTACTCCTATCCGTGACCCGAGAAACATGTTCCAGGTTCATGACTGTTTTGAACATGTAGACCGTGTTAATGAACGGGGTGAAGGCGTACGTTTCTACACTGCGAAGAAACCGTTCTTTGACAACCTTTTTGCAGACTTTATGTCGGAAGAATACAAGGAAAACAAAAACTACTGCCGTCTTCTTGCATACACCAATAATGCCGTAGACAAGTCTAATTGCTTCATCAGGCGGCATATCTTTGGCAACGAGGTTGAAGAATATACAGTTGGTGACGACCTTATCGTAACGGAAGGTTATAGCATTCCGTTGGCTGGCGGCAAGAGTCTGCAGGTTTACGCAAACGGAGAACGCTTGGCGGTTGTCGAAGCCGAAAAGTATACCGAAAAGGAAACCAACATAGTCTGTTGGAGCCTTCTTGTTGATAACTACCTAGCTCCATCGAACAAGAGAGAACTCCGCCACATCAAAGTGTTGTCCACCGCCGACGGTTATCCTAAGTACATGGCGATAAAGAGAGCTCTCATTGGCAAGGCACGGACGCTTTGTGCTGAGGTTGACCCTATTACGGGGCATCCTGTCCATAACAGACATGATGTGTGGCAGGAATACTATGACTTTATTAACTCGTTCTGCTATGTCAATTACAGCTATGCAATGACGATTCATAAGGCGCAGGGTTCCACAATCGACAATGTGTATGTTGTCGAGAAGGACATTAACATCTGTGACTGGGATGTTGTACAGAGAAATAAATTAAAATATACAGCATTTACCCGCGCGTCAAAGAACCTCCATATACTAAATTAGCCAAAAAATGTAATTTAATTACAAGATTACACGACTATTCGATATGGATATTACACTTCTGCTGACTGTTGACGAAAGTGGTACGATGGGGGACGGAACCTCGATACCGTGGGATTGCGAGGCTGTCCACAAGGACATGGAAAAACTTGTCAAGGGAAACACGATTATCATGGGCCGCAACGCTTACAATGAGTTGAAAAGTTTCCGTAAGACCAGGGTTGCCTCCCGCATACTGTTTTCCAAGTCGTTGACTACGCGGCTGAAACATACATCGTACACGACCAATGTGTTTACTGCGTTGACGTTGGCGAAGAGAATTGATAAACCTGTTTACATCCTTGGAGGAAACCAGACTGCAATGTCCTTTCTGAGTGAGGGCGTTGTGAAGAACATGATACTCTATGTCGTGCCAGGAAACCACGATGGCGTCAAGTTCGTTTCAGTCGGTCCAAAGAGCTTTTCATTGACAAAGCTTGAAAAGAAGGATGGCTATGTCGTGAAGCACTTTGCTGCAATCCCGACCAACCAGTTGCCAATCACTGAGCTTCCAAAGATGGATACACCTCCGTGCAATAAACAGTCAAGCAAGCCGCGTTCGGGTTTGACCGCTAAGGAGGACGCCGAATTGGATGGTATGCTTGCATCGGTCTTTTCCAACGGCAATTACGGCATGGATGATTTCGGAGACGAAGAAAGCGTCAACAAGGCTGTTTACGACTTGGCTAACAACGTTGATGGGTTGTATGACATTATTGGAATTTATGCCAATAACCAGAAAACCATAACGGACAAGTTAAATATGCTTATCAAGCAGGACCAGCAGATAATTGGTTCCCAGATATCGTTGCAGGAAAGAGTTCGCTCAATCGAAGACTTGATGGAGCGAAAGAAATTCCCTGTCGTTCCAGTATTTACAGCGTTGTCAGTGATTGCGATTGTCCTTGCTGTAGTAGGTATATTGGTATGATAGCTCTCATTATCATAAGCAAGAACCAAGTTCCTTACATGGAGCAGATGTTGTGTAAGGTAGACGAAATGAGCGTAAAGCCAGACCGTCTATACTACATGCTTGACCGTGAACCGAAGAATGTTCAAGAAGAAGCAATGGCTATCGTCTCGAGACATGCCTGCAAGACGTTCGTGAAACTGATGTTTAACGACAAGGTTCCAGATAGGGTGTATCGACCGATGATGACGCCCGATGTCGATTATTTCCTTGCGGGATATTGCCGCAATATCTGCATCAATGAGGTGTTGGCTGACGGCTGCGACAAGCTGGTATTCATTGACGGCGACTGCCTTCCCGAAGGAGATATCATCAAGGGATATGACGAGTACCTGACAAACGAAAAGCCAGTTGTCCTTTGTGGCAGGCGTGACGATTTCAGTTTCGGGTATACCGACCAGAGGGAACATAACAAGTACCATAACATTTTCCGTGACCCGTTTACAAACATCGACGAGGAAGCGGCTGTTCTTGATTCTGCTGTGCTATGGTCTTGCAACGTAGGTATGAACAAGGCTGCTGTCGAGCGCATTATCAAAATCAACGGCACGCTATACGGTTACCCCTGTGTATTCTCACCTATTTTCAGCGGATGCTGGGGAGGCGAGGATGGTTTCCTTGGGGTTGAATGTTTCTACGACAAGGAGATAATTCTGGCTGGACTTGGGGTTCCGAGAACGGGAATAACCCATATCCATCACGAGAGGCCCAAGGCGAAGTACGGGCATGCAACATTTGTCGAAGCCCTACGAAATGCTGTAACGGCGCACCGATATCTATTGGAGAATTACGAGGTATAAAATGGCTGAACTTACACCTAAACTGAGAGAAAAATTGATTGCGTCCTTCACGGACGAACAGAAAAAAGTCTACGAAAACCTTGTCGGCGACAAGCAGCGTCTTGCCAACGAGTTTAAACTTTGCCGCCAGTTCTACGGTGACGTGATTGATGTAATCAACAAGACGGAATGCGGACAACAGGTCAGGCTGTTCCTGCGTAACGTAAGTGACTACTGGCAGAGGCGTATGACCATCATGGAACGAAGCCTTGAAGTTTTGTGCGGCCCTGATTTTGTCAAGGAGGTGAAGAATGCCAAGGATTAAAGTTGATTACCAGTTCCCTGCCGAAGTAATCGACACTAACCATCCGACACAGGACGGCAACTGGTATACCGTCGATACTGTTGACCAAATTGTTGACCAAGTCAATCGTAACCAGAGATTCATCATTCAGGAGTTCAACCCGATTGAACGACAAATCAAGAAAGTCCCGCTTAATGTTGTATGGGAAGAAACGGTCATGGGTCATTGCATCGATGCGAAAAATGTAGATGGAAAACTGATTATGACCTTTAAGTGCGAATCCAATAAGTTTGGCAAGAAGCTGATGAACATTTGTGAAAATTACGGGCTCAAAAACCTGAAAATCTTTCCTGTCGGCGAAGGAATTCCAGTAGAGCAGGATGGAAAGAAGACAGTAACCAAGTACAAACTTAAATACGTCGCCTTCGAGGGATAACCATGATTATCGCTAGATACAAACGAAACAACATCTCTGAATATCAGAATATCTTTGAAAAGACATGTATTTTTGTTGCAAATCAGGTTCTTCGCCTGATGGCTGACTTCAAGCTGTACAACATCGAGGCGAACACCTTCAATGTGCGTATCATTGCTTGGCTTGTAATCTTCATGGTTCCAGTGATGCTGATGCTTGGCATTGTTATGGCAGCCTGTCTTAAATTCATTTTCTTTTAACGCCTATGTGTGAATACTGCGAACACGAAACAAACGAAGAAGCCAAGCGTTTTCCCTTGTTCAATGACAATGGTAAGGCCGAAGCTTTTATCGACGAAGATAACTACCTCTCTGTCTACACAGACAATGGTGAATGGGTAGGTGTAGCCATCAAGTGTTGCCCCATGTGCGGCGAACCGTTGAAGGGGGTTACCCAGTTTGACGATGAGCCTCCCGCTACCTTTGAACGGACTACACAGGCGCCATTCCCTTATTAACCTCTTGACAAAATGACCTCAAGAGGTTATTTTTTAGTGTATTGGAGATTTTCTATGAATGACGAATACGAAGGCTTGGCAATACAAGAAGCACGAAAGTTGGTTCAGGATAAGATGAACCGTACTGGAATGGCTAGTCGATTGATTGAATTCGGGATTACAGCGACATTGACAAGATGGGCATTCATGAAGGATGGCAAGCCAACGCTTGACGTTGGTATTGCGTACAAGAAGTTCATTGACAAGGATACATACTGTGTCGGCATGTACCACCTTCCTACAAAGCGTATTCTGATTTCCCAACTTTCGCTTGGACCAGGTGGTGCCCCAGGTCTTACTCGGTTTGCTCATCAGATGGACGAATGCCAGTCGGCAGATGAATTCTACGAGAGATTGCCGAAGCTGGTGGATGCTTTTATTGTGGCTAAGGAAGAATACGATAACAATATTGGTGCAAACAAAGTTAATGAATACGTGAGAAACTGTATTCAGAAGACGAAAACGAAGATGCCCGATTACTTTGAACAGTGTCTTCAACAGAGATTGAAGAATGGCATCGGTTCTACCACTGACTGTGAAACCGTTGAGGAAATGGAAGCTAAACTGATGTCTGCAGATTGGTCTCCGTGGATTGATAATGAAGGTGTGCTGTCTCCTTGTTGCAAGGCATTTTTTACGGAAGATATTTCTGGCTATCATGGAATGCTGGATATCAACCAATTCCCGGATGATGCTCTCTGCTATTTTAACGACTTCAAGAAAACAGGATTCTTGTCTTTGTGCATGAAGACGGACAAGCGTGAACGAGTCGACTTTACAATTTTGATTACTGGCCCCGAAGAAGGTATCGGCGATTGTATGTACACCTTCCATCCTGGCAATCCTGTTCCTGCTTCTACATTCAAAAGCGGCGAGCTGAATGAAGAAGGACAGAAAAAAGCGTATCAGGATGGCGACACGATTACCGTAAAGGAAGCCAAGGAAATTGGTTTTAAACACGTAAAGGCAGAGTAAGAGGCGAATTATGAGAGACCCAGAAAGACTTGAAGAATTCTACACCCAGTTGAAAAAGGTTCATCAGGAAAAGTTTCCTGACTGGCGGTTTGGTCAGTTTATGTCGAACTTCCTTGGCTGGGTTGCGCAGAAGCGAGATATATTCTTCCCCGAGGAAGATGAAATGGCAATATATCTAAAACAATTTGCACGTGGTCTTAAAAAGCCTAATGTGGAAAACGCATTGGAATCGGCAAAATTATGAATGAAGAAGAATTCAAGAAACTTTGCAAACTTTACGCTTAACCGAAAGCCCACGGCTTTAGCCGTGGGAGTATGTCAATATCACGCATGACCTCGATTATGTTAAGGATTGGCTTGAACATTGCAGCGATAAACGCAAAAAGTAGTTTTTTATTAACTGTATCTTGACGACCGTGTTCTTTTTTGCTAAATTTATTACCATGAATAACACAAACTGAGCAAAATACTTTATTTCCCATACGCTAGGAGACTACATTATGGAAAAGTTATACATTCTCATGTACCGTCAAATGCACTTTGTAGGAAAAGGCGACCCAGACCATTGGGATGAAGAGGTTATTGCCCAATCCACAGACAAGGCTTTCATCGACCATATCGTTAAGGCAAACAACCTAGCTCTAGGTGATATCAATGACGACTGGGATTTCGACCACAAGTATTTCATCAAGGAAATGCTGACCCAGTATATCAACGAAGAGTTCTTCAACGACCATCACTTCAATAGGTAACGTATGGATAAAAAAGACATAATCGACATCATCATTCGAGATTTCCAACCTAACAAAACACGGGAAGATGTGCTTCCCTTTGTTGAACAATTCTTGGCATGGACGCCAGAAGAAGTTCTTGAAGATATGGACGAGTGGGATGCGGCTGAGGCAATTAACGAATGTGCATGGGAATGACATGGAGATATCTGATTACACCAGATGACACGCCTATGCATCCGATAAGCGAATATGATTTCGAGGCATATCTGAAATTGCTCCGCATGCAGATGTGCCGACACAATGAGGAGTATGAATGGGAAGATTGAAAGACATTGCCAAGAAGTTTGGCATTAAGGAAGATAAAAAGACAATTGTCAACGCACTTGTTGCGCTTGGATTTAAACGATGCACTAAAGGTCTTTATAAGGGAGAGTACATCTACAATACCAAAGAACCGTTCTCCCTGCATATAAATTTTATCGAAAATGAATTTATTGGTGCCCAGGTACGTATAAACGCACCAAGTTATATTGACGCGTTTTTCGATTACAAAACCAATACGGATGCACTGCTGTGTTTGAACATAGCTCCGAGCAATATAGGTAGAGTAATCCCTATTGCAAATAAAGCTATGCGAATCGTTGACGGCTTAAATACAAAGGTTTCTAAAATAGTATCAGACGTTAATCGATTCGGAGAATTAAAGTAAGTCTGGTTTATAATATAGCGGCGAGAAAACTCACCCATCTTCAGTGGGTGAGATGAAAGCCGCTTGACGAATTCCAGAAGCTTTGCAAAAGTTACATACCTGACTGTGAATTTAAAGATGGTGGCACCTGCGGGTTAATGTGCTATAAAGGTGAGTTTGCATGTACAAGCATTATTGTCGCCCTTCTTCCTCGTGGAGAGTTTGCCGTCTATGACCAGTGGCGAGATGTCACTATCACAAGTGACCTCGATTATGTTAAGGCTTGGCTCGAACATTGCAGCGATGGTCGCAAGAAAAAGTAGTTTTTAACTAGGTATATCTTGACAGCCGTATTATTTTTTGCTAAATTTGTTGCCATGAATAACGCAAACTGGACAAAATACTTTATTCCCCCGTTCCATAACGACGCTATCTGCGTTGATACAATATGGGATTCTACTGGCAACCGCACGACGAGTTCTAACTCCGATGCAGCGTTTACGGGCACGGCTGATGCTCATTTTCAAGCTATTGTAGCAGCAATGAATGCTAAGGTGAATGGCACGGTTAAACCAGACATGATGTCATTCGGATGTCCTGTCTATGAGGGCACCCAGAGCGATGCTGTGATTAAGTTCAAAGCTGATGGGCAGGAAATTGAACTGGATGTTCGTGGCTGGGGTTTCTTGACTGGGCCGAAACGCCTTAACCCAAATGATGCCGCAGCTATTCAGGACGAATTTGGTAAATTCATTGTTGATTGCATACATTGGATTAACTCTGACGAAGACTTCTAACCATGAGGAATGAATATGGTTACCCCGATGATTGAGTTCCCACTTATCCTTGAAAGAAAAGGTAATCCGTACAAGTGGGTTTCCCTGCATCCCGATGCGGACACTCTAAATGTGCCGAAGATTTTCGGTGAAGGGGCTAACTATATTTTCACAGATAATGGAGACTGTTACGACCTTGTTTGGATTGATGCTAACACTCCGTTGGTAAAATTGTCATGTCTCAATTTTACTCATTGGTTTACAAAACCGATTAAGAATAGTGATATTCTCGACAACCACACTTGTCCAATCCTTATGGACCATGGGGTTGAATATCTGGTCCGTATCAAAGAGAGGTGGCACTTTATCAGCACTGAAAGTTTGCTGCGTGACCACATTCCAATCAAGTATTGGGCTAAGGAAACTGAACTATTCCCTATCCGCTAAGTGAACTTGTATTCCATAACGGTATAGTGACCGTAACTGGTCAGATTCTCTATCAGGAAATCCTTAATCCTTTCAATGTCCCTGATGAAGTCGTTTGTATTGTAGAATGCAAACGCTTCTTTTGTATTCATGAGCTTTTTATCCTTTACGTGGTAAATCAAATCCTTGAACGGTCGTTCGTGGAACATGATATCGTGGATGAATGTATCGTGACGGTTCTTCGTGTTTTCAACAGCGTTGATTGTAAGCTTGAAGTAATCGACAAACGGGAAGATGAGACCATCCTGACCATCGACCGAGGTTAGCGTTCCAGTTGGTATCTGTTGGATTCCCTTTTGCATGACGTTGTACTGATGCTGGCGTGTAAGAATGTCGTCAGTTTCACCGAGAATAAAACTCTTCATGTAGAGAGGATGCTCTACCATATTGTTCGCTGCAAAGTAAATATATTTAGATACCATACGAATTAGTTTCTGCCTCGCTATAAACTATATTTTGAAAAGATGATTTTAACATGGCCGAACTACGTTTATCAATAACTCATCCAATGGATAATGTGCATAGGATTTATGCCTATCCCGCCTATGCGAAAAAGGGAGACCCTTGTGTTGCCAAGGCGATGTTTGTCAAGTCTGGTGATATCAATTTTCTCTGCGATTTCGTAGTGAAGGATACGGAGCGTGGTCAGGGCATCGGAACCCGTCTGCTCGAAATGTTGATGGACCAGTTCTACATCAACTGCCTTACGGTCGAGAAGGACAACGCCATAGCAAAGCACATGTACCAAAAGGCTGGGTTTATCCCTGATGAAGAGGTTGACATCACATTGGTCAATCCCAATGTAAACCATGAGCAGCACTGCATATACATGATATCCAGTCCGTTCAGCGAGGATGAAAAGAAGGCTCTGTCAATGTTCCTAAATAAAGTAACAATGAAATTGTTCAAGAGCGTTTACATAAATAAATATAACGCATCTGACTTGGATGTAGATGCGTTAGTTAATGATTTGGTTACCTAATTTATTTTGATTGCTGAGGCTGCGCTTGCTCTTGCGGTTGAGCCTGCGGATTTGGTTGTTCCTGTTTTTTTCTCTTCTGGCTTAGCGCTTACGAAGCTTGCACCAAAGTATTTTTCAAAGTTCTTACGGATTCCGTCAATAACTTTCGGGTCAGTGATAGACTTGCCATTTACTGTAAGGAACGGTGCTACTTCCTTGTTGAAGTCTATTTTTGAATTTGATTCGACATATTGTTTGACATTGTTGATTGCGGTCTGGGCATCCTGTCCAAACCTAGATTCTAGCATCTTTGTAAATTTATTCTGGCAACCAGACAGGTAGTTGTTAAAGGCTTCCATCAGCTTGTTTGCATCAACTTGGTTTTCTTCGATGTTTTGAGGAACTTCCTGCGCGTTCTGTTGTTGCTGTTGTTGAGCGTTTCCCTGAGCCTGTGGTTGCCCCTGCTGTGCGCCCGTATGTGGATTTGCATTCTGCTGAGGCTGTGCCTGTGCTGCATTCGGTTGTTGGTTGTCTGACTGTTGCTGCTGAGGTGGGTTCTGCTGTTGGCTGACAGGCGGTTGCGACTGAGTTGGTTTTTGTTGTTGCGGTTGGGCCGTATTGGTTGCTTGTTTCTGGGCTGGTTGCTGTGGCTGCTCGGCTTCCATGCAGATATTCCGAATGGCCACGATATCGTCAATGACACATTTAGGAATATTTAATTTCCGAATTGTTGATTCAAATAACGTCATATATACGTCAGCACCATCATGAATTCTGACTATAGTTTATATCGTCTGTGTTGCACTAACGAAAAGACCCACGGTTGGAACCGTGGGCCTTTGTCGAGAGTGGCGACAGATGCCGTATGGTTGGATTTTATTTTGTTCCAGCCTTTGGTGCAGGCGTTGTTGCCTGGTTCTGTGCTGGCTGGGCGTTAGCTTGTGCCGTTTTCTGTGTCACTGGTTTCTTGTTGGTGTTTGCTTGCGCATTGGCTTCTTGCTGTTTCTTTATTGTCTTTATACTCTGTGCAATCTGAGTCTGGGTTTCTTTTGGATAGCGTTTCTGGTATATAGGGGCAATGCCGAATGCCTTCCAGATATTATATTCTTTTTGCGAGATTGTCTTTGACTTTAAATACTGTTGTGCTTTCGATTCGTCAAACTTAATGGATAGCAAATTGGTGTTACCCTGATTGGCAGCACCGTTTGCAATGTTGCCTCCCTGGTTATTCGCTACTTGAGTTTGCTGTGCAGTTGGTTTCTTATTATTGAACACTGATGCGACATTCATATTGGCTTTCTGCATTGCAGCCAATGTCTGCTTTCCGATTAGGCCGTCGGCGGTTACCCCAAGTTGCTTTTGGATTGGAATGACCTTCTGCTTTGCTTCGGCAAGCAGAGTGTTGAATGCTTCCTGAGTTTTCTGGTCCATCTTTCCGGTCGGATTGATGTCTTTCGATTGCTGAATGGCAGTAATAGTCTTCGGTCCTAGAATACCGTCATTGGCAAGGTTGGTCTGCGGGTTGGTCGCTTTGAGGAACAACTGGACGGTAGCCACATCTGCTCTGTACTTAGGAGTTGCCTGTGGTTGTGCTTCGGTATTTGCAGTGTTTGGTTCGGATGAAGTAGGGCCAGATGTGCGTACCTGATTGGGTTCTCTGGTTGCACCCTTTTCAATCTGGGTTCCCTTGTTTTCATCGGATTCAGCATTTACTGCTGGCTGTGCTGTCTGCTCACCATTTGCTTTGGGTTGAGCCTGCTGTTCGCCACTTGTGGCATCCTGGGTCTGTTGTTGTTCGGTGTTTTGATTGTTGGCTTGTTCGGGTTTCTCTTCAGTTGTCTGAGTCTGTTGATTGCCTTTATTGTATATGGTCATCTCCAATCCTTTGACACGTTTGAAGTTTCTGGTGGAGGTGGCTTTCTGGTATTCCTCTTCCAACTTCTGGCGCCATTTTTCGCCTTCTTCTGTACCCCTGTTTTTTACTGCCTTCTGCTGAAGATTTTTAAGGACTTTCCATATATCGTCGTCAGATTTTGCATCGTCGATAGTGGTTGGTACATTGTCCTTTTCCTCTTTCTCTTTGCGTTCTTGGTCTGCCTTAATTTGTTCTGCCTTTTTCTTGTCTTCTTCACCCAACGGAGTGTAACCCAAGTCATTTTCCTTGCCGTCACCTTCCGCTTCGAGGCAGATATTATTGATTTGTTTGATGGCAGTCTTCATGCCCGAAGGAATGTTCAGGCGGTCAATAGATGATTCAAAAAGAGATTTAAGCATATAGATACCCTATATAAATTTCTAAATCTAGTTTATACGGCCCGAATCACTGTATGAAATTAGCTTTACAGTATTTGCGGGCTTGTGCAACAAGTGCATCACCCCACTTTTCTCCATACTCTTCTGCTATTTTCTTGCGATATACTTTCTCTATTCTTTCCAAAAATGCTGGAACAATAGCGTCGGTTTTAAAGTCTTCGTCTGCGACTTCTCTTCCAACCTGGCGTATAGTATTACGGATTGCATTTACAGCTTCCCTGCTGTTGTCTTGTGGGACCCCAGGCGTAACTGTCTTGGCAATGGTATTCATTTCCTGTGCCTGACGATTATCGTCCTCGCTTTCCAGGCACACCTTTCGCAATTCGATGACACTTTGCTTCATCGACGGGCTGATGTTGAGCTTGTTGATTTCTGATTCGAACAGGTTCATAGTACGTTCTCCTAATTGGCCTCAACCGTGTTGAGGGCTATCATTGTTTCACTAAAATTGGTCTTTACGCCGAACATTCCCTTGTCGCCCTTGTCGTATAGGGCGAAATAGAAGGAATAGATAGTTTCCTTATTTGGATTGATAACATCCGAGACGAATGTCTTGTACTTGCTCGACGTATGGTAAGTAAAATAAAGTCTTCCGTTCATCATGCCCCAGTCGAACCAGACTTCGCCCGATGGAATGACCGTTCCATCGGAAAGGGTAGCCTCGTCGTTGCTAAGGTACTGGAAGATGGTATCACCTGGGGCGTCCTCTACAAACTGTATGGTAGCCTTGAACGTGTATGACGATTCGATATCGCCATTGGCGTTGTCGCCAAACCAGTTGAGAATCTTGCTCCAATCAACGTAGTCTTCCACTGCGTATCCACCTTCGACTTCCTGCCCGTTGCCAGGGGCTATGTTCGGTACGAACTTTCTCGTATCGTCATTGACTGCAACAAAGTCACGACCGAAACCACTCAGGTCGCTTTCGTGCGGAGTGTCATAATCGAAGTTGAAACGAAGCAGGTCGAATGACGGAACTTCCGCAGGCCGAGTGATGTCATCGGTGACTGATTCACAGTAGGTGTAAATCGGGATGCCATTTGCATCAAAATCTTCCGGGAGAATCTTGTAGTCGGTCTTTGGGTCGTCGTAAGGCAACCCCGTAGTGTCCTCGTTATACTCGTCAACGCCACATAGTTTCAGACCTTCGTAGTAAGTAGTTGTTGTAAACCTGTCGAATAGCAGGAGCTGTTTCAACGAAACATCCTCGTAGTATTTGTTGCCGTCTGCATCCTGCTTTTGCATCAGTGTCGTAGACAGTGTATGCAGGATGGAGTAACCTTCCCTGATACTCGGGCATACGGTTTCCCACAGTTTTTTCTTCTGCTGGATGATGTCGCTTGGATAGACGAGGAGTTGTTCCCTGTGGATGATATCCTCGTCAATATGGAAGTTCATCTCGGCGTACTTAATCATTTCTGGAGTCTCGTACGGCCTGTGGTAAACGCCATAGCAGGTAATCGGGTAAGTCACCTTGTAAACCTGCTGCTGTGCATCAGCGTCGGTAATTTCTTCGTTAAGCTCCGTAGTGTTGCTGTTGATGACCACGACCACTGGTCTAGGTATCTCGGGGGCGAAGTCCCACTCCTTTATTACGATAGTCCTGTACTCGTTGAAGTAAGGCTCGATGTTCTCCTTTATCTGGAAGATGTCGGAAATGTTGTCCGCCTGAAACTGCAACTCGAAGTTGAACGTATACGGTGTAGGCTGGATATCCCTAATCCATCGGTCAGCTGACCTGCTGAAAATTTCTCTCGCATACGTAGGTTGCGGCCTGTTGGACGCGTCAGGAGAGTTGCTTACAAAACGGATAGCCCCTATCGGGTAGGGTACGGTCTGCTGCTTGTACTGAGTAGACGACCAGAAGTTCGTAAAGTTGGCGTTGTTGTGGGTGATGATTGGAATTTTAGCACTTCTTGAATAGGTAGTACGGTTCATGTCATCGTACTTGTTGACATACATGTTGTTGAACATGTCGATAAGTCCAATAAGGATTTTCTCAATCGTGCGAACGTAGTAAAATGGTCTCATAAAGCATAACTTAATCATCGAATAGTTTATAACCTTTCAGGCTGGTCTGGGCAACCCGACTGTATGAACTACCCACCCACTGAAGATGGTTGGGTTTCCCCGAGTCCATCAGTGGCATTACAGGATTCTCGCTCAAGGTAAGTAATCTTACCAGTATCAACGAGCATAGTCGATTTATCGGCTTCCGTAGTCCGTACGGTATCTCCACATAAACGTATACGGTTTCCTTCATTCAGAATGTTGATAGCGGCATTATGGTCACGGTCAAGGTATGTTCCGCAGTGAGGGCAGGTCCATTCCCTGTCTTCAAGTGTCAGCGTGGTGTTCTTGTATCCACATACATGGCACATCTTACTTGACGGGTAGAAGGACCCTACCTTGAAGTAGTATCTACCGTACCACATATCCTTGTATGCGACCATATCGCAGAACTGTCCGAAGGACGCATCTGCGATAGCCTTTGCAAGGCGGTGGTTCTTCAACATGTTGGATGGCTTCAGGTCTTCGGAGTAGATGTATTGGTTTTCTACAACTAGCATCTTGCTGACCTTGTGCTGGAAATCCATTCTCTGGTTTCGTATTTTTTCGTGTACCAGAGCGACACGATGCTTCTGTTTCCGATAGTTGTTCGAGCCTTTCTTGCACAGGGACAGCCTGCGCTGTGCCTTGGCAAGCTTGACTTCGCTGCGTTTCAGATATTTCGGGTTGTCGATTACGCAACCATCGGAGTCGATGAGAAAATCCTTGATTCCCAAGTCAAACCCGATTTCATTTTTATTCGGCGGTAGCTTCATCGAAGTATCGTCTACTTCGCAGGTTATCGAACAGAAATACTTCCCTGTTGCCGACTTTGATATGGTTAAGCTGCATATCTTCTTGATTGGCAACGACTTGAAGTCGTAGTCCTGACGGAATTTCACCAATCCCGCCTTCGGAATGAATATTCTGTCATTTCTCGTGCCACGGATGAGCTTAGATATTGTCTTCGGCATCATCGCATTGCGGTATGACTGCTTGTCGCATTTCTTCTTGTACTTCGGGTATTTAGACTTACCATCGAAGAACTTCTGGTATGCGTTCAATGCATCCATGTAGACGTTAGCCATGCCTTGGCTATCGGCTTCCCGCATCCAAGGCCATTCTTCCTTGAATGACGCAAGCTTCGGCGTGAACGACATGCGGGTTTCTTCATACAAGGCGGATTTAAGTGCAATCACACGGTTGTAGATGAAACGGCATGTACCGAAAGTCCTTGCAAAAGAACTTTTGCTGCTTTACCGTTGGATACAACCGTATTTTGTATGCCCTGCTTATCATATACAAGAATGGCCCGTTGGGAACTAAACTGGCATTCAATTTCCCAACAGGCCACAAAAATCTTGCACCGATAGGACAATAGAGAATGCCAGTAATCCATTGTTCTACCTATATGTTTATATAATTTACAAAATGTTTTAATTTTTGTCAATGCGGCTTTCATCTAACCCACTAAAGATGGGTGAGTTTTCTCGCCGCCGCAGTATAAACTATTGCTGAACACCAATGGATATTTGCATGACCAACGAAGAGCAATTCCGTCAGGCGATACGCCGTCTTGACCTACCAAAAGCACAGTTTGAAACTATTTGTAACCTACATTCCGCCATTTACGAAGGTGTGGACTGGAAAGGACTATACGACAAATTGTCCCATCTGGACGATTACCCGAAGCTTAGCAAGGCCATTAAGCTAGGGTCTGCTGCTCTCATTGCTTCGTCCCCAATCCATGGCGTATACGTAACCGACTGGGATGAAATGGCTAAACAGCTTGGCGGCGGTGACAAGGCGGTTGAACAGTATGTGAACCTTCCAGAACGGGATTTCCTTGAACACGAACCAGTCATAGCCTACGACGATAGTCTGGCACAACATGCTTACGATATTGATGCGAACCCGTTTAGCGTACAGGGCAATCTTGATAAGAAGGCTGCCCTGGAAAAGGAAAAGGAAAACCGTAGTCTTGTCAGGGATGAGTTGAAAGTAAATTATCCGAAATCCTCTATCCCAGAATCAATTGATGAGAGTATCAGAAACTTCATGAAGAAGAACTTATCGTACGCATACAAGACAAAGCATACCCCAGAAGAGCAGGACGCTCACATCGAACGCATCCTGAGGGCGGTTAAAGATGTTGCGAGGATTACCTCTCCTCGTGGTATCGGTGAAGGCGAACTCCTGGCGTTGATATGTGTCGAAAGCATGTTCGACGACAAGCCGAAGACGACAAAGTATCGCGGGCTGGCACAGTTGGGCCCCGATGCGATGGCTGACGCCAGGAAACATGCTGCTGAGTTTGGACTGGATGCAGCTAATATGGCCGACCCAGAAGATGTCGAGGATGCAGTTAACCTTGCTGCTGGATACCTATTGTACCTGATGTACGATAGCGCCCGCAGCAATATGGTGAATGAGGCTGAAAAGGACGACAGTCTTCGTGGAGACATGAGGTTTGTCTTTGCGTGCTACAACGGAGGTATCGGCAAGTCCAAGGACCAGTATCACGACAACGAACCTACGAGCGTTCCAAAACTGTACCGCAGGGTACTTCATGGAGATATGACTGCCAATGATGCCGTCCGTGTGAGGGGCAGCATGAGCGAGGCGCTGAGTTATCCGTCTAAGATATTTCAGGTCCTAGATTACCTGAAATCCATTGGTGTACCAACTCGGTTTGGTTCACGTAATTATATTTATCGAAAGAGGTAAGCCTATTGAATTACTTGGCTATCTATTACGATATCATCAGAAAGGCACAGAAACGGGAATATGTTATAGGCGAGCTATGCGAAAAGCATCATATAACCCCAGTTTCGTGCGGTGGTAGCAACAAAAAGACCAATCAAGTAGAACTTACACTCAAAGAACATCATATCTGCCATCTGCTAATGCTTCGTGCTGGCATCTGCACGACATATTATTTTTCCAGACTTTCGTCAAAACAATATATTTTCATGAAGAACCTGGAAAAAGTAAAGTATGAACGCCGCAAGCACAAACAGAAAACCCGAAGACGTTATAAGGTTAGCTAAATATCTCTTGTTTAAGTATGCCCCTATTACGCATACTGTTCTTGGTTTTGCTGAGTTTGCATTCGACGATGTGAATACTGTGGCAAGCGCCGTAGAGAACGGCAAGCTTTATGTCAAGATTAACCGCGACTTTGCTGCTTCTATTGAGCCGCAGGAACTTGCTGTCATCTTCTATATCGAGGCAGTCCGTATCGGTCTCGGGCATGTGACCACCCGTCTGTATAGCGACAAGAAAATATCCTTGATGGCATCCGACCTGATTGCACTCAGGATGGGACTGTGTTCCGACATCGGTGTAAATAACACGGCTTACGGAAAGATTTTGTCTAAGGTATCGAAACTGGAGACCAATGTAAACAACCTCTATTACAGCAAGTTCTACAAGGAATACGATTATCGCAATGCGAGCATCGAAATCCTGTACAAGTTGCTCACCGAAGGAAAGAACGGTGGCAAAAACAATGACGGCGACAAGGGGGATAATTCCAGTGAAAAGGACTCCTCTGGCGGAATGTCCACTTACCTGAATGATGAAACCAGGGCTGACGAGTGGAATGCGGAAAGCACTGTGACCGAAGCGGTTGAACAGGCTGCTGTAAACGGTGGAGGAAGCTGGGGAACGGCTGACGCAAATGGAGTAATCAGCATGCTCTCGAAAGCGGAAAAGGCTGTAGATGGACGTACTATAATCAAGAAGTTTGTCTCCGAGTCGATAGAATGCGGATGGAGGGAGTGCAGATTCAAAAGAAACCGCAGATTTGGCCTTATGTACCCAGGTCATACCCCTGAGTACAAGGCGAAGCTGCTTGTGGCTGGCGACGTTAGCCGTTCTATGCCGACAAGTGCGGTTTCTAGGATAATTTCGTTGATTTTAGCTGTCGGCAAGAATGTGGACATTGATTACTGCTGGTGGAATACTCAATGCACTAAGCCAATCCACTTGACCCCGCTTATGAGAAAGAAGAAGCAATTTGCTGTTTCGACTGGCGGCGGAACGGACTGCAACTGCGTTTTCCGCATGTTGGATACCTGTCGAACCAGGTATAACGGTATCATCATCGTAAGTGACATGGATTTCTGCCCTGAACTGAAACTGGCTAAACGGTACAGGGCTGGCAAGATACTGTGGGTAAAGACCAAACCTGACATCGACCCGCCGCCAAATTTTGCCAAAAAAATCGTCGACTTAAACGAATTGGAACACTGACGGGCGAATCTATTTTTCTTCAGATGGTATAAACTATTTTTTGATTGAATTTATCGGCTAGACTATGGCACTAGAAAGACTGACGAAAGAAATCGACGTATTGACCTATAATGCAAGAAGCGTATTGAACGCACTTATTAGGTCCGTACTCAGATATGGAACATCAAACGGATATACTGTTACAAAGAATTCCGTCGAGCTTAAGCTGACTAGGAATGACATATACCTCCTTTACAGGCTCTACAATGAATGGGCTGGACTCGGTTTCGAAAAGGATGCTTTCGAGACTGCGTGCGATAATGTTAGGGAAAAGTTCATGTCTGCCGCCAACGCAAACCCGTTGCTTGTTGCCGATGCCGATAATGACGAACTGCTTCATGCGGTTGTCACTCACTCTAAGATTTTGTATCTGAATTCAAGCAACAAGACGGAAAGTAACCAGTATTGGATTGAACAGATTATCAACGCAGCCGATAAAACTGTCATCCTTAATTCGTCCCCGATTCCTGTTAACCTGAGAACACCCGTGTTCGACGAGAATATGGAGGTTGACAAGTATTCTCAGTACGAGACTTACTTGCTCCCGATGGGTTACTACATGTCCCTTATCCTCGGTTCTTCTGGCGATGAGGTTGACCATGTTGCGGGAGGTAGGAACTGGTGGTTCGATGTCGATAACGAGTTCAAGGTAAGCGCTCCTTCTGTCGTGTTCGGTGGAGACGATGGTACTGACAGGTATACTTACAGGTGTGCTGACGAGCCTTCTAGCGGAGATGTTTACACATCTTATGGATACAGCCTTGCCTATGGGTATAATACGAAACTACGTGGTACTTACGATACGGTTGGTGGTTGTTCCACATACGTTTTTGGTAGCAGTTCCCACGGCATATCCCACAACTCGATGATACAGGCTAGGTATGCAGGAATATATGCTGGATTGAATAACCGTGTACATGAAGCAAATGGCATGACGGCTGGCGGCGAAGACCTTGTTGTTCTAGGAACGCATGGGTTTGCGGCAAACCGTTTCAATTGTGTTGGTTACCCAGGTCTAACATTTAAGGTGCCTAATCTTACACAGATTGACTCTGAATGTGAAGTCGTAGTAAACGTGTGTGACACTGATACGGCGAGCTCGCTTACAAAGTACAATCCGTCAAACGTCATTGACATCTATGATATTCAGAATGAATTGACTCCCGCAACGTGGTCAAACTTCGCGGTAGGTGACCAGGTCATTATCTATGACCAGACGATTAACGGAAAGAATTATTTGAGTTGGTTCGGCGTCGAATTCCGACACCAGATAACCACCATTACTGGAATAGACACGAGCAACGATGGTTACGTCAGGCTTATCCTTAAAGACAACGTTATGTACAGTAACATAGGTGTAAGCGGTGGCCGTGTTGCAAAGTACAGTTCGAGCAAGTATTCTAGCTACACTTACGAGTATTCTGGTTCGACGGAGTCTAAAGTCCGCAGATACTTTGGTGCGAACTCTACTGCGTTGAACTACCTGACGATAGCCGCTGGTTTTAACCAAACGGTCGTCGGCGCAGCTAACTTCCCTGTTGTCACGCCGAACTTTATTGTCGGCACAGGATATATCCCAGAAGGCGACGAACTTCAAACTCAGTATGTTGGCTATGGTGCGTTCGGCAGTGATTCGGATGGATACATCCATAGTAGCGTATATCGGTACAACGCGTTAATGGTGGCTCGTGATTACATCCATGAGTCAACAAGTTCCTATATCATGATGGGCATGGTTAACAACCAGAAGCAGACTGACGTTAGCCACTGGGTTGCTACCACGGACGACAAGAACCATCGTGAACTTTATCTTGAAGCAACTGACGGTTCTCTTGAAGTTGCATGTAATGACCTGAACGACGATACGCTTGACACGAATAACTATAAGCAGTACCATACTAGCCATATCGGTCTATCCAATACTAGGATGGTTATTGGCCGATTTACCGACCGTTCTACGGATGCTGACAAGAGCTGCCTTGCTGCAATCAATTTCTATGACAAGGACTGGTTCGAAAACCATGGCGATGTGAACGACAGTAATATGCCTCGCAACACCGCACTCGAACTCTTGGGCGAAAACGCTATCCGTGAATTGAAGACAAACTTCAATATCACAAACGGTTTTGTGAAGAATAACGGTTATATCTGCACTAGCCGTTATGCCCCTGAGGGTAGCTATGGTGTATGGAAGGACAATGCGATTGCGGACAGGCTCTATTCTGATTCGGAATACATTGCCATAAGCAGCGCTAATACCCTGTCGCTGTATTCGGCAAACATGGTCATGCTCGATTCCAAGAGCAAGGTTCATATCGATGGTCCTAGACTGACCATTGGCCAGATGACGTCAACAATCGGAACGCTTGCGTTGACTGGCAATGCTAAGAGCCATTGCCATGACTGGATTTGCGGATGCGCTAGTGTTAATGGTGAACAGCAGCCGGACTTTGCCCGTGTGATGTACGGCGGTTTCTTGATAGCTACCTCGAACGACGTTCATTACGGATGTACAAACTATATCTTGCCTGCTCGTGATGGCAAGTGCTGGGGAATTGATGAATTCACGGCTGGCGGTTCCGCATCTGCTCATATCTTCTCGTCTGTCGGTGGAAACAACTCGCAGATTCCTGGCTATGATACGTCGTGCAGTACGGAATCCGTGAAGTTGATTTTGCCAGGTCCTAGCTATGTTGACCACATTCACCCTGTGATGATGCGTTATAAGGAAGCCGAGTACAATAATGGTACGAAGACAAAAGACGAAATCATGCAGGTGGACAAACTGGCTCTTCTTGACGATGTTGTCATACGTCCCAAACTCCGTGGAAGTAACAATAGCGGTAATTCCCGTTGGGTAAAGGTTGCTGAGGTTGTCGTACCTCCTCCTACGAGTGGCATACAGAGTTATGTTGCCGACTCGTTTGTGGTGATGGCGTCTGGAGCATTGGGATGTGCCAAGCGAGAAGTTCATTTTGATTTCGTTGGCATTACTTCTGGCAGTGCGACTATCAAGGGTTATGCATACAGCATTGACGGGAAAAAGAGAGCGAGCGGTTCTAATGACGCCTGTGGTGGTGTGAGGGCGGTTTTAACCAACTCGTTGTCGAACTTGCCGAGCGAAACCGTCCCTGCGTACTATGATGTATGGATTGAGATTTACAATCTCGATTTCTTTACATTATATAAGTCTAGTATTACGGAAGGGAATGGCTCTGTGAAGTGGACCGATGGGTACTTTAATCTTAATGAGATTAATGATGATGCATGGGTAAGAAGCACGACGCCGACATCCGGCATTACTGAGCGTGGTGATGCAAATTTAATCCTTATAAGTTAAACTAACCAACTGGGGTTTTTATGTCACAGAGTTTTTCTAATGCTTTTCCAATTGAATCTATCGGCAGGGACATTGCTAGAAACAACTACAATTACGAAGCGATTTTCAATGCGTTGATGGAATGGAATAATTCGGACAAGGATTATCTAAATGTTCGTCTGACGAAAAATAGTGCACCTTATTTCCACACATGGACTATCCCTACCAAGAAGGCGCAAGCCAAGACGGCAAGCATCTCTTTGGTAACTCCTGTCGCATCAAATGCGTTTGCCCTTGACGGCGAGTACAGCATTGTTGCCGCAACTGATGCTACGGATGAGGGAAAGGACGATGTTGTAATCCGAATTAACGTTGTCAACAACGGTGGAACCAGTTGGAGGGCTTTTGCCGATGTGTTCGTATTTGATGACGAAACAGAGGCCGGAAAGCTAAAATATGCTATCTACCGCAAGGCGGAAACGGAAGGGTTTAGCCTCTATATCGTTGATAGTCCGTCCGACGACACGACGACACCAGCGACAGAGGCGACGACAACACCTTTGATTTCCAAGTACGGTACTGGAACCCATGGCAAGCACCACTTCATTATAAATGAAGGCTCAGTCTATGTTGTGACGGGTGAAGATACACTGTATCTCGAAGACCTTGGTACATCCAAGGCTGTATATGTCGGCTCGGTATGGGAAGCAGGGCATTCATACAACAAGGGCGACCTCGTTGTACGTGAGCTCGGTGAGGGAACTGAAAATTACCATCTGTTCGTCAACCTTGCCGAAGACGATGCCAACCTGAGCGACCCGATTGATTACATCGGCACTTTGGCTGATGGCAACTATACCGATTATGCAGGAGAAGACCAGCTGTGGAAGGAAATCGTGCTTCTCCCTATAAGCAATGTGTTCAACTCATCTGCCGTTATCAGGATGAAACCAGACAATGACTTTATGGGAATTGTCTTGCAGAATGCCGATAAGGACTATGCCGAAACGAGTGTCAATATCGGTATTGATGGAAACACGAAGTACAAGATGCCTGACAGCACTTATGCTCGCCGTGTGGGTGTGTACAATACTGCAAACTACACGATGTTCCCATACTCCACGGCTGACGTTTGGATGGACGGCGGGGAATGTACATACGACCCGAATGTTCCTATCACGGAACGACAGGGTTACAGTGCAAGCATGGTTTTCGACCATTCCCGAGAGGATGTCACTACCGTCAACTACATCAATTATGACGGACCTGACCTTGACCAGGGTTTGTGCATCTACCTTCCTGTTCACGGAGAGACCGAGGACGGCAATGGAGAGAATACGCCTGAGGATGGCTACACGTTCGATTTCTTCTTTAGGATTTGGCCTACACCGTCTTACAACGGGCAGTCTACGAATGACCTTATCCTGAACAAGGCTCAGATTTACGTTTACTCGGTAGACAATGCTGATGAGGCGAAGCGCGGCTCATGCACGCTTAACCCGCTGGCGAAGTTCAGTATGGCAAGGCTTACTAACTTCTATGTGTATGACGAGAACATCGGTGTTCCTAACAGACCTGTTATGTACCGTGCTACATTCGTCTACGCAAAGGGTGAGGAAGGTTCTGATGGCCAGTGGAAGTTGTTTGACTACTATCAGTTGCCAGACCATGTGTTCATCGGCCCTGTCGGCTTTGTTGACCCGACGGACACTACTGGCGAAGGAGTTACAAACGATTCCAGGCCCGGTAACGACTACAAGGGGTACGAAACTGCTGGCTTCCCGATGTTCGCCGACCCGTTTGAAAAAACTTCGCTTACTCCCGTGCAGGAATAGCGTTTAAAAAATGTAATTTAGTAGTGAATAGCCAATTCGCCTCTTCTTGTTACATTATTTTTTGCCTATTATGGTTAATGGAGAAAGATGTATACACGTTCAGAAATAAACAAGTATTTGCGTTGCTACAAATGCACTGGAAACCAGAAGCAGACAGCGCACGATTTTGCCGAATTTGCACATGTTGGCCAGAAGGACAAGGCTGGTGGAACATTGATGTCCCACATCGAGAGAGTGGTAGAGTTCCTTAAAGAAAACGGTTATAGCGACGAGGTTATTACCGTTGGATATCTCCACGACATCTTGGACAACGGTGGTTTCTGCCAGACTGATTTAAGTATGTTCTTCCCGGAAACTGTGTGGCAGGCCGTTACCCACCTCTCACACAACAAGACATCTTGTCGTGAAGAGTATCTTAGTAAAATCATGGAGAACAAGATTGCCACTATCGTCAAGATTGGCGACCTGACTGATAACATGGTAATCACCCGTAAGGATTATCCTACAGACAGGGAATACTGGAAGACATGCAAGTACAATCGAGAGATTGAACGGCTGACCAACAGGCTCCATGAATTCGACGACGAGCCGTCGGCTGAATAAGATGGCTATGTCCACCCAAAGTGTTGTTCTGTATAAATAGTGGTTGACAATCGTCCGAAATTAATCTATATTCCTTCCATAGGAGAAGTCTGGTTCATTTAGAAGCCATAAAACACCCAAAGCAACACTTTGGGTGGACAACGCCAATAAGATTTTTTGAGGGGATAAATGAAAGGCGTCTTCATGCCGCCTTTTTCGTATTTAAAACAGGTTGCCCATATCCAAGTCCCCTGGCTCGCCTTGGTCAGTTTGCTGGGGTTGGTCTTCCGCAGGTTCTTCGGCTCCCGTATCGGACTGGGTATCCTCGCCAAATAGGTTATCCAAGTTCAGGTCATCGGGGTAATCGAACTGTTCTTCGGTAGGAGCTTCTTCGGTAGGTGCGGCCTCTGGAACACCGTTGTCCGCAGGAGGCTGTGGTGGTGCTTCTCCAAAGAGTTCAGCCTGCTGCTGAGGGTCGGGCTGGACTGTCTCAACGTCATCATCCTTATTGTCGAAGATTTCCTCGCCTTCTTTCTTGTTCTCGTTGACACCGACCATTGCATGCACCTTTGACATCAGGTCGTTTACGCCCTTTGTACTGGTCTGCTTGATTTCATTCTCCTCGACGGGAGTTTCTGCCGCTTCGCCATTGGTTTGAGCCATATCTGGTGCCAAGTTTGATTCCATCAGGCATTTGCGATATGCCTTTGAAACAGACTCGTACAGGGAGGGGTCGTGCCTTTTGAGATATCTTAGTTGCTGGCTGAACGTTGATGCCATTGTACTATCCTACTACGTTGCCAGTCTTTCCGTTGGCAACGGCGTTGAAGTTCTGCTGAAGGTCATCGAGTTTGTTGTTCAGCTGTTCCTGTGCTTGCTGGGCGGCTTTCTCGTTTTCTTCCTTCTGCTTTTCGATTTCTTGGAAACGTGATGCGATGTCCATCACCTGCTTCGAGTTCATGTTGTTCAAGTCGCCTTGAATTGTTCTTGGCTCGACCTTCTGCTGACCCTGCTGGGCGGCAGCATTCTGCTCAGGCGTATTTGCGGTGGAAACCGTCGCTTGCGGTTGTGGCGTAATGGTAGACTCAAACGTAGCTGGGTTCTCTTTCTGCCATACTTCGTAGAGAGAGTTCACGGTTTTCTTGAAATCTACGTCGTCTACGTATTCGTTGATGAAGTCGATGAATGCCATTGTGTGTTCCTCATGGAATTGCCTCTGGTTATAGTTTATATTATTCGTGGTTGGTTTCGCGGACCAGATTATAAACTATAATTGCAAAAATGGAGAGTAGATGGAAAGCAGAAGTTTAAAAATAAAGGATTATGTAACTCATGAACGTGTTCCTGTGAGGGGAGATTCCCATGGAAATTTCACTCTGAGTCCTTTAGGCTTTCCCTTCGTGAACCGAAGTGGGTATGAGCGTGGAGTAACCCCGCCTCCTAGGACGTTCACTGCGGATATGCTGGTCAAGCCTGATTTAATGGAAGGCGAGCAGAATGCATCTCCTTTCCTTGAATACAAGGATAATTTTGACTTCCCTCGTACGGACAGCGACCACGACACGTTCATTGTCACTGCCAAGATAACTGCTGATGGCAATGGTTATTACATTTCTAGCGAACACGCAAATTTTTATGCTGGTAGCTATGTTACCATTGAAGTAGACGACGCTATTTACGAACAGCTTAATGGGGATTTTACTGTTACAGGCGACAACTACATTGAGACGACACCAATCACTCTTCCAACGGACGGTGTTTCATGTACGGTGGCATTTCGTCCAGAGAGGACAGAAACTTCTGGTGAAAATCCGCTGTTCATAAAGTTTAGCGGAAGCGGTGACAACAATGGAATTTACAAGCTTGTGGTCAACGAAGACGGCAATGGAATCCTGCACTACACCTGGATGTACAAAACATCTATCGATGACGCATCGTGTACAGACCCAATTACGTACACCAAAGGTGATAACGACAACGTGCATGACCATTATCGAAACAGGGTTAGCGACGAAGAAGTTGCTGATTATCTGAACCATGTTCTTGGTGCCGCTATCGAATGCGGTAAGGTCCGTGGTGTCGAATATCCAGTTGATTCCCACGGATTGCTGGTTAAATGGTTCCTGAGTCATGGGGCAATCGTTCACTCGGTTGCAGGAAAGACTGTTGTCCTAGATGGTTTCGGTCATGTTGTAGACACCAGTGGTTTGGGTGATTGTTCTGGAACTCCTACTCCAGACGAACAGGGCCTGTCTAACATAGGGGTCCTGAACACATGGCGTATGTCAACCGCTGGAACTAATGAATACGTTGACGAACCATACGACGAGTTGAGTGGCGATAACAACAATATCGCTCTCGACATAAAGAACTCGGGTGAGCGTCATACGTTTGTCATACAGCAAGACTTGGAAAATATGGTCGAGACTCCTCCGAGAAAGACCTTTATTCATCTTCCCACAGCATTGGACCTTGCAGATGGAACCGAGGTTGAGCTGAATATTGCCTTGCCTGTTGTAGAACAACCTAACACTGTTGGCGAAACTACTGCCAATGTCGAGGCGGCTCTCAAAAGCTTTACTGACTATGTCTCACAGCCTATGGTGTATATCTTGTCTGGAAAGCAGAACCCTCTTCCGAACAATGCGATATTGAATGACGGTATCACCACGACGGAAAATTCGTTTACGTTTGTTCCAAAACATACAATCGAGACGGATGCAGAGAAGATTGCATTTGGTTTGTACAACCGCCATGAATGCCCAAATACATTCCATTTTGTTGGAACGGTGACTGCTGTCGATGGCGTTGTAACCTCGATAACTGTAGATGAGCCGTTCCCGTATAACCGTTCAAGCAGAAGATGGAAGATGTATTCCAAGGATGCGACTTGCATGCTCGATGTTAGAACGGTTGATGGCGAAACTGGACAAGAGGGGTTGACGGAACACGATACGGACAGTGGAGTTTTCGATAGCACGAAGACGTTTTATCCAGCTTCTACAGGATTTACTGACCCAAAACTGCTAGACGAAGATTCTATCGTAGCTACCATCTATCCTACATCTACAAACACATTCCCGTGGAGACTTAACGGAAGAAACCGTGTTCGCCACTTGGGCTTGACAACAAACGCAAGCGTAGACTATGTTAGCGGTGGTGACAAACCATTGACAAGACTTGTGTTCGAGATGAATGAACGGGTATATTCTGGGTTAAGCGGTTTGTATAGTGGATTCCAGCCGATGTCTGAACTGCGTTATTGCGAAGAAAATAACGACACGGCGGAAGGAAACTCGGTTCTCGGTTCACTCCTGAGAGTACAACTTCCAGCAACCCTTGATGCTGATGTGGATGACGAGAGCGCGGATAATATGTATGTCGTCAGCCGTGCGACAAAGGCGTTCCATGACCTTATCGGCGATTTCAAGGTGGCCCGTGTCGGATATGTCTCTACTAGGGATTATGACAACAAGACGAATACAAGTTGGGGATTTGAAAACGATACGCCAGACCCGTGCCCGAAACCGACAATAAGCGGAACGGATAATCTGCAACGCCTCAATGACTGGGAAACGAAGATAATCCACTTGCCTAACTACTGTCTTGGCGTTGACGAGAACCTGGAAAGAAATCTTGCCTATGCTGGCTGGAACGAGTACACACATACGGATAATTTCGGAATATTCTACGACAAGGCAATCGACAAGTTCGTAGATTCAAATGGTTACAACCCTAGTGGTACTGATGGTGCTCCAATTTATGGTAACGTGAACTACATTGATTCAAAGGACGCTGCTGGAACAACCCAGAAAACTGAGGAAAATTACAGCTACACTGATGACACTGTGCCGTTCAACTACACTGCAGAAAACAGCGTGTTCAAACTTTTCTTGCCGAATCCTACCGAACAGACTCGCAACCAGTATGCGGCATTCATCCACGGCTTCCTTGACCTGCCTATCATAAAGAGAGGACTACGGTCAATATCTTGGCTTACCGATGAGGCGAGCGAATTTGCAAACCGTAACATGGAACCGTTCTATCCTATGTCTCATGTGATGTCTACGGACGGTATTGCATTCCCTGATGTAAGCAGGAGTGCGTTACAAGATATTGCTACAATGACCGAAGACACGGATGTTCAGCGTGCCCTTCTTGCAATACCAGATAAGGTTGCTATCTATAATGATAGTACGATTAAGGAAGAATCGCTCGCAACTGAACTGATTTCTGTCAATATTCCAGATGGCGACAATGATGACGACCATGTAGTTGGCTATATGAAGTCGCTTCTTACGATGTATTCCAACGGAATGCCGTTGCATATGTACGATGCTCACAGGGCAATCAATGTTGAAAATCCTGATGAAAGCGACCCTTATGGCAAGTTGCTCAACGTGCATGAAATCGGTTTGTACAATAGGCATGGAAGTCTGTATAATCAACACCGATACTGCGACCTTGCAACGAACTCCGCAATGAATTATAGCGAAGATGTAAACATGA
>JAEIGA010000632.1_pt1 | contig 52023 bp, 60 predicted proteins | sample 9270691 | NCBI WGS metagenome assembly JAEIGA01 (sample SAMN17057246, study PRJNA624740) | gut metagenome | biome: biome; isolation source: fecal sample | host: Bos grunniens | place: China: Xizang | collected 2019 | reverse complement strand
CTACCATGTAGTTGGGGTGGAACTTACGAGTTCTGTTGTAGATGATCATCTTAGCCTCTTCAACAACCTCAAGGAAGCCGTTGTAGTGCTCGAACTTAGAAACACCTACAGGGAGGGTCTTAGACCACTCAAGGCACTCTGCATGATCGAATGCAGCCTTGTAAAGCATGTCAACGATCTCAGTGTCGATTTCGAATGCAAGCTCGCCGCAAGCCTGCTCAGCGATCTGCTTGTCAAGAGAGAAGCCGTAGTCAGTCTTAGCCTGGAAAGCAGTGATCTGGTCGTAACGAACAGCGATTCTGCGAGGCTCAGCAACAAGAGGAATTCTCTTCATACGAGGACCGATGGTAGGAATTCTATCAGCAGGGATAGTAGCCATCTGCCACTGCTTAGCAACGTAAGCAATCTTTACAGCACCCTCAGCAACGGTGTCGCCGTATACGAAGGAACCATCTTCCATAACAGACTTGTAGGTAGCAGTCTTAACATCAACGCCGTCTTCAGCGATGTAGGTGAGACCACCCTCAACAACGTCCATAGTAGCAGAAGCGCCATTTTCAACAACGATCTGGCTGGTGTAGTTCATACGACCTTCGTCGTTTGCACCGAAACCGAATACGCTGTTAAGAACGTCACCCTCATTTACGCCACCCTTGGTGTCCTTAGCAACATACTCAAGGTATGCAACGGAACCAGAGTAGCTGGTCATAGGATGAACGATAACGAGGTCGTTAGCGATAAGGGAAGGAACAGCGATGTTGGTGAGGTTCAAGCAGAACTTCTTCCAAGCGCCAAGGTCGGATCTCTGAGTAGCAACGATAGAGTTGTCAAGACTCATAGACTCGGTAAGGAAACGGTTAGTGTTGTCCAAAAGAACAGCAGTGGTAAGCTGAGTATTAGCGGAAACAGTCTTACCATCAAAGTTCTTAGCTACATAAGCTTCAGCAACTTTGAGCTGACGAGAATAGGTTTCAAGTAGATTCTGTCTCATTGTAATTTCTCCTAATAAATTTTTTTAATTAATTATTTTAGACCTGCGAGCTCAAGAAGATCATCATCAATGTCATAGCCACCCGCGTACTGCTGTTTTTTTACAGACTCTTTAAGCTTGACTTGAGGTGCTCTCTGTGCTCCCATGCCAATGTTGAATGCCGGTCTTCCGGCGTCGAGGAGTTTTTCACAGATACGATCAACATCCTCGAGGGTATAACCCTCAGTAAGTTTACTGGTTATATCATGCGTGCTAACTCCGAGCATTGTTGCTTTTGAGGCAATGTAGTGTTCTACTACGGCAACATACTTTTGCTTATATGCCTTAGCCGCAGCTGTAACTTCACGTGTTTTCTTACGTGCAGTTTCTACCTGCTCTCTAAGCGCTTGCTCAGTAGCTTCCGCCTCATTTTGCGATGTAATTAGTTTTTCTTGTAGTTCAGTAAGCTTACGATTAGAAGCTTCTGTACTCTCAACTAATCTGGTTTTTGCTTTGTTTTGAAGATCTTGGATAGTAGCATCTTTTGCACTAAGCTGCTCATTAAGGCTTGCAACCTTCTTTTGCAACTTATTAGACTTAGAAGCGAGTTCGCTCACTCTCATGAAGCCTGTCTTGTATTTGGAAAGCTCCTCTTTCAGTTTCTCAACTTCAGCATCGCTAACTGTCTTGTCCTGCTTGAGGGCCAAGACTTCTTCTTCAAGTGCATCCTTCTGACGAACGATTTCCTTAAAGCTTTCGACGACTTCTTCATCTCCATCATCGATGGCTTCCTCAGAAGCATCTTCTGCTTTGGAATCCTCATCTTTGGTTGCGGGCTCTTCATCTTCATCTGCTTCAGATTCTGCCTCTTCTGCATCTTCTGTATTATCACTTGTTTCCAAGTTATAATTAAAACTAACTACTACCTTTCCGTCTTCGCGCTCGTCATCGAGCAAAAGTTCAGTAATAGTAATAATACCTTCATCTGTCTCAATAGAGTCAAATTCAAGTTTTAGGTCTTTATCATAGTCGTTGAAAAGTTCTACGAAATCACCTACGGTTACTGTCTCAGAACGCTCAATCTCTTCTTCAGCGTCCTCTTCAGCATCCTCTTCAGGCTCTTCATCAGCCCCTTCATCAAGCTCAGGTTTTTCCTCTTTAGGTTTTTCCTCAGCCGCATCCTCAGGCTCAAGAACTGCTTCAATGTCTTCAGTGTCCTCTACTAGCGGTTCCTCTCCTGGAGCCCACGGAATTTCTGGGTAAGGATCATCCTCATCCACAGTAACATCAAGTCTTTCAAGAGTAGCTTCAGCTTCAGCTCTATCTTCATCAGTCATTGAATCAAGAGACTCGCGAAGTGCTCTGGAAAGAGGTTTTGTGTTTTTATATGATTCACACATGGTCAATCTAGCTTTTTTAACAGCAGGAAGCTGCACAATGTCCCATGTCTCAAGGAAGAAAGTTTCAGGATCGACCTCATCATTAGCCATGATATCTCCGGATCCTCTAGAGCTGATTCCAGGCACAAAGCCGTAATCACAGAGGGTCTTGAGTAACTGACCTTGCTTGGTATCCAGAATGTCTACATAGGCATAAAGATCACCATCAATCACCTTAGGTAACTCAGGGATACATGCACATACTACATTCATGTCAGTCTCTTCACGGTCTACTGGGTGGCCAAGCTCAAGAAACAAGCTCTTATTAGCTACCTTTTCGCGGAAGATCTCGTCCTTAAGAGCCTTATCCCAAAGCTGGGCATTATAGCCTCTACCGTTACGAGTCTTTTCCTTGGAGGTTGCAATAGGTCCCCAAAGTCGACCGAGAATGTGTCGACGCGCTTTTTCTTCTTCAGACAAGGGTTGCATCTGTAGAGCTTCTAAAACTTTTGTATTTTTAGAATCCATCTGTATGTCTCCCATTAGTCTTATGTGATATTTCGGTTATCAAATAATTTAGCGAATAATTTTTACTATATAATTAAAATTACTCAGCGTCGTCCTCTACGACAACTTCCTCAATTTCTTCCTCTTCAGCGACGGGCTCCTCACCTGCATCAAGAACAGGGCCAGCAATTTCCTCTTCTTCTGTTACTTCCTCTTCTGCAACAGGGTATAGAACAACGTCATCATCTGCGGGGATACCATTCTCAGAAGCTCTGATTTCGCCGTCTTTTGCATATACGAGTGCATAGCCTTCAATCTGCTCACGAGTGATACCAATCTCTACGCCGTCCTTCTCAGGAATACCAGACTCGCTCTTAAAGAACTTACCGTCTTTTTCGTAAATTAGTCTCATTATTAAGTCTCCTTATTAATCTAAGTTCTCGGCCTTATACACTCAGCCGAATCAATTAATTTAGCGAATTTATTTAAGTATATAAAAGAAATGCACTAGAGAGCTTTAAACTCCCTAGTGCATTTGCACAAGTTTTTAAATTTGTAGGTCTCTACGCCCCATGATGTGCTCCATTACAAGCAGATCAGCCTTAATTATTTTTAACATTGCGAGGCATGTATCAAGACTGCTGGTAGCAAAGAAATTATTAAGTACTCTGGAGATCTCCTCCGCACGTACTTCTCTAAAGAAGGCAGTTGGATTATCCAACTTATTACCATATAATAGGATTTGAGTGAGCAGGCAAGAAAGAGTAGTAACAATTTCTTTAGGATCATCAATTTCTTTTAGGATATTAGTATATAAGGGTGACTTGCGTTGGTTATGACTTTTACGAAGCATCTCATAGAAGCGACCTACTTCAAAGCCCCGTTGTTGAGCAATAAATTTTAGAACCTCGATTGAGGGGTCGCGAGAAACCATAAGTTTTCTAATATAAGGTCTAGCCTCAATAACCCCGCTATCCTCGAGTTTTACGAGGATAGAGAGGCAATCATTCTTATTAATCATATATTTTTCCTTTACTTTGTATCTAATCAGTGATTTTCAGTGAAATCTCGATTTGCGTCTGCCTCTTCTGGGGTGGGGAGATCGCTGTCATCTTCGAAGAGGACATCCTCTGCTAAGAATGTTGTGCCCCCATTAGAGGTGAAGCCCTCGGCTGTGATTGCATCATCAGGCATTGCAGCCAGATCATCTCCGCCTTCAGCAGCGGCATCTTCCCCGCCTAAAGAGGCCTCAAGGTCTGCACCCTCAACGCCGGCTTCTGCTTCCTCAGCTGCTTTAGCAGCTTCTTCTTCAGCGGCTTCAATTTCCTTCTGAATTGCTTCAGTTATCTCACCACCAAGGTCGAGAGTAGCAAGAAGAGACTTAAGAATAGTAAGACGTCTTGCCTTATTCTCAATGTCAGTAAAGAGACCATTAACATTACTAATAGCAGAAACTCTGTTGGTAAAGTTCTCACGATAACTAACTTCTTCCTGTGTAACAGGTGCACGCATCTTAAGTACGAAGTTATTGAGATAAGCTTTACAACCTCTATCAAGCAGGAAGAGGTTAATAGCATCAGTAATCATCTGCAAGGTAATGTTCTGAATTCTCTTTACACCCTTTGCATATACGCTAGAGAGAACTGTAAGGGCAGTTCCACCATTAAATCCTGCGCCATCGTCAGTCCAGCCAAAATATTGCTTGGGAATGCCGAACGAAGAGTAGAATTTGTTGTTCCACCAATCAAGGTCAGTAAGCTGCTTGGGGTCGAAATCGCCACCTACTGATTCAACGGTAATAGCGCCCTTGCCCTCACGGGTAGCATAGTAAATAAAGTTTTCAATAGCACCAGGATTATTATACTCTGCAAAGGCCTTATCGGTATTATAAGCAGCTCTCTGCTCAAACATCTCTTTTACCTTGCGAAGAGTAGCTGTAACTTGTTCTTTGCTCATGTCACCAACTTCTACACCGACCTTACGGACGATACCGGACTTAGTGATACGGCTTAAGAGAACAGCAGATTCAAGCAGTGCTTTTTCTCTCCAAATCTTATAAGCATCATAGAGTAGAGATTTACCGCGCTTTACAGCATAGGTATAAGTAGCCCCGTTTACTCCATTCATTTCCTGTTGTTGCTCTTCGTAGAAGAGATCAACTGTTTCTGGGAAACGGGATACACCATCCTCTAGGCAGGCATGTACAAAGTCATCCGCCTGATAAATAGTTACATCATTAGTGCCATACTTAAAGTTAAAAGCATTAAGACCTTGGCCGTTACCGGTTCCGCCCATCAGACCAGTAGTAGCCCCAATAAAAGCTGCAGAGTCAATTCTATTTTCCTGATTGGGAACTTCAATATAGCCTTGGGTCTGTCCAAACTTTGTAAGCTCAAACATTGTTCCAGGGTCAGCTACCATTTCAACATAGTAACTATATCGATCCCCAGCGGGTCTAACATTTAGTCTAACAGCTTCATCCAGCTCTTTACTTTCGTTAAGCTTGGTTTTAGCCTTGGTCTTAAAGATAGGATCGGCGTAATCTGAATCTCTATAGAGTCTTAAATACACGTCACCATATTTAATCAAACTATAAACCCAGCCAAAGATCTTTTTATCTACATTCATAGTATTAAGAAGGTAGTTTACGAATCTTGCAATATTAGGATCATTCGATTCACACCATACAATATGACCGTTATCCGCTGCTTCACAGACATCTTCTGCATAAGTTCTTACAATAGAGCTTACTGCTGAATCTGCACACATGGTGTCAATAAGCTGATAAATTTGGTCTCTTGCATTAGAAATCGAAGTAAAGCTCTCGATAGCAGATACGTCGAGAGTGTGGCTAAGGCCAGCTTCAATAATGTTATCGACTAGCGATTTAGAAGTATCAATATCTAGCTTAGTCGTGGAATCCAACACCGTTGGTTTTGCCTGATGACCAATCAGGGGACTGTTTGTGGCAGTCTTTAGAATATCTTTGGTCTCTTCTGTTGCCATTATGTATTTCTCCTTTATAAGATAATGATACCATCAGCGATATCACGATAAAACTCATATTCTTCTCGCTCTTGCTTTGAGCGGAGACAGTCTGCAGCATAGACTTCTTGTTGCGTCTCGAAGTAAAGACGCGTAAGTTCGTTTTCAAACGCTGCAATCATTTGAGTTTTTAGAGCTGCCTCGGATTGTAACAAACTTACATCCAGTCCAGCATCAAGGTTTTCACCGTAGCTATATGCAAATTCCTCCGCAAACTTGCTTGCTAGATAGAGCGCCCCACAAAAAGCGTCCGATTGGTCTTTTGAGTTAATGCCATCAGCGGTATGATCAATCTTACCATTAGAAAGTCTTTCAAGACCGACAAGCTCGTCTGTAAGCAAGTCACATTTTTTATAGATTTCAACACGGCGCTCATAGATAGCAGTTTTTAAATAGTGATAGGGTAGACAAGTTCTACTTGTTTGATCTACTCGGTCTACCGAGATAATCTCTGTTCTAAAACCATCACTTTTAAGATCCTGCTGAATTTGGGCACTCTGATAAGTATCCGAAGACACTCCTTTTACTGCAAAGCCTCGATCTCGAAGCCAGCGAATAAAGTTTCTGTTCTTTTCAAAGCTTACCTGATAGCCTTTAGGTGCTTTAATAGATACAGAGAATGCAAGTTTATATTGTAGCTCTCTTGAGGCATCGGCATTCTCGCCTGTTTGGGTAGGACGTTTACCGGTTATCCAAACACCCGCAATACCAGTCTTGTCTCCGGAGAGTGACATATCGAGATGTATAAACAAAGGTCTAGACATGTCAGCCGGATTAATTCTTGTTAAATCAAAGTAGTTAGCATATTGGAGGTGGTCTTCTGGGCTATTACCTACCTCAATAACATCCTTCATAAAAGGATTCTTATAAGTATCTACTTTAGCTTGATTAAGTCTGACACCGGAAATATACTTAGTATTACTAGAAGTAGAAATACCAGCAATATCCATAAGAGCTTGATCTAAGTTAGTCTCAAAGTCTTCTCTGTATCCGGGCGGAACCTTGATTAATGTATAGCCTTTTTCTCTATACTTATCTACGTCTTCCTCAGGTAAACCTGGAGGTAAAAGCTCATGGGCAAGAAACTTATTACCGACAGCTACATAGAATCCACCTGGATCATCAGGTGAGCCCTTTCTTGGGTCAACTACCCACTGGGCTTCATCAATAATTAAAGTAGTCTTACTCTCATTTTGACGCTTGATATTTATGTACGAGTCAAGGAAGGCTTGTTCGGTATCTTTGGACGAGATAATGATATTCAGAGTCGGCAAGTAGGTTCCGCGCAAGAAACGGGAACGCATACGGGCGTCAATCTGAGCAATTAGTTTTTTCTGCTTTGCTTTCTTTTTTTCTACATCATTTCCGATACCGAAGTTAACTTCGTCTGTTAGGTTACAGAACAGCGCACGACCAACGACGTGTCTGTTTTGAGAACCGAAGATGAGCTCAATATGTTTACCCGGTTGCCACACGGGATTTGAACGGCTAGCATTTACAGCTCCATGGTCCATGAACCAAGAAGAGCTTTGGATAAGCTGCTGTGCTTTATCCCATGCTACACCTTGAGCCGCATCCAAAGTGATGTTCAACATCGAGAATGTAATTTTATCTATAGGCTGCATTCCAAAGTATCCATAAGGATCTTTTAGACAAAGCATTCTATAGAGTAGATAAAGCTGAGCAATAACTGCAGCGAAAGATTTACCAATACCGATAGCGCCTGTAAGAATCAGTGTATTATATGCAGTTGTAAGGTTATCAGGAAAGAGTCTTTTTAGGGTTTCTCTCCAATACGGGAAGATAGTACACTTTCTATGTCCAGATAAAATATCCACTTCCCATAGACCTTTACCAAGATAACGATCATCATCTAGGAATGTATCTATATCAACGGGAACTTCTTCGAAGTCACCATATTGTAGCTGCTCTAAAATTTCTGACTGACCGTCTTGAGAGATTTGTTTTAGTATTTCTAGGGCTAAACTTCTCTCTTCTTCAGATAGTCCGTCTAAAATGTCAAGATTTAAGAGGGAGTCATTAGATACCATCTACTCGATTTTACCTCCTTCTATATAATATATTATACGGTTTTTAATTATAATTTACCCTGGCTACAGTGGTTGCAATAGCGTCCATGATATTGGAGTCTCTGCAAACATCATTTAAAGTAGTTGGAATTTCATCAAAATACGTAGCCTGATCCTTCATATGATTTTTAATCCAAATCTCCATCATTTTAAGCTCTGAGTCATGCCCCATACACTTGATAAGTAAGTAAGCTCTGAGCAAATACTCCGAGGGACGCGTAGACGGATGAATTGAGGGCTCGTCAATAGCTTCTTGGATAATCCTATGACAGGTCTTTCGCTCATCCCAGAGATGCTGAGCAAACCCTATAGAGTAGCCACTGGTCAAAGCTCCGAGTCTGGGTCTGAGCCACTGATGATAACCTCTATTATAGATCTCCATCTCACAGCTTAGTAGAGCGTGTGTAAGCTTATTATCGATGCAAATTTTATAGTAAAGTTTTAACTTAGGATCAGAGCATGCTTTCCAGTTTTGTTTACGCTTTCCAGAGTTAGCATCTCTCATTTTCTCAAGAGGCGTTTGGGTAGACGCCTCATTTAATACTATTTTTTTCATTTCTTCTCTTCCTCTTCAGCTTTAGGTTCAGGCTGCTTAGGAGCCTCTTTTTCTGACGCTTTTTCAGGTTCTTTTTTATCAGTGACGGCCTGTTTTGTAGGCTGCTCAGGCTTTGCTGCCGGTTTTTTCTCTTCAGGCTCTGTAGGAGTAGCCTCAGGGCTTGTTTTTTTAGCCTCTGGCGCAGTTTCTGCTTCTGGCTTACTACTTTGCTTCTGTCGTCCTCCGGTGCCCGTAACGGGGTTTTTATTAGTACCAGGCTTGTACTTGCCTCTATTCTTGCCATAGTCATTAATAGCATCAATGATCGATTCAGACGTATCAAGCTCTGTATCTTCGGGAAGAAGATCGTTCTCCTCAGCTTCGTCAAAGGCTACACCGTAAAGTTTGGGGAAAATAAGCTTCAAGAAGGCAGGTCTAAGTTTCTCTTCTGCGTAGTGTACGTAGTTATTAATGACACTTGCTACCTTCATAATCCAGTCACCGTTAGCTAAACACAAGAGTACATGTTTGCAGCCTCTTCCAAGCTGGTCATTGGGGTTTCTAATTCCCTTTCCGGGTCCCGGGTCTTTCGAAGTATCGTCTACCGAAACTCTATTTACAATATTCCAGTGTGCAAAACGGTATTTATAGTCCGGACAAGAGCATTTTACAAAAATATTAGCAGTATTAAATACTTTCGTCAGCGATTGGACAATAGTTTTAAACTCTAGTACGTTTTTATTGCTTTTTACATTGCGTGCTATCTCTTTTACTACACCTTCCATACGAATATTGACTGTATAGCTATCTGTTTCGCCTGTAACTGGGATTGAAACCTCAAGAATGTCCTCCTTGAAGAGTTTATTCATATCTATTTTATTGTACTGCTTGACCGTCTTAGCAATTTGAGAGTGTTTTTTACGTTCAAAACGATTTTTACCTCTCATTTGGTCTTTATATGGGCCAACAGACCTAGATTTTGACACTAAAAGTGTTCTAGAGTCCTCATGTAAAAGCTCTTCTACGATTTTATAATCCCACTGTGGAACCATAACCATATCGCGACCTAGTTCGTAGAGCTTTTCTCCAGATTTTCCTGTAACTTCGATATCATAAAGATAATCTGGCTCAACAGCAAACTGCACCCAAACCTCATCTGTAATATGACGATCCTGGACTTCACTCTGGGTAGGAATATAGTAGTTATCTGTCTCAATACTATACACTTTAAAGCGCTTACCAATGATATCTTTATCTTCATTTATGCCGATAAGACAGCCTTGGATAGATAAGCTGAAACAAATACGAGGAATTGTCTGATCTTCATAGTCGCTTTTTGGAACTCTTGGCACCATAAGTCCTACTTCAGACTGACTTAAATGATAAAGTGTCTTTAAAGCTGGCATAAGTGTATCCTTTCGTTTAAAATTTTGATTCATCGTATAATTTAGCACATTATCCTAGGATTTATACTATATATAAAGAAAAGAGCATCAATTTTGATGCTCTTTTTATTAAAGTCCCGCAAAATCTACGAGATCTGCAAAGTCTTTATCTTCTTGTGTAACTAAAGACTCTCCTAATAAGGCAGCTATTGGCTGTCTATCATATTTATTTTGAATTACTTGTACAGGGAATTTTTTATTCCAGCCATATTTTTGGCCTAAAAGATACATACGATGCCTTCCTTCTTGACCATATAGCTCACTACTACGATCGAAACAAATATAAGGCAGCGGGAACTGCTTGTTATATTTATCTAAAACCTGCTCAAGATGTCCAAGCTTGTATTGATCTGCAGTCATCCAAGATTTAATTTCCTCAGCACTTGCGCCTTGAATTTTAGCGCACAATTTAAAATACTGATCGGCTGTCATCGGAACAATGTCATATACAAGGTCTGGATAATTATTATTACCAGCAAGAAGGTCTTGTGCTCCAAAGCTGCTTCCAACAGCTGTATCTACTTTATCGGTATCTGTAAGTGTTTTTGTGCCGTAATCCCAGAACTTTTGTTCAGCGTCTAAATATGCTTCGTCAAGGTCTTTGAGTGAGAGCCGTCTTGCGATGACCTCTGCCCTTAATTCCTTTAACTTATCTAGATAGCCTTTATTACGCATTTCTTTAAATACAAGGTTTTCAGTAGAATATTCACCATCACCTTGAAGACCTTTTGCTCTAAGTTCATATAATTCATCTACAAACTTGTCAATAGGTTTTTCATCAATACTTCCAGGGCCGTCTAAGCTTTTAATAAGTTCTTTATACCGTTTTTCCCAGGGTTTTAGGGTGTCATTAATTTCAGCAATATTAATATCTGGAATAGCTTCATTCTTTGGCTCTTTTATCCACTCATCATTTAAGATTGAATAAATACCGTTGCTTACTACCGGAGTGTCTGCACTTTCAATATATACTTCTACTGGAACTCCGTAGAAATCTATCTCATACTTATTATTAAAAGCACTTTTATAAGCATTAAATAGTGCAGGATAGATACCGTCTGGGTCGGATGCCCCAGTCATATCCGCTACCAAATGAATATCAGCGTCACTATCTTTTGTATAGTTATAGCTTGCATTTGAACCGGTTAGTACTAAATCTTTTAGTTTAAAAGGAATTTCTGCTTCTTCTAAAGTTTTGATTAATTCATCAGCAACTTCTAAAGCTTTTTCTTTAACTTCTTTTTTTAGCTTAGTACCATCAAAAAGTTTAGGGTTAAGCTCATCATGTTTTTCGATGTCTTCATCTACACTAAAATCTTCTATAAGTTGATTCCTGCAAGCTTTGGCAGCGAGCTCTGCTAAACGATCTGTCACGTCTGGCATATTCTGAATAATTTCCATCCACCAAGGCATCATTGCATTAAGAGTGGTAATATTCTTAAGGCCCTTTTTAATTTGTGCGGCTACAACATCTTTGCCGAAAGCGAGAGACTCTACATATGCAATCATAAGCCCAAATGAAGGTGGGAAGTAGTCAAAGCAATCTAAGACCAAAGTTCCAACTGTTGCCGGAGTAGTCTTCCAAACTTTAGCTGCAAATTTTTCACCAAACATACTCGGGCCTAACTGGGTGAACAATTCATGTGGGATAATAAATATTTCTTTACCCATTATCTCAAACTCTTTGTCCATTTTATGTCGGACATTTTTAAACCCAAGACTACATGCGCATAGATAGTAGTTGCAAAAAGTATCAAAGTTTAGACTATCGAAATCATACTTTGATAAGTCTTTATCAACACCTTTAATTAAGTCAATAGTTCTGGGATGCCATTTCATTTGTCTAATATCCATAGCAACCCTCCTTATTTTAATTTTTTCGAAATATCTGATATAATATCGATAGTCCCAGGTTGAGCTAAAATATCTTCTAACATTTCAGGGACTTTAGAGAAATAAATTTTGCCTGCAAAGTAAACTTTAATCTGACGAACAAACTTTGGTAAATCTAGTACGATTGCCCACATTAAGTAAATAAGTAGGGTTTCAGCTGCAGTTAGCTTTGGGAAAGGATGTAAATACATGTCAGTGACTATAGCTGCTGGATCTACTACGTCTTTATGTTTAAGGAGTAGCTGTGCTTCGTATGGGGTAAATTGGGTAGAGTCGATTTTATCTACTTCAGGCCAGAGATATAAATCCAGCCCACCGCGTGCTTTCATTTCTGCTGCTACTTGTTTCTCAGCATTTTTAAAACCATTATTCAAGCAGACATTATAAAAGGTAATAAGCTTCATCGAGCTACATGCTTTTAAATTTTCACGTCTCTGACCTTGATCAAATAGTCGCATTTTTTCGAAAGCGCTAAGTGATGAAGCTTCATGCAACTTTATAGTCTTCATTCAAACTTACCTGCCTCAAGTCTTGCCGGAATTACAAATTTAGCATTGCATGCATCACAGCAGCTACCCGTTTCGGAAACAGGTGCTGGATTATTACCATAACCCTCGAGCTCTTCTCCACAAATTATACAGCGTTTTTCTACCGCCTCTGTAAGCTTCTCAGTAAGGCGGTCATCATAGACTCTATCAAACTTATCATCAGAAGCTGTATCAGGGTCGAAATGAGGACGCTCCTCTTCGTGTTTTACGTTGAGGTCATAGTCCATAACTTTTACACGATTCTTATCATATAGAATTCCATCGTCGTAGTAATAAATAATATCACTAGGCTGTAGGAGGTGAACGTCGTCATGGTCATCAAGAGACTTTAAGGAATAAACTGAACAGTTATTATCGCCTACATCTTTAACCAAAGCTTGAAGAATATCAGACTTTTTAGAGCAGAAAATATTCTGGGGTCTGATATAATAGCGCTTAATCAGTCTCTTTGGCTTGGGTTGTCTGTCCTCGTACTTGTCTTCGAATAAGCTTTCACCAAGGCCTCCGCAATCTGTTCCACAGTCACCAGAAGTCTCACCGCCTAGATCAGATGTACCAAAGCGATCATTAAAGAATTTATCATTCAACTCCGGATAACCTGTGGTGAAGGTAAGATACGTGCCATCGTCACCAAAGCGGCTCTTACGACGCTTTCTAGTGTGCTTCTTTTCAGTAAGAGGTTCCTTAGTCCAGCTCTCAAGAATTTCACAGTCAGCCCTATTAAGCATGTTATTGATAGCTTCAATAGCCTCCTCCGTAGAACCTTTATGCTCACTATCTGCGCAGGTCATTTGCGAGCAGACCTGAGGGGTATTAGGCACCTTGATAAGATGAATTCTTACGGGTCCGTCTACTTCTGTTTCCTTGAATTGATTTACGAAAGTAGTGTAATCAGGCTGGAGTGGCTCGGGCGAAGTATCATATTTATAAACATAGCTGCAAGTTGGAAGACTTTGCTCTACTACAAGTACAAAGAGATCTGACTTGTCATCAACCTCTTCCAGCTCCCAATCTTCATTAACAAAATATTTTTTCATTATTTTGCCCCTTTCCTATCGATGAAGATGCCCAAGGACGCGCGGTGAAAGGATAAGCCCACACGCCCCCGAACATCATATAATTTAGCAAATATAAAAAGCGGAGTAGCATTTTAAGCTTACTCCGCTTGAATTTTTAATTAGCCATTTAGACGTCTTGTCTTAGGAGCGCCTTCCTCATCATAGAGCTCAGCATCAGTTACAGGTCCCTGAGTCATATCAGGTTCGTCGAAGTCAACAAAAAAATCGAAATCATCATCAACCATGGGAGCAGGCGCAGGTGTTCTCATTACAGGAGCTTTTGCAGGCTCCATTTCAAACTCTGCCTCAGGAAGAGCAGGTGCAGGAGAAGGAGCAGGAACTTTAGCCTCATCGGCATCTTCTTCCTTATCTTCCTCTTTGTCCTCATCCTTGTCTTCAACTTCCTCGTTCTCTTCGGCCTCGGGCTTTTCAACAGATGTAGTGATATCTGCTTCCTTATCAAGGTAGAGTTCAAGCTGCCCGATGAATACAAGGTATGCGTCCATAAGATCTTGCATTAGCTCTTCAACTTTTGCTGTGCCGTTATAGGTTTCCTTAATGGCAGCAGCTGCTTCCTTGAGGTATCCTACCTCATCCCAGCCTTTGCTCATCATATCTGTAATGAAGGAAACAGGAAGCTCTTCCATTACTACATTATCGTTATCTTCTTTAAGAATTCTCATATTATGTCCTTTCTATATTATACCAAGTTATATTCCAAAGTGCCCATACGACCTCTAAGCTCTTTTGGAAGGTTCTCAGCACGTACGCCATTTTTCCATAGATACCATACACAGCCGTCTACCATAACTTTCTTAGAGTGGTCGCCCCACGTGTTCATATCGCTATCTGTAAGAATCATTACATTGGTGCAGCCACTTGCGAGAACTTGATTTACGATATGAGGCCAAGCACCTGTACCGCCACCTTTTGCTCTCGCTCCCTCAGGAGTGGTAGCAATATCATCAGTGAAGTAGAAAATATTAAGCTCAAGTTTACCGTCGTCTACAAACTCAGAGAGGTCTTCAACAACCGCACGGCCTTTAACTAAATCTGACTCACTCCAAGAACCAGAGTAGTCTAAAAATACCTCAATAGTAGGTACGGTAGGCTTGTTAACATCAATATTTCTCTTGCCTCGTACTACCATATCTGGGTCATCATCATAACGTCTGTTAGGCACCACCCAGGTCTCCTCTTCCTCTTCATAGGCTTTAACCTGGTCTGCAATAGTCTCAAAGATATCATTTCTGAGCCTATTTTGGTTATTACTAGCTACACGCTTCTTGTAGCGATCAGCCTCTCTTTTTTTAGCACGAAGAGCTTTTCTCTCCTCACGTTCAGGCTTCAAGTAAATTTCGTCTTCATCCATAAGCTCTTTATTTTTTGCTTCATCATTAGCATCTGCTTGGATCTTTGCAATACGAGCGGGTAGATCTGTAGAGTAGTCAACTTCTTGAACTGTATTTACAAGATCAAGAATATCATCGATCATAGTATCATACTCATCTTGAGACATGTTACCAAGATGAGTGCCTTCAAGTAGTTTTTTAGCTTCTGTAAGTGAAAGTCTCTTAATCATCGATATCCCCCGTTCCGCCGAGCTCATCAAAAAGTTTTCTTAGGGCTCTATCTGCACCTGCTTTTGCATTACCACCAAGGCCGTTAAGTCTTTTAATAACAGCTGCCAGAAGCTCTTCCGGAGTAGGCTGCTTCTGTTGACCATTTCCCTGTCCACTCTGCAGTTTGAAAGGATCAAGCTCTTTCTGGCCGCCCTTTTGATTATTCTGTTGATTGGAGTTATTTTGGTTGTTGGCGTTATCTCCGCCTCCACCACCACCGTTGTCAGCACTAGCACTTCCTCCGCCACCAGGACCAATTTTCTGAGTGCCGGAAGCGTGAGAACCGTTATGCTGGTCCATATCAGCTATATCTTCGGGAGTTTTACCCTCATCGTCGGTATCCCCACCGCCAGCTCCCTGCTGACCGGGGTCGTCCTGATTGTCTTCTTGACCAGAGCCCTGCCCATTGCCAGATTGCTGGCCTTGATCCTGCTCATCTCCACCGGGTTGTTGGCCAGAACCTCCTTGATTAGTAGGAGCTTGGTCACCTCCACCTTGACCGCCTTGATTACCTTCATCATCACCGACATTCTGAGGAGGCTCTTCCTCCTCATCATATTCGGGCTGCTGAGTGGCTAAAAGGATTTTTTCGAGAGCATCTGCTTTAGCATTAAGTTTATCTGCTACGTCTTGTTTACCAGCAGCTTCAGCTTTTGCGGCTGCTTCACGGGCAAGCTTGATAGTACGGTCAGCGTCTACAATTCTATCAAAGACCACATGGTCTGCTACTGTATTTCTTGGAATTTCAATTGCCATTTCCCGTACCCCTTGTCTTATCCCAAATATCCTTTATAGTTGCCATGTCATAACCAAATTCTTTTAGAGTGACATAAACAGTTCTATACCAGTCTTCTTCTTCTGATCTAAATTTCTTGATAACCTCAACTGCAAAGCCTTTCTGCTCTGGAGTGTGTAAGTCTACAACTTTTTTAGATGTAACCGGATGAATTACTGGAGTAGTATGTGTGGGATTGGATTTCTTAATTGTAAGTAGTAAGCTCTCTACCTGCTTATCATTAATAGGTGTTGCAGTGAAAGCTTCATAAATAGCTTTAATGATATTATAGTAATCTGGAGGTAAAGTTCTACCTTGGAATTTAAAGTCCTTAGCTGCCATGTCTGCAAGTAGCTCGTCAATTTCAGAAGTACGATCTATTTCGCCATACATGTCCATAGAAGCTTTAATTCTAGGAGTAAGGTCATCATCTGGGTCTGAGTGATGATCAATAGCAGATTTAATACCATTAGCAATTTCATTATGGATCGCATCAATCTCAGTCTGGAGTCTATGATACATCTGTTCTATTGGTAGGTCCATCCACTCAGGTCTAATATCGTCAGTAATAAGGCCTCCAATGGTTCTACCATTAAGAAACATTTTTCTTACTACATCTTTATCTTCTTTTGTATATATTCTATCAGAAATCTCAAGGTCTTCGATATAGTTTAAAAATTTGTGTAGGGTCATACTGTTGCCCCACTTAATATTAAACTCGTCGCCAAATTTTCGCATCATACGAATCTGGTGCATAAGAAGATTATGAGCGAGTTCATGTCGCATAAGTACATTGAGCTGATAGAATAGAGACTCATCTAATAAAAAGCCTTCGCTAATGTAAATAACCCCAAGATCAAAAGAAATTGCGGCAGTACATTTAGGATCAGCTTTTAAAGAAACAATCTTAATATTAAAATCTTTAAGGCGCATTGCATACTTCTTATGATGATGCCCTTTACCATCATCGAGAAGCAGCTTAATAAGTTTTTTATGTAGCTGCTTCTCTTGCTTAGTCATATGCTGTTTGGCCTCAGTTAAGCGCAAACTAGATTTCATATGAGCCTCCGATTTAATTACCAGTTTTTAGCGGCGTCTCTAATTCTATCTTGAACTACAGAAGGAGATACTGCGTAAGTTGCTCCAGCGGAACCATTGTTCGCAAACAGGTCCTCATCATCTTCGCCGTATTCATCAAAGTTAATTTCGTCTTCGTCAGTTGCAGTACCCTCTTCCTCAACTTCAGGTTCCTCAGTAGCAACATTAACGCTTACACCCAGGGCATTAAGGTCGATGCCCTTGGCAGCGCAGAGATCTTCAAGAGTAGGCTCATAGTAATCATCAATAATAGTTCTGAGCATCTCCATATTTTCCTCAAGGAAGTCAGAGGAGTCAAGCATCATAAGGAAGCCCTGCTTTGTGCCATTACTTGCCTTAAGAAGCTCAAACAGCATTCTTTGATTGAGCATGTCTGCATCCTGCGCTTCAAGATCTTGAAGCATAGACTGAAGCTCATCATTAGATCTAGCTCCTTCGCCATCATATTTAAAGTCTCTATGATTTACTATAAATCTACCAAGATGCTGGATTCTTAAGAAGTCTTCAAGGTTCTCTCTAAAGCTAGGATGCTTGGGATTAAGTTTTTGAATTAGCTTGTCATAATATTTAAGAAGAAAGTCATCTGTGGTTCTTGAATCCGAGTGTGCATTCTTATTCTTAAATAAGTATCTAGTTTTCTCTGCCTGGAAGAGCTTCGCTGCACCAGGGTCAGATTTCAAGTGAGGGTTAATACAAGCAACAGTAAAGAGAAGAGTTTTAAAGTAGTGCTTGCCTCCCTTTATCTGTATAGTTTTGTTGTTGATAAGCGTTAACAAAGAACCACGAATTTGGTCTTTAGTTTGTCTATTAAGCTCGTCAAGGAAGATGATGTGATTCTTGCTTTCATCCTTAAGCGCGTCAAGTGTATTAGAATAAGCTTTAGTAACTTGGCTACGGTCATCGTCGTCACGAACGGTAAAACCGTTAATAAAGGCCTCAAGGTCATTATCCTTTGCATTAATTTCAATACAGTTAATACCTCTAGCTTTTGCCCAGTTTTCTACAATAGCAGTCTTACCTGAACCGGGAAGACCTGAAATAAGAACATTACCCATGCTGTGCTGTCCAAGTTTCTGCTGCTTGATAGCATATTCAAGAGCTCTATCAAGAAGGTCAGTAATTACGTTTTTAGTTTCAATAGCATCAACTTCTCCAGCCTCAGCAGGAAGGAATATAGCCTCTTCAGCTTGAACAGTCTCGCCTACTTCTTTAATTTCAGCTGCAACCTCAGAAGCTTCCTCTTCTGACATGCTGCCGTCAGTAGCATCTATAATATCGTCTGCAATATCCTCTACAGAATCGCTAGTTGTATTAATATCTACTTCTTCTACGTTTTCATGTAGTTTATTAATTTTCATAGTTAGTCTCCTTATTCTTTAATGAAAGCCTCATAGTAGGCTTCAACATCCCCAATTTTATAGCTATTGTAATCTGCTTGCTCAGCTGCTTCATTCATACGCTTTGCCGAAATAGCACAATCACCGAACTCAGTTCCTACAATAAAGTAACCATTCTTTTCGGAAGCAACTTTTCTGACTCTTAGATTAGAAATATCGGGGCCCCAACTTTTTGCATTGCATTGAGCAAGGAATGCATTTGCATCATTAGGATCGTCGAAAAAGCAAGTACAGTCTGCATAACCATGAGAGCTGCTTACAAATACCTTATTAGTACCGCTGCCGTTGTCACCCTGCTTGTTAAGAGGCTTAACATGAGCATAAGCAGGAGAAGCAGACTTAGCGTTATCAGCTACAATACAGAAGCTTACGCTAGTATTTGCATATACCTTCTGACCAGGCTGAACCTTAAGGTCTCTTGCTTTACCAGACTGAGGTCCAGAACTCTTATAAGGATTAGCAGGGCCTTGACCAGGAGCCTTAGGAGCTCTAGGCGCCTTTGCGGGAGTACCTGCAGCAGGTGTTTGAACTGCACCAGTAGTTGCTGCTGAAGCAGAAGCTGTATTACCCTTATTTAGCTGCTGAGAAAGGAAGCACTCGAAATCCCAAAGCTTGCCACCAATAGTAGTTTGCTTGTACTGGTCCATTTCCTGGACGGTTTTATTAGTATTTACATCGTCCCAATAGATACCATTTTCTGCACAGAAGTCAGCGATATACCCGCAGATAGTGTCAGGCGCACGCTTTACCATTCTAGCGCCTCTTACTCTACCATAAGCAGTCGGGTCTACGAAGAACTTGCAGTCAGCAAGTGAAACGATTGCTTTATCTACATTAAAGAAGTCAAAATTTCTTTGTAAGATTTCCGTACAAACAGTTCTAACATCCGCTCTCTTACTGTAGTTAGTAAAGCCGGTCCATCTATGAGCTAGATTATTACCAATTGAGGTATCGCCAGGTTGGATAAGACCGCCTTGCCAGAATAGATCAAGCAAAAAGCCTCTTGCCTCTGACTTATCTTTAGCCGAAAGTTTTGCCATTATAAATCTCCTTTATCTAAATTGAAGTTTTTGATTTCAAATCAATTAATTTAGCGCATATTATAGTTGATACTAGCTATTTTAGCTAAACACACACTCTTTTTAATCTACATTTCGCAGTCCATTACACTTAGGATACTGGCTGCACCCGTAAAATAGCTTACCAAAGCGGCTTCTTCGAATAATCATGTCAGCACCACATTTGGGGCAGCCTTGAGATTCAAGTTGTAGTGCTTCACCCGCTGTCTCTTTATTAGCGGCCATAGCAGCTTCTAAGGTAGCATGGAAAGTTCTTAAAAAGTCAAGCTTCGCAAGTTTGCTGTTTGCAATTTTATCAAGGGACTCTTCTAACTGTTTAGTATAGTCTAAGTTAATAACAGCAGAGAAGGATCTGTCTAGAAAGTCAGCTAGCTGAATACCTCTTTCAGTAGGTATGATAAATTTATCCTCAAGGACGCAATAATTTCTGGTGGGGCTTAAAACAGTCTCAACGATAGTGACATATGTAGAAGGTCGGCCAATTTCACGTTTTTGTAGTTCTTTAATTAAGGTAGCTTCTTTGTACCTAGAAGGAGGCTGGGTTTCTTTAAGCTGTTCCTGTAATGCAGTATTTTCAAGGATTTCGTCTTGTGTAAAGGTTTCCTTTATGAGCTCGGAATCATCTTCGGTTTTACCATATAAAACTCTATAACCTGGAGATACTAGTTCTCTGGAAGTAAGCTTGAACCTATGCTGATTGTTAGAGATAGTATATGAGGTTTCTGCTATTACTGCATTAGGCATAGCTGCTGCGATAGTGCGTTGCCAAATAAGTTTGTATACTTTAATCAAAAGCTCGTTGTCGATATGCTTAGCGAGGTCGTCAGGGGTAAGAGCCGGATTAACTACTCTAAGTGCTTCGTGGCCCTCTTGTGCATTGTCTTGCTTCTTACCCACTCTTGGTTTGGTATACGTACCAGACCCGAAAATAGAGGTAATATAATCCTCAAGATCAGGTAAGAACTCAGGAGACAAGTCTGTTGCATCAGTCCTCATATAGGTAATTAAACCGATGTGCTCACCGTTTATTGAAATGCCTTCAAACAGTTTCTGGGCACACGACATTGCATCCTTAACTTTCAGTCCAATTTGTGAAGCTGCTTCCTGTTGGAAAGTTGCTGTGCAAAATGGAGGCTTTGGACTTTCCTGTTTCTGTTTGGTCTCTATAGTACCTATTTTATAGTCACCTTGACAGGTATATTTAATAAGCTTGAGAACCTCAGTAGACTTAATTCGTTCAAGAGGCTTCTCGTATGTGCCAACATATTTTGCCTTGAACTCTTTCCCGTTTTTCTTAAACTGAAGCCACAAATCATAGTACTGCTCGGGTTCAAAATTTTGGATTTCTTTCTCTCGATCGACAATGAGTTTAAGCCCCGCACTCTGACAACGACCCACACTCTTAGCACCAACATACGCTTTTGCAATAGGGCTGAGAGTAAAGCCAATCATCTTATCAATAGTAAGTCGAGCTAAAGCTGCATCTACTAGTGGTTCAGAGAGTGTAATAGGATTTTCAATCGCATTTACCACGGCTTTTGGGGTAATTTCATGAGTTATAGCTCTTCGAATTTTCTCAGCAGGGATATCTAAAAACTTGATCAGACTCCATGAGATAGCTTCTCCTTCGCGGTCACCATCGGACATTAGATAAATAATATCTGCTGTTTTAACCTGCGTCTTAAGTTTTTTTACAATATCACGTTTCTCTGCAGCCACCTTAAGATTTAAAGAAAAGTTAGTAAGAGGCTCAATGCCAGAGTTATGGTAGGTTCCCCCATTAGCAAGTTCCATAATATGACCATAACTCGCCGTTACTGTAGCTTTAGTGTAACCAGCTTTTTTAAGAATATTAGAGATAGTGGAGCATTTATTGGGTGACTCAACAATGACTAAGATTTTTGCATCTTTAAGCATTATTCATCCCTCCACTCATTTTTATGCAGTACTTCTCGCTCTAAAAGTTGACGTACATAAGCAGAAACAGAGACACCGCTATGAAAAGCTGCCACTCTAAGAGCTTCTTTCAAGTCTGCAGTAACTTCAAAGCTAATAATCTTCTTTTCCATACTTAACCCCTATTTGTCTTTTTATTAAAGTTATCGTAGATTAGGCCAACCGCACAATTACCTTTAGCAAGCTTACGTCCATAAAAGTCAGTTGTGGTATCGAGAGACTTACGATAAAATCCTAGGATTCGTCTACTGCTGAACTCTCTTACTTCAATATCGCCATTTCTCAAGGTTCTAACAATACCAATAAGTCTACGGGTTTGGAAGTCTCGAATATACTCTTCACTTGTGTATCTAGCCATTACCTTTTACCCTTTCTATTAAGGAACTGTTTTAGTTGAGCCTTGTTATTCGCTTTTTCAATAGTATCAATTTTTTTAATCTTAAGAGCAGCCTTAGCCTTAGCTCGCTGCTTCATTTCCTGAATACCGCTTTCATCTGCCACTACTGCTGCCTGTCCATTGACAACTTTTTCTGCAAAATGAAGCTTCTTGTAGTTGGTTTCTAATTCTGGATCCTCTTTGATAGCATCTTGTGCTGCTTCAAGTTTTACTTTCACATATTCCTTATAGAAAGCAATGATTTCCTCAATTTCTGCTTCTGTCAAATTCGCTAATGAGCCATCAGCTTCTACGTCCGATACAAGACCAAGATCGTCCGGTAATACGCCATCAAGAAGCTGCGCTTGCTGATCGAACAATCTAGCGGCTGCACCGAGAAGTTTATTTTCTTCGTACTTATATTCAGCCGTATAATAAACTACCGTAAGATCCTCAGGACGACTAATTAAAATCTCCTTACCCGGCATAGATACAAAAGTTTCAGGTGCAATTTTATAATCAGCCTTTTTAGTGATAATAGGATCAATAAAAGTTTTGATACGATCATCGAAACGAATGCAAAAGATACGTTTATTAAGGCCAAGCTGAGGCGCTGCAAGTGCTAGAATGCTTGAATCCGCTGTCATTACATCATGAAGTCGCTTAATAATGTCATCACCTTCGGTTCTATCTAGACCCTCTTCAGAAATAAATTTAAGAGGTTCTGCAGCCTGTCTTAGCGTATCAAGATCTTTAATAATTTCAGTCATATAAACTCCTCATTAATTTAATAGATTATTAATTTAATAACTTAATGGTTTAAAAGTAAGCAGGCAAAATTAATTGCCTACTTCTTTTAATTTCTTTAACTCTGCTCGCAAGTGATCCAGAGCGCTTTTATTCTCATCTCGAATAGCACTTGCAGTAGCATTACGAGCAGTAAAATGCTGATCAAGTGCCGCCGTGGCTTTCTTATAGCCTTCTTTTTTCTTAGAACGGTTGGGCATTTCAAAAAGATACATAATGTAAGAGAGTCTGTCCATATTATTCTCAAGAACAAAGACTTCATCTCTTACAGCTTCTAACTGATCCTCAGTAATGTGACCGTCCGCTAGAGCTTGCTCAAAATCTGTAAGATCTGCCTTCATTTCAAGATACTGATTAAGCATTGTGTAATAATAATGTTTTACATCTTTAAGAGCCATAGGTTATCCTTTCTTAGAGACTATTAATAAAGGAATCCGCCGTGGGCATCATAGCAAGAGCTTGATACTCAGGAACAACCTCTACTTTATTAATAGCATTTCGGCCGTCATTAAGAAACTTATCCGTCTCTCGTTCGATGGTTAGTTCTTTAAAATCAAATTTTTTAAAAGATAACTCCATATTTTCAAGTAAAGCTGTAATGTCTGGATATACAGGCCCAAACTTTAACATTGCAACTTTCCCTAAATAGGTTTTAACTACAATATACCATTCTTTACCTTTTTCATTGGAGCAACGTAATGCAAAATTACCAATATCATCAATTTGGATATTTTGCATAAACACGGGCTGCTGGTCAAATTCAAAAATCATACTTGAAGCTTTTCTCCAATCTTTACGTAATACCGATCGTTATCAAAGTCGGCAAAAAGGAAGATGTTATAAGTAGTGTTATCTTCATCTAATTCAAAATAATTAATGATTTTAGTAGTAGTATTACTCGTATTTTTAGTAAACTCTGGATACTCTGTATTTATTGCATTCTTATCAAGCTTTGTATACATCTTAGCGTAATCATTACTATTTTGAATAGGAATCACATAAAAGTGATTTTCGTAGGAACCAGTCTCCTCGATTTGAAGTCTTTTTAAGACTGCTTTAATATCGGAAATCATTCAGTTTTTTCCTCCTCAGTTTTATCTTCAAATGGAACTTCTTGAGGCTGCTGCTGTATTCTGCCTAATAAGTTAAGAACTGCATTCTTGACTTTATCGCGGGATTCTCTAGGCAATTCTGCAGATCCAACGTTAATAGAATTATCCTGAGAATTAATCTGAATAAAGGGCTGTTGCTGATCCGCTCCGCTAACCTGTCGCTGACCTCTTTCAATAATGTCCTGAACAATCTTAAGGCCGTCCATAAGTTCTTTATTCGAAATCTCATCAGGTCGTTCTTCAATACGTCGTACAAACTGATTAACTAAGTTGTCCTGTAATCCACTCAGTTTATCCATACGGACTAGCGTTTTTTTATTCTGATTGAGATTAAATAAGTATGTAAGGTCTCTGGCTTTAGCTTCATCAGACTCTGCGATAAGTTTATTAAGAAGCTCTAATGATTCTTCATTCAGGGCAGTGGTATCATACGGAATTACTGCAGCTGGGCTCTGTTCCTCAATTGGAGTAATCTCGTTAGTATCCATTACAGCACCTCATTACAGAAGTTAACTAACTTATCTGCTAAAGCTTGTTCAAGTGCGCATTCAAGCGGGTCAATACCAGTTGTCACACCTTGCTTGATTACAGCTTTAAGGTCCTTGCCAGGAACAAACTTACTCTGCATATTAATCAGGTCAATACTCAAGGTACCAATACCAATATTAATGATTACCGCTTGTTCACCGTTATTCTTTGCCTCTGCAATAATACTACCAATACAGAGGTTAATCTTATGTACTAGCTCATTTAGGGCTTTATTTGGCACCTTCATAAGCGTACTGATATCATTTACAATATTTTGCTGCGCTGCCATGTTATCTCCTTATCCATCAATTCTGCGTAGAACTGCCATAGGATCCTTCCCTGACAGCTTCCATAAACTTTTATGAATGTCTTTTATATAAGCCTCAAAAGATTTATTTAATTTATATTGAATACAACTTGCCATAATCTGGTCTTGCGTGTATGTATTTGAAAAAATTTCGTCAATAAAGTTTAATCTAGACTCAAATGTTCGTTCTGATTCCGGAGGGCGATATTTACTTTCCAACTTGGATCTGCCCCCTATCTATATTATACTGCTTCATTACAGGAATTATCTTTAAGTAAAGGTCAGTGATTTTATCCTTTTGCTTAGGTGTTACACCCTCAAGCTTTGACTGAGCTTCTGACAAAGACTTGCCATCAAGATTTACGTACTGATATAGTAGAAGAGCTTTGGACATATTCGCAAATTCTTCCGCAGTAGGAATTTTGATAGTCTTACCTGCAAAATAAGTAAGTAAGCGAGTCAAGTTTGCTCCATCTAGCAGATAACAAAGTTCAGAAAGAACTGCGTAATCTGGGATATCTTGAATCTTATAGATTACAAAGAGCATTAAAGAATATATATCTGATAAGTGTAGAGTATTCAGGTTAGACTTAATACTGTTCGTCATAGATTTCACGCTCCTCCGCTGGCACCTGAAGTAACTTATCTACAAGCTCATCATCCATCGAGCTTAAACGGTGACAGTCCATAATTTCTTCTTTAATTTCTGTATAAAGTTCTTTAAGAAGGATTCTAACGTAGTTAGCCATCGATCTTGGAAGCTTCCATAAAATAATAGTTGGAAGCTCTGAATTAAGTTTATTTTTTACATTGATTGAATTAATAGTATTAAGCAACAACGAAATTTTTAAGTTTTTATACTCAGAAGAGCCAGGTGCAAAGGGTGATTTTTGCACAACCTTTTCTACGAGTACACCAATATTTCGGAATGTATCTTCTATATACGACTTAAACTGCTCATTACAGCCCTGATAATCTCGGGCGTCATTACGCATCTTTTCTTGAAAAGTAAAAGCATCAAACTTTTTAGATACAAATTCCTCCGAGATAATCTCTTTAAAGGTCTCATTCTGATACTCAATCTTCATAGGATAGAGAAGAGCCTTCGTATAGTTTAAGCAAGACTTGATTGGTCGAATTTGCTTACCTTTAATAGTCTTACCTTGATTCCAATAGTTTTTGCGGATAGCAAAGTAGAGACGGTTTGCAGCATAAAAAGCAAATGGGTCGTAGTCTTGAAAGTTGTTAAACATACATTTCTTGATGGCCAAAGCTTTTACTAATAACCATAAGTAATTATAAACTTTATCTTCAATCTCTGGGTGTTCCCCTGGATTGACGATATTTGGGATGTTCTGGTCAATGTAAATACACATTTCTGTATATTTCATTCCCGGGTCTTTTTTCCATTGCATACTAAATTAAACTCCTGAAATAATTTCACTAATGCCAGTTTCATTCTTCATAATCGTCAACTCAGAGTCAATAGGTAACTCAAGCTCCGATGCATGGTGAGAAACAATAAACACAGATTCGATTGTATTAAGTTCTTTAGTGATAAGATCAAGAACTGCTGCACAGCTCTTTTTGTCAAGAAAGTCTGTAATCTCATCTAAAACAAGAATATTTGAATTAAAGTTTAGGTGAGCTGTCAACATATTTCTAATTGCAAACTGTAGAATCAAGTCGACTCTTTGCTTCTCACCGCCACTAAGATTGTCGAACATCTTACCACAATAAGAAATATTAAGGTCATTGCCCTCAAGAATAACTTCAAGGTCTTCGGTACCAAACACAATTTGGCTATACTCTTTTGATTTCTTATTAATATAGGCAATTATATTGGCCAGCAGGTAACCACGGAAGTCACGCTTAATTAGCGTATCCATCTTTTTAACAACCTTTAGGTGTTCCTGAAGATCCTCTCGACCTTTATCCGTAATAGTAATGGTGGCAGTAAGTCGTGCAATAGCTGCTTCAAGGTCACTGATTTGAAGTTGTAAAGCTGTTTGGCGTTTATCCCAATTTTCTTGTTCATAGAGTAGCTTATCACGCTTGGAAGTCGCAGCCTGACCTGTTTTACGCCAATCATCAACTTGTTTACGTCTTGCGGTCAGATCCTTTTGAATGCCTTCAACTCTAGACTTAAGCTGAGACATCTGACCCTCATAATAAGCATTCGCTTGGTTAATGTAATCAAGATGCGCTGTTTGATACTTCTTAAGCTGCGACTCAACACTTTCTAACTCAGTAGCAATAGCGGTAAGTCTTTGAATTTGAGCTGTTGTATCTGGTTTTACTGCGCCAGGAATGTGCTGCCCGCAAGTAGGACAAGTATCTTTTACAGCTTCAAGTCTTTTAACTTCTGCTTGTAAAGCATTTCTTTCTGCGACAAGGGTCGCTTGTCTTTGAAAGACCTGCTGACTTACTGCGTCGTAAGAAGTTTTTTCTGTAGCAAGAGCTTCGATTTTTGCAGTATTAATTGCAAATAGCTGATCTGAAACTTGGGAATAAGTTGCTTCGAGTTCATTTACCAAAGCTTCTCTGTCTTTAAGCTCCTCAGCACACTCCGCAATAAGAGCATTTGCTTGCTCAATCTGAGTGGTGAAATCAGGCTTAGTTAAGCCAGCAGCTTCAGCTTGCTTAGTCTTCAGGTTTGTTTCATAAACGTTCAACTGAGACCGATTAGCTAGAAGGCTGTCCTCGGCTTCCCTGATCTGCTGATTTAGGACGAGTTGGCGGTTAGTAACTCTTTGCTTAATATCCTCAATCATAAAATCTGCCCTTGTAAGCTTCTCAAGAAGCTCCTTACGACCACTCGGGCTAAAGGATGAGAATTTATTAGGCATTCCTTGACCAATCAGTATAGTAGAAGTAATAAGGTTTTTAGATAAGTCCGGAAGTAACTCTGCAAGCTTCTTTTCGGATTCTCTAATGCCCTTACCACTAACATCAGTTCCGTTTTTAATAATCTTAAGATCTGAGCGAGGAGTAACGTGTCTGGTCACTTGGTAATGGTCTGTATGCTCAGTAAACGTAAGGCTTACCCAGCAGCTTGGATCATCACTGATATTAATATTTTTAAGGTTTGAATGCAAGCCATTGATAGTCTCACCACATAAAGCAAAACAAGCAGCATTCCACAAGAAGCTTTTACCTGAACCATTTGATACAGCATTATCTTTTTTATAATTATTTTGACCTGTTACTAAACAAAAGCCTCTATTTCGAAGATCTACTTCTGTATGTCCATAGCTTCCAAAATTATGTAAGGTAAGTTGTTCAAAATTTAGCATCCGGTACCCAACTTTCTATACTAAGCTTTACCAGTCCCCAAAAAGTATCCCAATGCTGCAGCTTTTCTTTTTGAAAACTTTGCATTGCAGCCTCTTCTGTATATTCAGGACGTCTTGTAAGAACTCCGTTATCTATAATATAATAATTTGAAATACAAGTTTGGCTTCTCTCATATTCTGCAATTGCAGTGATCAGAGAAGCCAAGGTAAGATTTTGTTCATCTGGCTCTGGCATGGAGAGCAGATGATAGTCTCTAAGTAGCTTCAAATACGATACAAAATAGACAGTCGGATCCTGCAGCCCAGCGCTAAGCTCATTATTAAGCTGTTTAAGATATTTTTTATAACTTTTATACAGCTTTTTATGATTTTTCTTAAATTCTGTCATGCATTATTCCTTTTCATATATAATATTATACAATATTTTCAGCTAAATTTTTATTTTAAAATTTCAGCCAACTCCGCTTCAAGAATAGCATTGTTATCGATTTTTGCTCGACAGCATTCTGCGAACTTGGCACACTGATCAACTAAAAGTACGGAAATATCAGCCTCGTCTTCTGCAGTTTCCGTAAAATCCCTGGTAACAATAACTCTCGAATCGATAATTTTAGGGTTCTCTTCAAGAGCCTGTCTTACTAACGGAACAAGACTAGCTTTGCACTTTGCAGATACTACTGCATTATCCTTAAGAGAAAGTAACATTGTAATGTCAGTTTCTTCATTGATATCTAGCTTATAGAAGTTAAAAGCATAGGGATTTTCAATCAACTCGTAGGTGAGTCCCTTAATAGGAGAGCTATCAATGATTATCACATTATGACTATATCTTAAAGCATCCTCGCCAAAGTCCTTACCGGTAAGATTACCCAGATTAATGATTTTATCCGATACCTTAGTGCCATTATGAAGGTGACCATTTACACAAAGATCACATGAAGCTTCAATTTCTTCAGGTGCAAAACCCGTCTTAGAAGTGACAGGTCCAAGCTGGATACCAAGTAAGTCATTATGTGAGAAAATAATACGCTTCGGAGTTGTAGCATTAAAATACTCTACCAGAGGCTTTTTATTACTTTCCACAACATACGGTAAGTAAGCTAGGCCCAAATCTTCTGCAAACATCATGCAGGGCTCTGTGATAATCTGAAAACCTGGCCTGGAAAGTGCCATAGTCGAACTATATTGAAGGTCGTTCTCCCCACTCTCATGATTACCTACAAGGAAGAAATGATCTAGATCTTCTGCCCATTTAATATCCTGGAGAGCTGTAAGCTCTTGGTCTGTAAGATGTGCGTGATCAAAAAAATCGCCCAAGCAAACTACTGCATCACATTTCTGCTGCTTTGCAAGCTCTTCCGCCCAATTAAGAGATTTAATCTGATTTTCAAGTCTGACAGTATATTTAGTACCATATTTAGTTACAATAGAAGACTTTTCACTAAAGTGATTGTCTGTATAACAAAGGATCCGCATTAAGCACCTCTAACTACATACATTGCAGCAATATCTGCCATCTTTGTCAGCGCGACAAGCGGGTAACTTCTCATGATATCATGAATATCACCAGCATACTCGCTTTTAGTAGAAGATTGAACGATAGCTTCTATGTGTTCGTCAGAGAACTCAATATATCTCTTTGCGATCATATAAGAGCTGAAGCCAATATCGCCGAAGGTCGGACGATTCTCTTTATATCTAAATGCTGGCTGGACTTCCCAATTCCCAGTCGCATCGTTTTTTACGTTTTTCATGTACTGTTCATACAACTCTGCACGATAGATATCTTTAAAAAACGCAATTTTAATAACATCAGCTTCTTGATACTTCCCGGGACAGTATGTAGGTACGAGTCTACAAAGTTCCGAATACACGTCAAGAGCGTATTCGCACAAGCCACCCGGATAGGCTCTAAAATACTGGGTGGATGCAGGTTTGTTAAAGAAGTCCACAGACTCTAGATATTTAGTAACCTCAGTAAGATCAATATTGAGTCGGCAGAGAACTTCCATAAATCTCATCTTATTCTGAAAAATCTGGTTTTCGTCAAGCATTTTGTTTTATCCTTTCTGAAACTTGGTTTTTAGCAAATCAGCAAGCTCTTGTAACTGTTTTTTAGTCATCTTAGGCGCAAGTTCACCGATTGCATAAACTCCGGGGACAAGCTTGCTTTCAAACTCAGCAGTCAGATCCGCGTGACCGCTAGCTAGAACTCCAACAAATTTTTTAGTAAAAGCAGGTAGATCTGGAGTTCTAGGAGTAACTGCTACTAGGGTATTTGTTTTAATAGACTCATACGTGTCTAAACACACCTCTGCTAACATGCCATTGCGGTCATTTTTACAGCGTACTACCGAGCAGCCTGGGAGATGCACAATATTAGCCGAGTCGGCGATTTTCTTTAGCAAGCTCTTTGAGCCTTCAAGATGATACTCTTGACTACAGATATAGACGTATCTGAACTTTTTTGCAAGGTCAAGGGCATAAATTAAAGCACGGTCACCATTACCGCTAATAACAGCTTGCTCCGTCTTACGCTTGGTTTTAAGTTCAGCGGTTTTATAAAGTACATTTTGATTTTTAATTGATAGCTTAGCCGGACTGGTACCAGTGGCTAGAACTAGGCTTTTGCCTAAGATAACCGCATTATTTTTAAGCGTCAGAGCAAGAAGGCCATGATAGTAAGTAAGAAATACTACAGGATTTTCGAGGATAGTTATATCTTTTAGCTCATGAGCTTTCGCTCTATAATTGAAGTTAGAACTAATAAGAGCTACTTCAAGCCCGGAATCAGACAGAGCTTGTGCAAGATCTAAGCCTGCTGGGGTAGCTCCCAATATAAGAATATCGTAAAGTTTGTCTGCCATATATACCTCCAATTATATATTTATTATACAGCATCACTGGCTGAATTTTGGCATTGTACATATTCAAACAGCACCTGCTCGTGATTCTCAAGGCCTTCCCACTTTGCGCCAACCTCAAAAGTTCTATTTTCTTTAGTCCATTTAGAATGATAAGGACAAAGATTCTTAGCTTCCTCTGCCTGATTAGGATTTGTAGGACAGAACTCACACCAATGACATAGAGGGGTGGGTTTAGGTTCAAACTTACCTGCATGAATATCATCTAAGAGTTTTTGAAGTTCTTCTTTGCCTCGTTCAAGGTACCCTTTGGTTCCAGCTGCTTGAGTCTGCTCACAGAAAGGAAGATCATAGGAACAAGTAATCTGCTCTTCTGTAAGATTATACATTTCCATTAGAGCAAGTACATAGATTACAAACTGTAGCGGAGTTTCAAGCTTCTTCCTTTCAAGGGGCTGGGCATAAGTTTTTATATCCTGCACAATGTAAGAATTATGTTTTGAATCATAAAGAATCCGGTCAATAAAACCATGGAAGGTAACGTCTTGAATGGTAAAATTAAATTCTTGCTCTGTAGCGCTAACTGTAAGATGAGAATTAGCCATCAAGAAATTCTCAAGACGGTAAATACCCGACTCAAGATACCCGTAAACCTTTTCAGCAGTTGTTCTTCCAGATTTATCTTTTGTGTTAAAGTCTACTTTATATTTGTAGCTAAACTGCATCATCTTAAGAATCAGCTTATTCTTAAGGCCAATATAATCGATCGGCTGCTGACCTTTGATACAGTTCGCAATAGTTTCCTCAGTCTCATGGATCGCAGTGCCAAGTTCAGTAGCAAGGCCACCAGTATCAACAAAATGCTTATCTACGTAGCGTAGCTTGTAACGGAAGCCACATTGAGAGAAAGTATCAAGCTTAGAATATGAAAATTTTTCTGCCATTATTTCACCAACCTTGTTACTAAATAGTCAAGCTGCATATCTAGGGGCATATCCAAAAGGCCGGACTTTACTTTAAGATCGATACTAGACAGTTCTTCGATCAACTCTTGTACCCTCTGCTTTGGCATAGATGCAAAACTTCTTTGGATATGACTAAGCTTACCAGGGCTTACTTCTTTTACAGTACCATTGGTAGTAAACAATGAGTACAAGATATCTCTAGCAGAACTTAAAGCACTATTAGTGACCTGATAAAGCTCTACTTTACAAACATCGCGTCTCGGGTAGAAACGCTTAAAGAATTCCTTATCATTGCTTACTAATGCATTCGAGAAATCAAAGGGCCCGATATAAAAAAGATCGGTACCAGGCTCAAGCTTTAGAAGCTCAAGCATTAATGCCTGCTCATTCGTAGGGAAGACCTTTAGTTTATCAAGCTCGTTAAGAACTCTATAAAGATCACACTTACAAGCTTCGTACAGCCATTCACAAGCAGGAGTACTCAGCCCTGGACAAACGGTCTGCATGTAGGCTGCTGCCTGCCACGTTTCAAGCTTAGTCGGGAAAGTAACTATATAGTCCGCTACAAGTTTCTGTACTTTCTTATCGATTGCAGAGCAAAGAACAATAGTATCATTGAACGTCATATAGTCTTCTGCTACCTCAGAAAATGTATCTACTCTACAAATCTTAAGATTCGTATCAAAGTCCATAACTAAAGAAAAAGCGGAAGTCTGGGTGTCAAAAATACTCTCAACAGAGAGTTTCTCAAGTTGTCTTACTTCTGCAATCGCATCAATATATTGTTCTGCAATCAACGGCAATTTCGGACATACAAAAATCATGAAAGTGCCATCACACTGTTTATCTTCAATTTGCTGTTTAAGTTCAATTAAAGTCATGCTCTCGACATCTCCCATAGTGTATTCATCAGATTTAACATGAAGCTTTCCTTCATGATCGTTTTATTAAGTATTTCCTGCTTTTTCTTACTCACATATTGATACACCATAAAGCTATAAGAAGTCTGTGTTTCTGTATAAACCTCATAAGCTGTATAAATCAGAGTATCTAAGAATAACGTAAAATCAAGCTTCTTAGAAGCCTCTTTATAACTAATCTGGGCACAGGTGCTCATTGCATTTCCGTAGTCTTTAGCCTCTAGACTCGGAAACCGTTCTACGATATTCTTACAAAGCTCATAGACTGCGTCTACGGCTTCCGGCGCCTCCAGGGCTAACAACTGGCCCGGAGTACAACAAAGCTCGTATACGAGCTTATTCTTGGTCGTGGGAGCCCACGAAAAAGACTGCAGCTCTTCTAGACTGTACGACTCTAGACTAAGCTTCGAACAGCGATTAAGTACTGTCGGCAAAAGACCAACTTCAGACTCTGCTGTTAGCACAACTCGGAAAGTTGATGCAGGTTCCTCAATAAACTTTAGGAACTTATTTTGTGCCTTTTCAGTAACATCTAAAAGTTCAATAAGATAAAGTCTCGGAACAGGGTACTGCGCGTATTCTACCAGCTCCTCAGCAGAACACTTTGGATCTATAACTACGAGTTCGACTCCAAGATGCTTTGCTAAACGCTCGACGATAAAATGTTTACCGCCACCTCTTGGGCCGATTAAAAGAGTAGTTGCAGGCATGGAACTGAAGGTATATGTAGATAGAGTAGCCACCAAACGTTTTTGGCCAATAATTGTAATCATATATACCTCCTTACTTACAAAATCTAATCAAATATGCTCCAATGGTAGACTTATAATTTGTGTCATATTTAATATCCAGCTTAATCTGAAGCAGAATATCAGTCAATGCATTGAACCAAGCTACACATTCAGCGGGTGTAGTAATTGCTCGGGTGACCGTGTAGTTTACGATCGGGTTCTGCTCTGAGTTCAGGTACAGGGGAATATTTGTACAATTCAGGTCTCTGAAGATCAGATACTTCGTAAGATCCAAATTAAGCTCAAGAAGCAACTCAATAAAGCTCTTAAGGTCTACACCAGAATTACCAAGAGTATCAAAAATACCCAAAACTCTAGCTATATCCTTGTCTTGTAGAGCCCAAATAAGATTAAACATGGCTTCATAAGACACAGTATTGAGAACCAACTTTACATTTTCCATGCACAGATCAGTGCTATAATCAGCACACTGATCAAGCTTCATGATAGCATCTCGCATACAGCCATGACTTGTTTTACTGATAATATCACAAGCAGCCTCATAATTGGTGAAACCTTCAGCCTGGCAGATCTGACAAAGGCGCTGATATACAGTCTTAGGCTCAATCTTTGTGATATTATATCTCTGCATACGATTCATAATGGTCTCGGGGATCTTATTAGGCTCCGTAGTACAGAATATAAAAATGGTATACGGAGAAGGTTCCTCAATGCCCTTAAGAAAGGCCTGCCAACCCTGAGTAGTGATTGCATGACACTCATCAACGATAAAGATCTTGTATTCACTATCGAGGGCTCTCTGCTTTCCGGCCTCTACCAGAGCTCTAACATCGTCTACACCGTTACGGCTTGCAGCATCCATTTCTTCCAGGGTACCGAGACCGCCGTTGATAGCGTAACCAAAAATTCTAGCAAGAGTGGTTTTACCACAGCCAGAATCACCTGCAAAAAGATAGCAGTGCTTAAAATTTCTCTGTTCTACACTCTTCTGCAGAATTTTAACAGTAATATTCTGTCCACAGACATCCTCAAAAGTTCTGGGCCGATATTTTACAGCAAGTGATTGTCTACTCATAAATTCTCCTCCTTATACTATAACTGCGCTTATAATTTTAAGTTCTTCAGTAGGTAGCCAACCAGACCAAAGAACATTTATATCAGATCTTGACTGAGGATCAAAACCAATACTATCAACATAAATCATTTTTCCTAAAGATTTTGACACATAGATTTTAAGATATGGATAACTGGGAGCGGTACCGTTGTTCCAGTTTGTCGCAGTAACAGAACTAGTATTATTTACAAGGGCTCCCGATAATTGGACTAGATACATATTACCCAGAACAAAACTAGGTTTCGTGTACTTAGGAATTAAGAAAGTATTAGTGTCAGGATTAAAATTAGATAGATCTGCATAACTACAGCTTTTTAATTGTTTCTTAATAAGTTCTCTCATAAAATACCTCTCTGTATATTATACAATAAAGGGGCCAGTAATTTGGCCCCTTACACAAATAATTACGTTTGTTATTATAAGCGAAACCAAGTCTTTCGTCTATAAATATAAACGTTATAAGGTTTCATTGAGCTCGTTAAGCTTATCCTGTAAAAACTGAAATAAGTACTCATCAATAATATAGTGGTTCTCTTGGTCTGGGCCAAAGCTAAAAACTACTGCTTGATGAGGAGTTCCCATAAGTAGGCATTCTTGACGGTTCTTTTCAAACCACTCTTTCTTAATTGAGATAGACTCTGACGCGGAGGTTTTAGTCTTACATTCTATAAGGAAGCCGTTAGCGCCCTTTGTAGAAATATCACCTTTTTGCCAAGGAGTAGCTCCGCTATTAGCAGTCTGTCGACCGCCAATAGCTTTTGCTACAGTCTTTTCTTGTTTAGAGGAATAAAAACGTGTTGGCTTATTTTCGCCGTCTTTGAAATGTTGTCTAATTCCAGCCGCCATTAAGCATCTCCAATACTAGCAGCCTTAGCTTCATCAGAGACCGCTCTTTCCTGAGCATCAATCTCAGCAGCAGCTCTCTCATCAAGCAAGGAACCGTAAGAAGCTTCTTCATTGGTGATAGCCTGATTAAGCATTCCAAGATACTTTGCCTGGAAAGCAATGTTAGTCTTGATATATTCGATCAGATCAGCTTTCTTACCCTTAAGCTCTCTACCCTCATCATCGAAAAGTATTTCGCCGGAACTGGGATCTACAAGCTGATATGTAACATTGTTAAGTCTAGGAATAAAACCAAAGCCGATAGCAATCTCAAGAAGGTCATGTACCCAGTCCATACCAGTGGCATATCTAAAGGTCATGAAACCACCGCCACGATTACAAGGAGCAGTCTTATTCTTCATGATCTTAAACTGAAGTCTGAAACCGTCAGCCCCCTCACCATTTGAAGCGCCGCAAGCATCCATATCGTCTTCCTTAGTAAACTTACGAGTACCGAAACGAACAGATACAGAAGAGTAGAACTGAGGAGCACCGCCACAAGGCTCCTTCCACTTCTGAATACCAGTGAAGGTCTTACCATCGTCTCTCACCTGATTGATGCAGATAAGCATATTATTCTTCTCAGTAATCTCAGATTGCATTACTGCAAGGAAGGGATAAAGCTTCTTTGCCATCGTGCCTCTCATACCTGCGTCCTTGGTCATGTCATTTTCAAGAACTGCTGCAGGAACCATTGCGGGAAGAGAGTCAAGAACGATTAGACCAGTATCCTCACCCTTCTGGAGCTCAATAATAAGGTCGCAAATTTGCTCACCAGAAAGACCGATAGGGTCGATATAGAGGAGCTTAGAAGTATCAATGCCGCACATTGCTGCTTGGAACTTAAGATCTAAAGAGTGCTCGACGTCAACATAGACGCAAGTCTGCTGAGGGAATCTACGCTGATATGCGGCAAGAACTGCGCAGGCAGCAGTAGACTTACCAGAATGCTGAAGGCCACTGAACACACAAATTCTACCCAGAGGCAGGCCTCCGAACAGAGGATAATCAAGACCAAGGGCACCAGTGGAAAGTCTTTCGTAAGTAGGCTTGATATTCGCTACCACTGCCAACTTATCAGTTTTATATTCTTTGTTTAGTTTCTTTGCAATTTCTAAAATACTCGCCATATATTCTCCTAATTAAAATCCATATGTTTTCTTACGTTGTTTCTTACGAACAGACTCCAGCTTACGGCTTGTCTTAGCCGCTGTTGCTTTAGCTGCCTTTTTAGCTTTCTTTTGAGCTGATTCACACTTTACTTGATGCAATGATTTAATCATAAGTTACCTCACTCATTTAAAGTAATTCTGCCATTTGTAGTAGCTGGGATCTCATTAGAAGTTCCAACATTAAAGAACTTAGCTTCCTGCATCTTACTCATTAGAACGCTCTTAAGAACATCTGCAAGCCGATGTAAAGAATCAAGTTTAGTTTTTACTAAAGAAGCTACCAACTCATAGAGACACTGAGTAACAGTATTTTCAGAAATAGCAATAGTAGCATTTGCATCTCTAAGAGCTGCAGTTCCTTCTTGTCCTGTATAACTAGTAGCATAAGCTTCCTTCTTAATCATCTCTGCGCAAACAGCCTTAACGCCTGAACGATCTTTGAGCTCGCTTATTGAATAGGCACTAAGCTGTACTTTCAACAAATAATCTCTTACGAGCTCTACAGGCATTCTTTCAATATTTCCCTGAATCTCATCTACCAAAGCATTAATAGGCTGAAATGCAGGAGCTAACATATCATCAGCAAGTTGTCTAATTTGACTATAGGTCATTTCAACTTCTTGCAATGCTTTATTCAAATCTTTTGCCATATTTCCATCTTTCCCTAAAATATTCTCTTTATATTATACGATAAACCCTTAGTCATTCTCTCCAAGCCTCGCAAGGACTGAAAAGTCCCCATCAAGGAATGTTCGTTTCTTCTGAGTAGGAATTTTGATAATTCTATATGTATCCTCATCCAGCATTTTGATATTGACCGATTTCTTGCCATCTTCTTTCATTTTTGTTACAGAAGAGATAGGAACATAGACGATCGTATCATGATCAATAAACCAAAGCACTACTCCAGCTCTGACACCTTTGATTCCTACCTTCGGAAGTAAGGCCTCATACTGAGTAAGTTTTGATAGGGGGAATGTATTACCTAGATGACTTTTACATTCTAGGTAATACATATTAGGATAGTTGTATCCAATGAAGTCCGCAATATTACTTATCGACTTGTAGCCGGTTACGGAGTCATAGATACGATCAATAGTCCCTTCCGGAAAAGACTGCTGAAAGTCGAGCTTAAATTTAGCCTCAAAGGCCTTACCTTTATTAGTTGCCATTTACTGCAACCTCAGGGATAAGGTTACTAATAGCTCCTCGACTAATGGTAATAGATCGGCTGTTACCACAGTTGAAGTTTACATGTTCGTTCTTGCAAGACTCAAGTACAAGCTTAATGTCTACAATATTTACATGGAAGGTATATTCAACATCGGGCATGTAGCTTTCATTCTCAATAGTAACATACTCGGCGTTATCAAATTTATCCTGAATAATCAAAGAGGAGTCACGAAGAGTAATCTTTACAGGCTGATAGTAAGCATTTACCTTATCAGTTACAGACTTGTTATTCTTAGTAAACATCATCAAACGAGAAATTGCACTGTAAAATTCATTTGCAGCAATAACAAGACGATAATCATAAGCTTCGTTAATAAGGCGCTTAGTTGCAGCACAAGGACCCTGTACCTTGCTGATCAGAAGGTCATCACAGGTAATAATTGCTGCAAGATAAGTATCAGAAGTCTCAAGAGTCATCTTCGTTACGATTTGGCCGGCACCAATAGGATCGATACCAAAAGTAAAAGCGGCATCATCCTTGAACAGCTTAAAAAGCTTTACAATACGCTCGTTAAGGAGTAGCTTAATAGGTTTCTCAAGAGTAAATGCGTTTACACAAGCACCGGTAGTGAAAGTAAAGCAACCAGTTTCATCGATATAATAAAGCTTCTGGAGCTCATTCACGACACCGTTTACACTCTTCAGTTTAAGCAGCTCCTTGCTGTTTACATTCAGAATGCTAGACATAACGTCCTTAGGGAAGTTCATCTCTACAGTCTTATTAGCAATCTTAATTACAGGAAGCTTCATAAGACCCTCATTATCATAAATCATAGGAAGCTTATACTTACTCTTACCACTGGTTACCACAATCTTAGTATCATCAATGTCAAGATTGAAAGTATCAGTAGTAATACCAGATACGAGAGAAAGGAAAAGTGCTGCGTCCACAACTGCATGGAAAGCAGTAGGAGCGTCAAGAGTAAATCTTACAGATACGTAAAACTCTCGGTTAGTTACATTCAAAGACAAGATAGAGCCCTCGGCGATAAGCTCAAGGTTAGCTGCAGTCTTGTCGAGGTCAGCTGCAAGCAAGATTTTATTCGCAGCTTCCTGAAAATCTTTAGTATTAATAATCATAGATAAGCCTCCTTATATAGTTAAAAGTATGTTAAATTCTTCGTCAGTAAATTCTGAGTTCTTCTTTCGGATAGTAGCAATAGCCTCTTCTTCAGGCATACCTTCTTTGACAAGTGCTTTAATTTTGTCCTGAATAGAATAACCCATTTCATCCTCATACCATCTACGGACTACGGAAGGGTCACACTTAAACGGAACGGATACAACATCTTCCACACAGGTTTTCATAACCTCACAAAGCCGCTCTGCACAAATATCTGCATACTCTTCCTTGCATTGGCCGATCAACTCGTCATGAACGCCAATAACAAGCTTAAAGCCATACTGATTAAGAATAGGATCTCTGAAGATTTTATTCATTGCTACTTTTGTCATCGAAGCGGCTCCACCTTGGATCATTGCGTTTACACACTGTCTTCCCGCCTGAGATCTGCGAGCAGTAAAAGCCTCAATTTTAACACCCTCAGCAAAAGCTTCAAGAGATAATTTCTTAAAGGAAGCATTACTCATTTCGCCGTTATCTTCCCAGTCCACACCGGCTTCCTCAGCTTTGCGTCTTTGATAGGCTTGAGACTTGTCAACAGCCTCTTGGACTTTATCTTCCCATTTCTTAACCAGGGCATCTTCTACCTCGCGGTTAGGGCAACCTACAAAGGGGTTAAAGAATAAGGCCGGATCCATTGGTTTAATTCTGGATACTTTATAGGGTTCAATATTGATATCAGGAAGACGTCGTCTACGTCCACAGAAATCTTCTACATATTCCTTGTCCTTGAGCTTATCAAGAGACGCGTCCATCCAAGTCTTTACAGACGGAAAGGATCTATAGAAGTCGTCTACGATTTCTTGAGCTCTTTCAACAGTAGAGCCAATCTGTTCTGCAATAGCTTTTGCACCACGACCATACATGATACCAAGAAGAATTGCCTTAACAGACTGTCTACGTTTCTTACCTTCAGGATTAGGAGAACCATCTTCATTGTGCTCCATGCAATCCCAATAGCCCATCTTATAAACACCACTTGCAATAGTGGCATAAAGGTCTTTACCCTGTTTATAAGCATTAATCATATTAGTGTCTTGACTATAATGACTCAAAAGTCTAGGCTCCTGCTGCGAGAAGTCCGAGCCGATGAGCATGTATTTAGTTCTTGTATTTATAGCTCCCATATGGACTCCTCTCAAGTATAAAGTAAATAGTTGTTATCCACTACCTGAATAGCGGTAACAGTTTCGCTTAAATCGACTCCAAGAAGTACGGCGCCAACCTGAAGATCTTTTGCTTTAATCCAGCCTTGAGTAGTTTCAACTTCATCCCAAGCTGGAACAGAATAAAAGTTGCCAGTTTGTTCTACCTTATGATACTCAGTATCAGCAGAGAAAAGCATACGAATATTTTTAGCATGGCTAGGAACCTGCTGAAGGTTAGGCTCTGAAGAACTGAAACGTCCGGTAGCTGCACCGTACTGGTGGAAGCTTCCATGGATCTTACCAGTTTTCGAATTTACCTTCTGGGGTAGAGAGTTAATAAAGGCGTCAAGAAGCTTTACAACGCCACGTCTTTCCAGTAGAATTTTTGCAAGGTTATTATCCTTACTAAAGGCTACTAGCGCATCTTCACCTGTGGATCTATCAGTTGCATCACCAAACTTAAGACCAAGAATATCATAGAAAAGAATTGCAAGCTGAGCAGGAGAGCCAAGATTAATAGGATCTTCAAGCATATCAGACTTAGACTTGCCGTACTTAAATCTTCTACCAGTAGCTTTATCTACATAAGTATAAGTAGCTTCAATTTCTTCCTGTGTTTTCTTAGACTTTGCAGGTGCCCACATAATAGCCTTTTCGCTGCCCTCATTCAATCGCCAAGCTTCAATTCTAGGACGAAGAGCCTGGAGCTCAGCATTAACCTTAGCATCAAGAGCTTCAAGCTGAGAACCGTACTTTTCTCTTAGTCTATCAGCATAATCAGTATCAAAATGGATACCAGTAAGTTCCATTTCTGCTACTACCTGAAGACAGGGCATTTCAACTTCCTTAAAGAGCTTGTAGATATTATGGTTAGGATTTTCAGCAACGGCAGCATCAAAATAGGGCTTCTGCCAAAGATAAAGTTTATCAGTCATCATAGAGTCAGTTGCAGCGTAAAGGGCAAAGATCTCAGGTGCAACTTGAGCATATTCTACATTTTCAAATAGACCTTCAATATCATACTTTTTCTGGGATGGGTCAATCTTTGAAATATACTGTTGTTTCAAACCTGCACTAAATTCGTTTTCATCAAGAACCTTAGCTGCAAGCATAGTGTCCCAATCGGGGACTACTTCAATTCCGCAGGTACATTTAATAACCTTGTAATCGAACTTGCCGTTGTGCATTACAATAAAGACTCTCTGGTCAATAAGTCTTTGAAGCTCTCTTCGACAGTCTTCTTCTGTAAGCTGATTAGGTAAAAGCTCGCCTGTCTGCGGATTTACATGGTTAATAGGGATATAAGCTTGTCTCTCTCCAGGAACATAAAGGCAGAGGCCCATAAGTTTACATGTAATGGGATCAAGACTGTTATTAGTCTCGGTGTCGACTGCACAACGTCCAACTTCGATTGCACGAGTTATATATTTAGAGAAGTCATTAAGACTTCGAATTACAACAGTATGATGTTGCTGTTTTCCGAGAATCTTAATGACTTTGTTTTTAATAACGTCAAGGCGATCCTGGATAGAAAGCTTTTTTGATTTCAATACCTTTGCTGTATCTACAACATCGAGATCAGTAGCTGCAGAGTCGATTTTCTTTACCTTATTCTTAAGGTCTGACTTCTTTAGCGAGATATCGATATTGAATTCAGCACCGAAAAGTCCATCCATTAGAATTCCTCGTTTAAATTATTACCAAGTAGGCTTGAAACCGTTAGGAGCTGCGGGAATGCTCTCGAAGCCGTCAAAGCTACGAGGAGCAACAGGAGCAGGACCGAAGCCGCCAAAAGGATTTGCAGGCTGCTCTGCAGGAGCTGCAGGCGGTGTGAAAGTAGGTTGAGCAGGCGCGGCAGTAACAACAGGAGGTGCTACATACTGACCCTCACCATAAGTAGGCTGTGCGGGTGCCTGGAAAGACTCTACCTTAGGAGCAGGCTGTGCAAAATTAGGAACCGAAGGTGCAAAACCAGCCTCAGCAGGAGTAAGAGTAGTCTGAGCAGCAGGCTGTGCAACAGGTGCCTGAACGCGAGTATAAGAGGGCGCCTCTGCATCAGTAGGAGTAGGAGCCTGAGGAGCTCTTGCTACTTCAGGGAAAGAACCAGTATTAAGGAATACATTAATATCTCCTACAGACTTTTCCCAGAAGCTGTGCTTAGCAATGTTAAAGTTGTTGAAGGCACTGAAGTCAGTAGTTACGCTCTCAGGCTTATCATAAAGCGGAATATAAGAAACGCTGTATGTAGTCTGCATGCTATTAGCTACGCCGTTACGGGTTACCTTGAATACCTTCTGAGAGAGGTCGCCGTAGTCCTTGAGAAGGTTTGCAATCTCACGAGAGAAACCAGCAGGACGCTCCCAAATTACAGGAACTGCGGAACTGAAGGTCTGGGTAGCTGCATCCTTATAAGCTACCATCATCTGAACATAGACCTTCTTAGAAGCCTTGCCGATATCCTTAGCACCACCAGCTACAGCTGCACAAAGAGGGCAGGTAGACTGATAGGAACCTACAGGATTAAGACAGCTAATCTTCATCCATTTCTGGGCTGCGCCAAGCTGGTGTACAGTTGCGAACTGAAGGTCATCGAGGGAAGTTACATTGAAGCGAACGAGAGCTTCATCCTTGTCGTTCTTCATCTTGAAGAAACCGATCTTAGCCGAATTGCCGCCATTTTCACCACTCTGGGCTCTTGCAATGACGTCCTGATACTGTGCATACGAAAAATTACTCATAGTTTTGTTCTCCTTAAAATTTATATTGTAGTTGTATCGTGCGGATGAGTGCCGCTATTCTTTATATTATACGATGTTTCTAAAGTTGGATTTGTTGCTTCTTGAATACTTCTTACAAATTCTTCCTTAGTCAACTCGTTAATATCTTTTTTACCAAGCGGGAATTTTACATCAATTATGATAATACTGTTATCAAGATGCTCCCGCAGATATTTTGTAAATAATCGACCATAGTGGTCATTATCAAAGGCTGCATAAAGCACTCTGACACCAGACATTTTTATTTGATCAATCTGGTATTCAGATAATTTTCCCCAAGTTGCACAGGTAGGAAAACCATATTCCCAGCCTGTGAGGCAGTCAAAGGGGCCTTCTGTAATAACTGCCGTTTTATATCCTTGCTTTGCAATATAATTGAGACAATAAACAGGTTTTTCTACGTCTTTATCAAGATAGAAAGTCTTAGTGTCGATAGATCTTTTAGGCGTCATAACAAGTCTTCCAAAAACATCATATGCAGGAAAGATTACTTGTCTTGCATGGGGATCATATCTAACCTTAAAAAGCTCACAAACTTCTCTTGAGAGTTTTCGTTGTCCTAGATATGGAGTCCAAGTTTGATACTGATCAAGGATAGACTCATCTAAGAAAGTCTTTTTGGGCTTCTTTTTTCCAACAACGATAGGATCGCCGAGATAAAAAGCTTTTGGAATTACTTCGGCTTCAAAATTTTTAAGAAGCCAATTTTTAGCGTATTCTTCCGACATGCCAAAGCAATGAGCAACAAATTTAAGAAAATTGCCTCTGGAGCCACAAGCAAAGCAGTTAAAATAGCCGTACTCAAGCTTCGGGTTTTCTGGCCCTACATAGATATTACATGCAGGTTTAGACTCTTGACCTCCGGCATGGTCAGGACAAGTAACGACAATATTTTCAGTGCCGCTCTTTATGTCCTTTAATTTACCATTAGTCAGTGTTACCTGAAGTCTCTGTAAGATATCATAAACAGGAGTATTTAGAATAAATTCATCATTTATTACAAGCTTTCCCATTAGAACGGAACGCCTCCATAAGAGTTATCGTACTCTTCCTCGGAGTCTTCGTCTTCATAATAAGATCTCATGCTCTCAGACTGCGAAGGATCGAGACGAGGGTCAAGATAAATAAAGTTACCATTGTTGAAATCTGCCTTATACATCAACTTACCAGATCCACCATCACGAGACTTTACGACATTAAGAATAAGCTTCTCGTCTTGAACCTGAGTCTTTTCCTTATCTTTATATGTAATGTCTCTACTGAGCATCAAGATTGTTGTAGCATCCTGGCCAATTCGGTCAGAAAGACCAATCTGTGTAGTATCTTGCTCGCCATCTTCATTCTTGGTTCGGTTCATCTGGGACACCGAGACAATCGGAATTTTTGCCATTACCTGAAGATTTTTAACATCCTTGGAGATGTTGGCTACCTTTTCATGGGTAGTCTTAGCGCCTCTTTGATCTTCAAGTAGGGAATACTGGTCGATCAGAAGAATTTCTAGCTCTTCCTTTTCAACAAACATTCTAAGAGCATTTACCGTAGCAGGCCCCTGAATGTCATTAGGAGTAAGGACTTTAATAGAGCCAGGAACAGAATGCTGAAGCTCATTCATATAATGTTCATACGCCACTTGAACAGCTCTATCAGTATCTGTACATCTGGTAATTGCCTTATTATCAATATGTCCTAACAAAGTGTCCATACGATAACCAACTTTATCTGCTGACATCTCACCAGAGTAGATACCAACTCTCATCCCCTGCTTAGCAGCTTCAACTGCAATTTTGATCAGGGTCCAAGACTTACCAACACCAGTTCGAGCGGCAATAACCATATTCTCTTCAGAACGATCGATACCGCCAATCATATCATCAAGTTCTTTAAAACCTGTGCTAATGTAGTGGTTCGTTCTATTATGAAGACGATCCAAATAGCGCTCATAACGACCACGATCAGTCATGAGGTCTACACATGTCATAGCGGAACCCTGACGAAGTCGCTGAGAAGCTGTGGCCATGTAAGACATTGCTTCATCTACCTTGCCTTTTTCCAAAAGGACTCGAAGCTCATTAAAGTCGCTTGCCATGCACTTAGCATTATAATCTTTAAAGACCTGTTCTACAAGATACGAATTAGGCTCCGCAACGTCTCTTACATCAAAATCAGGAAATTCATCAATAAAGGTAAGACGATCTGGAACTGCTTTGTAAGTTTCATAGTGCTTACGGATAAACTCAAATTCTTTAACAAAACCAAAAAAATGTTCACTGTTCAGATTATTCTGAGTAACTACAGCGTAGTCCCCAGTCTGAAGAATTTTATTAATCAACTGAAACTGTGTGGTCAATTGGTTTCACCTCCGAACAATCCAAGATAACGTTTATCTGAGCCTCTAAGCTCAATATCCATAGACTTATTACAAATTCTGCTTGCAAGTCTTTCACCCAAAGCTGTAGCAAGCTCTCTTTTTCCAAGGTTAGAAGTAAAGATATTACTTTTGCCAGAGTCAATACGAGTATTGATTAAGTTAAACAAATGATTAAGCTCAAACTCAGAACCTGCTTTTGCAGCAATATCATCCCAGATTACAATATCAGCTTCCAAAATATGCTGATTAATAAAGTCTGCATATTCGCTGGTGCCAGAAATCTTTTCCTTTAGTGCAAGCAGGTAACGAGGTACACTGACGAACAAGCCCTGACAGCCATAAGTTGACTGCGGCCAAATCTTATAGAAATAGGAGCTGAGCAGTCTAATAGCCCAAGAGGTCTTTCCGTTGCCGCATATATAAGAATGAAGAAAAAGGTTATAGCCCTCATTCACAAACTTCTGAATTCCATTTTCAATAGAAGCAAGCTGAATAAACTCATTTCTATCCGTTCCATCTTGATCGGTATAAAGCTGCTTATACTGTCTCTGGGTAGGTGTAAGCTGCGATTGATTGAACAAGCACTCAAGACGGTACTTTCTGGCACAATATGTATCTGCACAGCCTTCAGTACATCTTTTGCACTTGTTGTTAAACTCACAAATGTTTTTCATTAAGCCTTCCTTTCAATATAGAGTAATTACTGCACTCCAGTGCTCCCCTGCCAGCCTTCACCACGACTAGTTTTCTCAGTATAAAACTCCTCGGCAGTTGCATCTACCATCTGAAGTTCATCAGTAGAAATTACATGCGGGATAAACTGTACTACTTTCTGGCCGCATTCAAGCACCTGATACGTATTTGAAGTATTAATCAAGTGAAGATGCCACTCTCCCTGATAAGACGCATCAATGACAGAGGCACCAAAAACAAGCTTCTTCTTGGTAGCAACACCAGACTTATTATTGGCGATCAAAGCAAGTTCAGGACCAAATTTACTCTTAATACCAGAAGGAATAATAATATCCTTATGAGGTGCAATATAGATTTCACCACCAGGAGTAATAAAAGTCTTACGGAACAGCTTTGCAAAGAACTTAGAAATTGCCTTATAAGGAGTAGCAATACCAGGGTTCTTTGTAATCAGATCGGATCGGAATTTAAGGTTATAGGCAGGAATATAAAAATCAATTCCGGCATTTTCAGAAGGATTTCGTACAGGATCCTTTACATCACGGGTCTTAATAAATTGCATAGCTAGTTTTCCTTTCATAAATGTATTCATTTTATTATACAATGCTGTAAAACTTAAATTTGAAAATTAAAATAAAAAAGCCGCCTGAAATTCTTCAGACGACGTCATAACGCACCTATTAAAAATATATAAGTATCTTTTAATTTTATCTTTTAAGGTATCTTGTTATGTATCGTCTGGTGTATCTTCGGCTTACCGCCTACATTAAATTTAGCAAATAATATAGGCGGCAATATCCAAAATCTCTTATTATATTATTATACAGTAAAATTTTCGTAATCTTTATACTGTCCTGAAATATCATACTTAGTATGATAAGTATTAGGCTTAAAAAGTTTAGTAATACAGAACTTCTCCAGCTTTACCTTACAGTGATTAATTGCTCTCCAACCAAGAAAAGGCACCATATAGCCAACGATATCGCAGTGGTCGTAGAAGTTATAAGCTTCTGCACAGCAGGACTTTACAAAATTATAAGTATCCTTGCCGTAGAAAGGCTTAACACTTCCGTATGTATATAAATAAGGTTTGATGCCAAACTTGAAATAAATGTCCTCTGCTGCAAGCTGTGCCATGCCAGATCCGAGAGACCAACCAAAAACTTCAATAAAACAACCAGGATGCTTATCAAGAAGTGCTTGAATTCGCTGTCTTACGGTAGACTGACATACTAGCCACATGTTACCCCAGCCTCTATGTACCTTAAGCTGAATAAGCTTGCCTTCAAAAGTAAATTTGTCGTAGATTTTAGATGGGAAGTTAAAGTTAACTCTCCAGTCTGACTTACTTGACGTCTGTTCAAAAATTACTTGGATGCAATTTCGCTCCTCATCAAAACGAACCTGGAAATCTACGCTATAGTTTTTGCCCTTAAACTCATAAAGAATACTCTCATACTTAGCGATTTTTAGATTAGTATCAAGTCTATTCCAGTTTTCAGAGCAAATAGTAAAGTAGTCTTCAAAATTTAATCTTTTATACTCCATAAAACTCTCCCCCTTAGATATAAAAATAAAAGCTTTTATCTATTAATTTAGCAAATAGACAAAAGCTTTTATTTATTAACGCCAATACGGTTTAGTTTTCTTCTGAGTCTTTAGCCATAAATTGTATTCATAAATAGCTTGATTACAATAATATGTATTAACCTGTCCATTACCCCGTACAGCTGTGCATTCACGACCTACAAAGTACTGACAAAAATTACACTTGGTCATGATTAGTGTTTGTGGCTATGACAAGCGCATCCAGTATGCGAACAACCTTTGGTAGTAGTTTTAGCTGCTTCTGTCACCGGTTGCTCCTCTACGGAAGTTTCAGAGACAGCCTCTGCTACCGGTTCCGTTACGTCTGCTTCAGCGGTCGTAGTAGCTGCTGCAGGACTACCATATTCTGCTCTCACAAAAGCATAACGGGCAGTATAACCACCAAATTCAGATTGCTGCTGTGCATAGATTGCATCAAAGGCTTCACGAGCTTCATCTGCAATAGCTTCCACAACTGTTTTTACTTCGGCCAAAGTTTCTGCAGAATTGTACTGTAAAAAAAGATTTACAGTCTCTACTAGCTTATCTCTGAGCATGTTACTGTACAAAGCATCGCTTTTAATTTCTACATAATTACAAGCGCCTCCCTGGGCCTTTACTACCTCAGGAATATTGTCTCTAATAAGTGTTCCGTTCATTTTTAGTTCTCCTTTAAAATAAAATTATCCCAACTTAGATCATATAGACGAGTGTCAAAATGTCTAATATATCTCAAAAGATTAAGATACTGCATTAGATAGCCCTTATGAGCTTCATCTGGAAGAAATCGTATCTGTTTAGGCTGATCTTTTTTACCAGGTTGATAAACAATCAGTTTACCGGTATCTAAAATTTGTAGTATGTAATTTACAAAATGCTCGTGATCTTTCTTCCAAAGCGCACTCTTAAAGTCTAAAGTCCGAGATGGCGTATGGTAGCCTTTATTAAAAGAATCCCAAGCTCGATCCGTAGTGTTATCTTGTCTACCATCTTGATAAGTTGTAATCTGCGAGACAAAAGACGTGTCAAAATCATACGGTTTAGCTGCACCACTCGGATTCCCTTTATAAATTTGAAGATGCGTATGCGCGTCTTTCAAACGTAAAGTATAAGTATTAGTATGATCAGCATAGCCTGATTCTGGATCATCAGCACTAATACTTAATTGGCCATTATTAAGATAGCACTCACCATAACTATTTAATAGCATTATAGCCATTCTATTTACTCCATGCGAGCTCGGAACAAAAGCTTCCTTTAAGTCATACTCTGCATAAGTTTTAATTGCAAAATCTATTTCTTTAGCTTTTTTAATTTCGGATTGTGCTGCTATTAGATGAGAAGAGTCTCTGGTAAGTAGATAATTAAATACGCCATAAACTGCTTTATCAAGTTCAGATTGAGTAATAAAATCTGTCATTATCCTATAAGCTCCTCTAGTGGAATATTTTTTACATAAACATAAAGTCTAGTTTTATAGCCCTCGTCTTCAATTTCAGGCAAAAGCTGATGAAGTCTCATACCATCATAAGTATCAAGATTAGGAAAGAAGACTTCTGCTTCGCCATCAGCATCCACTTTATTTACATATACCTTATCATAATAAGGAAGCATAGACTTATAAAGCATAGCTCCACCAATTACAAAAACAGGCTTAGTTTTTGAGAGTTCTCGGACAAGCTTGACAGCTTCATCAAAATCATGAACGCAGAAGCAATCATCTCTCTCTACTTCAGAAGGACAGAGACAAATAGTAGAACGACCTTTAAGGGGCTTGCTTCCTGGAAAGCTCAAAAGAGTATTATAGCCACAGAATACGATACTATCTGCAGTAGTCTGTTTAAAAAACTGCATGTCCTTTTTCAAATGAAAAAGCAAGTCATTCTTTTTACCAATGCCCCAATTTTTATCTACACAAACAATTCCAATAATCATACTACACTTCCTCCATTTTCTAAAAGCTCTCTAATATATAAAACTGCTCTTTTACATTTATCACAAACAAATACACCCTGAGCTCGGTAGTCATGAGAATTCATGGGAGTGTATTTTTCACAGATGACACATTTTACAGCAATATCAGCTGCAACCGCTTCAGCCTTAAAATACTCAAGGTGGTCAAAAGGTGAAGGTGTATTTACAGTCGAGACATCTACAGAACCAAATATTGGATTCTCCATACTTACTCCTTATCCATAAGTTGCAGTAAAAGATTACTGTGTTCAGAGCGCTGATAAATAACACCCTTACGAGTTATAATACGATTTATCCCAGCATTTTTTATAAGTCTAAGACAAATCTCACAAGGCCAAGCATCTTTATTTTCTTCACCAGTGGCTACATCATAGCCTGCAAGATAAAGATCAGCCCCAAGCATGTCATTTCTTGAAGCACTAATGATTGCATTCTGTTCAGCATGAACAGCCGGGCAAGAAGTAAATTCTCCTACATCACCGTCCCTAACACAGGTCTTAGAACAAACTGCGCAGTGAGCTTCTCCTCTGGGTGGGTTATTATAGCCGGTGCTAATAATTTCACCATTCTTTACGATAACAGCGCCATAATGCTTTTTAAGGCAAGTCGAGCGCAACGAAACAGCTTTAGCTATTTCTATATAGTATTCGTCGATAGAAGGTCTTTTCATAGTATTCCTCCAAAATATATTCTATTATATTATACGATAAAAGGCAAGCCAGTTTAAAGGCTTGCCTTAATTTTTTATAATTCCTTACTGTTTTGGCTTAAGACCAAATAGCTCTCGCATTGTTTCATAGTCAGAGTCTCCACCCTGTTCATAAAGTGCAACCAAATTATCTTTATAACCGGGATAGAGATAATCAAAGAAATAATCTTCGCCATGCCTACAAAGTAAATTAACCAAAAAATCTACCAGAGTAGTAGAAGCTGGGTGCATAATTCGCTTTCCAACACACTTATTATACCAGTAGTCTCGAAGCATCTCAGGTGCCCAGTCTTTTGGATTATAAGCCTTAGAGGCACCAAGCATGTCGCAGAAGCTTTCAATAACATACTTATACGGCATCTTCATGGGAATAATGTTGCCATCCTCATCTTCATCCCACCAAAATTGGAAGTGATGCTTATTGGTATGATAGTGGTGAATCCAGCTAGGAGAATAGCCAAGCTCCTCACGAGCAGCCTGATGAGGACTCTTCTTACCGTTATAATATTTACAAATCTTAAGCTCAGTAAGAGAATACTTACTTAAGTCATGTGTAAGACCCTGCCACCAAAGACCCATTTTAAAACAGGCCTTACGAACATGTTTTCTGTGTGTATGTACTAACTTAAGATGTTTAAAGAGGGTGTACATTTTTATTCGGCTCCTCAAAATTATTATTAGAAGCAGGACGTAATTCATCTAAAGTCTTTTTAAATTCTTTAAGATAAACTATAGCCTCTCTGCATTCGTCACAAATCCAAGGATAAGAGCAACAACTTGGATGCGGAACTTCTCTACTGTTATCATCACACAACAAACAGAGCTGGCTCCATTTTGGTACAAAAATCTCAGCAGTCATTACTTTATCTGGGTCAATATTCAAACGAGTTTCAATTTTCTTGTCGCTCATAGGGTCTCCTCAGGCAATGATATAGGAATACGTATAAATTCACTGTCAAGATAACAATAAAGTCTATTATAATCAACTACTTTTACAAGTTCTCCCTCCATCCACTTCAATGGGATGTGTTTAAGGGACTCTGCAATTATAGCGTCTAATGCTTCTTCAGCTTCCTTGGCAGCTTTTTGGGCACGTTCAATTTCAAGCTGACGGAGCTTAAACTCATTAATAGCTGCAAACAATTCTTCAGTTTCCTGAAGAGTTATAACGCTAGCAGTTAATTTATTTGTCATTCAGCAACCTCAAATTTAGTTGCAAGCTTAGTAGACTGATAGTCAACAAGCTCAAAGTCGTCTTCAGTAAAGTCATAGAAATCTTTGACTTCAGGATTGAGCTTAAGCTGAGGACCTGGATACTCGGGATTTTCAATAACCTCTTTTACAAGGTCCATATGACGATCGTAAATATGTAGGTTATTAACAATGTGAACAAGCTCACCGGGCTGATAGCCACATACCTGTGCAAGCATGTGTACCAACAGAGCATACTGAATGGTGTCCCAGCCCCCAGAAGCTGCTGCAGCAAGAAGGTCACCAGATCTCTGAATTACTGTGCAATTAAGCTTTCCGTCAGTAACGTCCCACAAAGTTTCATAAACACAAGGCGGAAGATTCATTTCATTAAGATCCTCAGGGCACCACATAGTTGTAATCATTCTACGATCCATAGGTTTGTTCTTAAGAAGATAGATAAGATTATCTACCTGATCAAGCTCACCATAAGAATACTTTGCTTTTTTACCAAGCTGATAACCATAGGTCTTTCCGATAGTTCCGTCTTCACCTTCCCAAGCTCTCCATATGGCGGCAGACTTTCCAAGCTCATCTACTACATTAGACTTCTTCTGCCACATCCAAAGAAGCTCTCTTACGACGCCCTTAAAAGCCTGCGTACGAAGAGTAAGGATAGGAAACTCCTTAGAAAGGTCATAGCGACGAACAGCACAGAAAGTCTT
>JAEIGA010000631.1_pt1 | contig 52056 bp, 60 predicted proteins | sample 9270691 | NCBI WGS metagenome assembly JAEIGA01 (sample SAMN17057246, study PRJNA624740) | gut metagenome | biome: biome; isolation source: fecal sample | host: Bos grunniens | place: China: Xizang | collected 2019 | reverse complement strand
TATTAAAAACACGAAAACAGGTATTACTGGGTCAAACCCTTCAGATTGGGCTAATGGTTATTGGCTCAATCTTTTTAGGTAGTATCCCGGGAGTCATCGGTAATTTAACCGGTGTGGTTCGTAATCTTATGGATTACTTTAAGAAACTGAATCGATGGGCGCAAATTGGACTGAGTATAGGTGCCGCAATCGCAATTTTATTGTTTAACAATATTGGTTGGATTGGATTATTCCCTTTGCTGGCGACGGTTTTATACACATTGCTTATGCACACGCCTAATGTTATTCATTTGAAATGGCTGATGATTGTCACAAATGTGCTATGGGCAACGCATGACATCTGTATTCAATCCTATGTAGCGTTTGCATTTGATGTTTTCAGTATCATCACCTGTTTAGTTGGCATTATTTATGCCGGCAAGAAAACGAAAGATTATGCAACGGTGTCCACGAAGCCATTGCCTGAAATTAAAACTAAATTTTAAAACTAAAACACTGTTTTCAAAACTAAGTTTTGTCATGGCAGCTCCGGCAATGTCATAATTAACTCGTAATACTTTTGCGAAGGAGGATTTTATATGAAAAAACGAACGATTCATGTAATTCTTTGGTTCGCACTGTGTGCCATGACGGTCTTTACGTTTTTTAACGCAATTTCTCTAAGTATGGACACTTGCGAAAAACGCGACTTTGTTATTACGAAGATTGAGACTGTTTTCAGCGGCGGATTCCTGGGTGGAGACGCTCATTATGCGACCCTCCTTGGCGACCATGGGTTTAACACCCCATTTACACCGACCAACAAATTGCCGATTGATGTCGGCATGAAAGAGGGCGATACTGTGACAACATGGTACAATGTTGAACACAACGAGATTCGTCCCAACCATATAACGCATCAAGTCGCTGGTTATGGCATTGGTATTTTATGTCTTGGCATGACAGTCTTTCTCTTCCCTTGGTGGAAACGAAAGGCTAAAGCGTCTCAATAATCAGACAACCCCGATGGATTCCATCGGGGTTGTTCTTTATAGTTCGTTAAATAGTGCTTGGTGTGCGAGCACATAGAATGTGCTATACCATTGCGATTGGTCGCTATCGCTATACCCTGTGATAAATACATCATAGATTTCACAATCTTTCAGTCGATATCTATCTGTTTCTTCCAACCAATAATGTAGTCGACCGTAATGGTCTTGGGTATCCACTGGCACGAAGTAGATATAGTAATCAAAACTGCGATACACAGTGACATCATTCATGAATTCCTTTACAATTGACACATACTCTTCATTTGTATAAATCTGATGGTAAAGGTCGGCATACTTTGTATCACCGTCAAATACTTTTTGGTTCGCAACGATTTGCATCATCTTATCGACATCGAGGGTTGGAATGACGTCACTGAACGCAAATCGCTCTTTTGTATCGAGTGCTGTAAAATCGTTCCACCCGGAATCGAAAGAATCCCATCCAAGCACCAATTCGGCATAGGCTACAGCAGCGAAGTTGTTTTCTATCAAACCGGCAATACTGGATACACCATACTGTAATAGAGCATTATCCATTTCAAACTTGATATACCCATCTTCGAGTGTGTATTTGTATCTGCATTCAGCTAAACTGTTTGGTGTTTTCGGATAATATTTTTCCCAAATGCGATAGAGTTCATTAAGTGTATACTTTGTCGGGCTTTCCGGGAGGCTACGATTATCTTTCACTTGCTCAGTGTACCAAATGTAGTATGTGTGATTTGGCATCTTACCGTAAAACATGTTACTATCCGGAAGATATGAGATATTTCCAATTGTTCGAAGCCACATCGCGTACAGTTTTTTGTCGCCTTTGATTTGATTACACAATGTGCTCATGTCTTCTTGCGACCATTGTTTTAACTCTTCCACGTCTAAAGTAATCAGTGCATTTATTGCCTTGTTGAAGTAATAATGCTCTACCTCGGGCGTTACGTTTTCTTTGGTTAGGTTGCCGTTTTGCGGAAGGTCCTTGCGGTTTTCTTCGATAACAAACCTGTCAGTGTTTGAGTATGGTAGGGTCCACCAATCATTGACAGGTTCTTGATTATTGTCGGGTCTGTGGTTGCTGCACACCACAATTACAGTGATGATTGCAATCACAGCGATAATTGCAATCGCAATCCAAATCCAAGTAGTCTTTTTCATGTTTAATCAAGCTCCATTGACTTAATGATTGTTTCTTGATTGATACTGCGGATGTACTGGTATGTATGAGATAGGTTGCTTACCTTGTCGCATACATATTCGTCAAAATCTTCATCGGTTACTTCACTGATGTCGCATCCCTTTTCTTCGGCAATAGCCGCATACACCTCTGCAAGTTCCTCTTCGGAATAATTACTTTGGTCGTAACGCGCGTCGCTATCTCCCTGCCAACCTATGTCACACACTGTGATGTCGACATCCTGGATATCGGCGATGATTTCATCAGCAAGACGCATGATGCGCCAAGCGATATATGCACGTGTTCCTTCCTGAGGAGGCTCGTTTTCGTACTCTTCATCGTTATATCCCTCATACATCATGATGATTGCTGTAATTGCTTCAGGAACATCCTGTAAGGATGCAGGCACGTCAAGATAACCCTCATCAACGTTCATGGTGACATCATTTCCGATGACACTTACGTAAAAGCCGTCTTCTGCTTCAAGAATTTCATGGAACTCCTCACAAAGTCTTGCAAGTACAGGGCATGTAATATTCATTGTGACGTAGCTTGAAGACGAGCTGTTTGTAACAAAATCAATCCTAAATTTCACTTTTACTTTCTCCTTGTTTTGCTATTTTAATGAAGACATATTTCCATGTCTTGTGCACAATAATGCATATAATGCAACAGCACACCCTTATGTTTTGGGTGTGCTGTTTTAATTGTACTTATTCCAGGGTCATCGACGTAGTGCGAGATGCTTGTCCTGTCGCACGATTATATGTGAACGTTTTCTCCTGAGTGCTGACTTTATCAGCCACAAATTCGTTCCACATGTCTTCTGTCACTTCCTCGGGCGTGCAGCCATTCTTCTGTGCACACTTTTCCATGTACATGGCGAGCTCTTCTTCGCTGTAATTCTCCTGATAATAGCGAGAATCACTGTCGCCTTGCCAACCCATGTCAGCGAACGTGAAGGTTACGTTCTCAGTGGCATCCTTAATTTCTTGTGCACGCTTATGCATCTGATAGGCAAGCGCATGTATCGTGCCTTCCTCGGGTTCCTCGTCTTCATAATCGTCAGGGTCAAATTCATCCCAGCCGGAGAGAACCTCAATCAGGCATTCTACCAGGTCTTCGAGAGAATGGGGGACGCTGGCGTATCCTTCCTCCAGGTCGATATGCACGTTATCACCATCCACAAGGACGTGGAAGCAGTCGTATTCATCTTCAAAAATCCCTGTAAACTGCTCGCACAAGGCAGCAAAAACAGGATTTTCAATTTCAACTGTCACAAAACTGGAAGATGAGCTGTTTGTGACGAAATCAGTACGTACTTTCATTTCGTTTCTCCTTTACCATTTGGTATATGTGGGTTTTGGCGGCTCGGGTTTGTCAGCCGCATACACACGAAGACAGATTGCAGGTACAGTATCATAATCTGTGTCCCTGTAATGTTCTTTATCGTATGTAGTTAACGTTACAATAGCGCTGCCGGAGGGGAAATAGTTCTTAACGATTGCCTTGCAATGTTTATCGAAAAACGGGCAAAAAGCAGAGAGAAAGTCTTGTGCATCTTCATCCGGAACGTCTTCCATGCCGTAATCGTTGTACTTCAAGCCATAGCAAGTATACTTATTGCCACGGTATGTACATCTCTCGGGCAAGGTATCCAAACTGAGAGACCAGCCACCTTCGACACGTACAAAGGTTTCGCCCTTGCAACCGGGCTTGATATCATCTCTAAGCTGCTCCATTGCCCATTTGGCTAAAGTTTTTGCCATCTTATCCATCACATCGGGATGGTCTGCGTATTTGTTGTGAAATGCTTTTTTAAATGATGAGAAAAATCCCATAACATGTCCTTTCTTGTGGAGGAGCCCCTACGAGAGGGGCTCATTGTCACATCCACTGTTTACGTTTTTTACTCTGTTTCTTCCAGCTTCTCTGATATCCACGAGGAACATCATCATAAGCTGTCGGAATCTGCTTGCGTTTCTTGCGCACATAAGGCTGAACCTCGGGGTCTGCCATTGCACGCAACTCAGCGGTTGTCCGCGGCGCACGGTACCAGCAAGCGAAGTGCCAGCGGTTTCTTCCGATACCGGGAACGGGGTCCTGGCGGAAGCGATAGTTCGTGTCACAGTAGTGAAGCACATCACCATGCTGTAAATCGTCATGGTTCATCAAGCGCACAGTGTTGTACGCTCTCCATTTGTCGTAGATACGCCACTGAAGACGCTGTCTATTGTAGTGTACTTCTTCTGCATCGACACTGTCGATAAATTCGTCGACTCTTGCTTTGTACACAAGGGGGTCGACTACGGTGTTGTACGCATTCATCAAGAGATAATCACGTAATACGTAACCATCGGTGAAGTCTGCGTGTCTTGTGTCATTACCAGTCAGCTGCACATCGTTGTTTTCACCATAAAAGGTGTCATAGTGCGCTGCAAGGTACTGCACAAGCTTCTCCTCAGTGGCAAACGAGCCAATCCAGCACTGTCTGCTGTAACTGTAGAGATAGGTGGTGAAGTCGTAATTGGTATTATACATTCTAAATAACCTCCTTTAAGGTATTTAGAACGCGTGCAGTCTAATGTGGCGCTTCATAGACTTATCTCCCTTCTAAAATTTCTACATATATTATATCAGAAAAATAGCGTTTTGTCAAGAGCTTCCAGTGTTGTTTGGCTAAAACGCATTAAACAAGCTTTTTATCGCGCATTGGTTTATTGAATCCTACCAGTATGTAGCATTCGTCGTTTTGCGGGCTTGGCAACATTACTAATTTGGATTTTGGAGGGGGTGGACGGTCGATGGGCCACTCATAGTGGATATTGTTTTGCCTTTTCTTTGTGTTTTCTTGTAAAGCCCAAAACTCTCTTACATCTTGAAATTTTCGCGAAATCCAACTCATGGTGTACTCATCATGTTGACCCGTGATAATGAAAATCGATGCAAAAGCTGTGGCGTCATCAAGCTTTCCGGGATATTGCTTTCTTATGTCGCGCAACCCGGACGCATAAAGAATCATATGTGCATTGCATTGTACCAAATTGAAATTGTGGCACAAACATGATGGTAACGGAATAACAGGTACTAACATTAGTGGAGTTTCTTGCTGTGCATAGTCCTTGATGTGATATGCCAGGTTAGAGTAGAAACTCTCTAATAATTCTTGTTGATTGGGCGTGTATGTTACAAAAATTGCTTGCTTTGATTTTTGATATGTGAGAATGGATTTATAATCAATCTTTGACACATCCAGAAGCTCTGTATGATATCCGGCACTTTGCAACACGTCTTTTGTCTGAGCATACATTATCCCATCGACGTCGGTAATCACGTAGTTCATATTAGTGCGTATTACATTAGCCTTCGCAAAGCTAAGCATGTCTGCCAGCTCGCCAATAAACCAAGTGTTATTATCATTAATAATATAATCTTCGTAAAGACGAATTTTTGTATCAATGTTTTGAGATAAGCGACGATTGAAATATGGGTTTGCATCAATGACGTGCTTGTTATATTCTTCGTGTGTCTCGTCCCAAAGTTTTGGTTTCTTTTTGAAAAACATAATTACCTCCTAACAGTTTGATGTGTTAATTAAGACAGTACTTGTATCGCTTGTGCACAATCGGGTTATCTCTCATCATCTGGCGTGTCTATACCAATGTCCAATTGGCTATATGAATCATGTGCATCGGCATTGTCGACTATGTCGACTTGTTGTGTATTATGTCTGACAACACCAGATGCTATTTCGATATCCTCTTCCAAAGTAGCATCTTGTTTCTCAATCTGTTTTGGGAAGCCGACAATACAGATGGTGCCATAAGCATCGTACGTTAAAACGGGATGGTCAAAACTCTTCAACGCTTCTTGGATGTGTACTCTATAATTATCATTATTGAAATAAAGCGTGAGGGGCGGTCTATGTGCAAATGCTTGTAGGGATTTGACGGGTATCTTATTTTTTATTGCATAGTCCGTGATAATCCTTTCTGTTTCACGCAGGGATAGTTGTCGATTGTGCATTGCTATATCTTGTTGCAATTCACTTATCACCGATGACAACTCATTAAGCGTGGCGTTTAATTCTGATAACGCTTCTAAATGCAGTTTACGCCCTGTATTCGACATAAAGACATCTATCTTCGTTTGTTTTTCTATTCGGTCTGAAATCTCTGGGAAAATTTTTTCCAATTGTTCGTCTGTAAGCTTTGTAATTTGGGCTCGTTGCGCTGTTATTAATGCAAGTATTCCACTTTGTGTGATATTCTTTGTGATGTGGTCATGTAACTTTTGGCTGACACGAAGATATGTTGTCTTATCTTCATGCTGAAATTCCGCGTCATCTTTGATGGCATGATATGCATGTACATACATTTGAGCTTCATGAATGCGCGCCCATATTTCTGAGTAATTATTCTGGTACTGTGCATAGTTCTCTTCTGGTGCTACATAGCATGCGTGATTAATTTTCAGCAGCGTTTGTTCCTCTTCGGTATAGCCGAACCCGTTGTCCTGGCTGGAGTGTTCCATTTCGTGTACAAAATCGCCAAGTAATACGATTCCCATCTTGTTGCGGTGATACACCAGGTGTATAATTCCTCGATTATGCCACACTTGCGTTCTATTGTATTCATGTTCGGTCATGCGTTTGGCTTGCAAATTAGCAATTAAAGAATAATCGCCAGAACGGGTTAATGAAAATGGACGCAATGCATCAACTTGAATAATATTATGTGGACTTGTATATGGATTTGCAATAACATCATTTAAATCGTTCAAACGATTTGTAATGGTTTGCACAAATGGATGGTTATTGGTAATAATAAACCGAAAATTTTTATCTCGCTCTTCTGTGAATTTGGACTGTATTGCAAAAAACTTAATATCTTCAAGGGCAATAGATGGCATATCGGTCTCCTCCTATATTTGGTTATATTAATTAAGACACTTCCTGCTGTAACAAAAAATGACCAGCTTAGCTGGTCATTGGGGTGTGTTGTCTCTTTTTTGGATAAGGTTGAGTTCTCGTTGCAGATATGCTTGGCATGGTACATCTTCGGGATTATCATCGAGTGATTTGATAAGTTTATCTGCGCACTCTTTGGCGTTTTCAAACTGTTCGGTACGTCGATACAAATCCACCAGTCGCATCTCGGGAGATATGCACAATTCGCCATCAAAATGCAAATTTTTGAACTCGTGACGCGGATAGGCGTCGCAAACCGCATCCGCTCCATTTTGGATGTTCTTAATCGCGACATCAAGCCATTCGCTTTCCTTGGTGGTATTTTTGAGCTCACGATATAAATGAGCAAGATATAAGGGGACAAACTCGAACTCATACAGTAAACCCAGCAACACTAACTTCTTCTCTGCTTCGCTGACGTATTCGGCATTGAGAGCTGTCTGGTACTCAGGCTGCGCAATCGCCGCTTCTGCGTTGAGCAACCATTCATCTTCGTAAAAATACACCAAGCCACATTCTGTACAAATTACAATGCGCTGAGTGAATTTACTCATCTGGAGCGCTGGTGAGCAATCGAGATATAAATGTGGAATGTTATAGAATGTTAATTCATGCTCCTTGCCGCAGTTGGGGCACGCTTTACTGATTGTAGTTTTTCTGGATAATCCCATATCAATTCTCCTTGTATATGTTCTATGTTAATTATGACATCGAGTCTCTTTCTTGTGCACAAAGGTGTCTGTTGACGCCTTGATTCGGTTAAAGATTTCTTTTGGCAATGTCAATGGTTTGCTGAATCAACTCGACGACAGTCATCTGTCCTACACCATTAGGCACTGGAGTAATGTTGCAGCCTTTATCTATGAGCGCTTCGTAATCACCTTTGCATACATCGCCGCACATCTTCCCTTCATCATTGAAGTTAATGGACACGTCGACGATGGTGGTACCAGGTTTGAAATCGTCTACATGGAAGAAGTTTGCCTTGCCAATTGCAGTCACAACTATGTCGGCATGACGGACCTTCTCCATCAGATGCTGCGTCTTACTGTGAGCAATAGTCACTGTTGCGTTTTCCTTTAAGAAAAGTTGTGCCAACGGTTTGCCAACAATATTCGACCTATTGATAATCAACACATCCTTGCCTGCAATTTGGATGTTCGCATCTTTTAGCAAAGTAATAATGCCGCGCGGTGTACACGGAATATTACAAGGTAAACCCGTGGACAACTTCCCTGCGTTGGCGATGGTGAATCCATCTACATCTTTCTCTGCACAAATGAGGTTTGTCAGGTATTCCTCATCCAGATGTTTCGGGATGGGCAATTGCAACAATATTGCCGTAACGTCTGATGCTGTATTGAGTTCGCGAATGCTGGCTTCAATTTTCTCCTGGGAGACGTCTGCTGGGTAGTGCAAAACCGTGGATTGTACTCCGGCTTGTGCACAACGTTTCATCTTATTATTGACATACTTGCCACTTGCAAAATCATCACCAATTCGAATAATCACAAGCTTAGGCGTCACAGGTAATCTTTTGACACGCTCCGCCAGCTGTGCTATTTTTCTTTCCGCCAATTCGCGGGTATCTAACAATTTTCCTTGATTCATAGCTCTTCTCCTTATGATTTTTCTGTTTAAAGAATGACATATATGCACAAATAGCGCCCTATCGTGTAGATAGAGCGCTATGCTTATATTCTGCCGGTTACGTAACAGAACGATTGTACCATATTAATTGGGGTGCCGGCGCCATTTAAGAATGAGCTCAGTGGCTGCGGCTGTTCATATCGTTTGATGTTTGTCAAGTGATACGCAAACTTGTAGCAGGTTTCGTCACATTCATTGTACATTCCCATGCTTTTCAGCCAATCATCGCAATCGAAGTGGTCCTTGCGACACTCATCCATCTTTTTGGATTCCTGTGCATACCAATCGTACGCGTTATTGGCGGTTACGTACTCAAAGATATCCGGGATACGTCCGGTTTCTTCAATCTGACGCATGTAGAACTCGCTCAGCGCATAATCGGTAATTGCACCGAATCGCACATATGTTGCCTTATCCTGCAATCGCTCCTTGCACTGACGGTATATTTCCGCTTTTGCAACGTCCTTGCGTATGTGTTCAAAGTAGTATTCGATGAAGTGATGGGTCATGCAAAGGGGCCATTTGCCTTCCTTGGATAGGAGCGGCATAATCTCATCGACAGTGCATTCTCCAACTACCGCAGCTGCTCCGCCGAAACGTTTGGGTTCGTAGAAGTATATTTTGTCGCCGGGATGAAATTGGCTGGGCACTTTGGTGCGGAATTCGAAGGGCTTTTCTCCTGCGAAGATTTTCTCTGTCCAATGATTATATATTGCAATCATAATATCCATGATGTATTCCTCTCTTTCTGTTTATATTATAGCATATTTTAGGACAAATGTCAATAGGAAGCATCGTGTTTCTGCCTTTATTGTGGCTAAAAAAGTATCCCCGCCTACCCACAAGGGGCGGACGGGGACGGGATTAGTCTTGCCAGAGATGACGAGCCCACAAGGGGGTTCTGTCTTTCCAGTGTACACATTTGATGTTGAATCCCTGCTTTGTGAGGTATGCGGCATAGCGCTTGGCTTCCAAGCTCATGCCGGAACCATACATCAAAATATTGGGACGAACACCGTAATTCATTTCCAAGAGCTGGCAATAGGTTAATGCGTTACCAACTCGATTGGGGGTGATTTTTCCTGCCTTATACTCAACCGTAGTGGTAACGGTGCGAAGGTCCGGCGAGCCATCAGGCAGCAATTCTTTTACAAGGAGCAAGTCGGCACGAGAATGCTCGTTGGTTTTAATGTCGGATGCAGAAACACTGCCTTCGGGGAACATATGAAAATTCCCTTCTTCAATATCACTGAACCACGACTGTGCCAACTTTGCCATGCCACTTTCCTGTCGCGATTTGCGCTGGATTCGTACATGTTCTGCAAATGTAAGGGCCTTATTAAACTCCTCGGTTTGAACATCGCTGAAATTATTTTCTTTATCTATGTAACCAACGACAAGAGAATTAATAAAATCACGATATGCGGATGCTCCATCTAAAGCCCAATCGATATCACTCTTGTAGTTAATCAAGGGCAAATGATGAGACTCTTCGGCAGGGGTGCGGAAATTCACAAGAAGTTGCACCCTGTTCAATTCCGGATGCTTCTCTTCGAGGAAGGGCTTGGGGTCATTTTTCTTGGGTCGATACTTTTTAACGATACTATGTCCAAAATTTTTGACAAAGAACCCGTTAAAAGAAATACGAACGCCTTGATTCTCTTCCTGAGGACCATAGAAGGGGTCATCGGGTTTGGCGTAATAAGAATCCACCAGCATCCAGTCAACAACGTGAGGTTTATCGTTGATAAAACACTTGGTCTGAGAGGATGCAAGTACTCTACCTGAGGGAAACTCTGCAGTTACTTCCGTGTCACAATAGTGTACATGGATGTAACGATGAGTATCGAGTTCCCATGCGCAATGATAACCGATGGTTTCTGCGGAAACGGCTTCCATAATTGCAGGATTTGCAAGACGAACGTCAATGCAGGTAACAGCCCACTCAGGGATAAACGCCACTTCTTGCTGAGTGCAAGGTTTAATAGAGGTGGAGGGATAAGGGGCTTCGCTTTTCGTCCATGCGCCATTATTAAGCGCATAATTAACGAACGCGCCAACCACATTTGTGCGGCAAAGGAAGAAAACAGCTGTTTTCCATCCAGTACCAAAGTTGTTGTGTTCAGTCATATGACTGGATTTGCCGAGATTCATTAAGCTTGCATGGTCTAACTCGGTGCCGTTGTTGGCGATGCATAAATGCACACCATCAGCACGTTCTTCAAGCCAAACCTTTACAATGCCTATAAATGTGGGGCATTCTCTGTGTTTCTTTTCGCATGCTGCAATTGCATTCTGCACCAATTCGCGAATGGCAATATTCACGTCTGTAAGGTATCGTGCAATTACACCAACGATATCTTGCTCAGATTCGATAGGTTGCTCAGCATCGATAGTGCGAAATTCGACAGACTGAGTTGCGGGATAAGTTTTGTTTTCCTGGTTCTTTACGTTTGCATTCATTTTTGGCTTCCTTTCTTTTACGCCTTGCGACGCCGTCCCTGTAATTAATATTTTATTTTTGAGAGTGGGACGTATTTAAAAAATGAAAAATTTGTACCCTTCTAAGGTACGTGCACATATTTCAGACTTTCTCATGTCGTCATATATGGTTACTTAAATAATGACACCGTACTATACGCAATAAATGCGCATGTGCTGGATATTATTGGTGGGATTAAAAGACAACAGTATATCGTGTCCCTCTTTGTCCCAACTCGTGCACAAGAAAAGTCCCTGAGATTCCCAGGGACCGGTGCTAAGCTTTATCTTTCGTCGTCGCCATTCAATTCATCAGAGTGCTCCTCCTGCTCGTGGCTCTCATGCTTACAATCGAGCACTGCATCTTTCGTTGCATCCTGTTGAACTTGTTGTGCATCTGGTATGCTTTTTGCAACTGGGTATTCTGTGGCACCAAGCGCACTTCCCCACATATTGACCAAACGTTGCTGGTTGAGTGAGAGCTCTGTTTTAGCGGGTATATACAACGAATAAATATCACCATCAAAATGAGCAAACATTTTGGGAATTTCAGACAATTCCTTTACCGCGTCTAACGCCTGAGGGTGTTGTAGCGGAATTTTGAGAAACTCTCCGGGAGGCACATCCGTTTCTATTTCAATATCTCGTGCATAACAAACATTTTTAATTATCATGAATGAAGGCTGGAGTTTTATGTTAGCTGACACGAGGTGGGCTTGATTAGCAAATTCACGTTGGACATCCAAAACAAATTTGCGTGCTTGGGTGAGTTCTGCAAGGTATTCGTTCTGAATATAGCTTTCATAAGATTCCTTGGTAAAACCAAGCTTCTCTAATTCATTGCGATTTTGCGACCATGCATCAAGGGCACATTTAATAACAGCTTGGATGTTTTCTTCGGTATACATCGGAAAGCGGTCCCATGTTTTATCAATGTACACTCCAAGTGCGTCTTGCTCTTCACGTGTCAGAAAGTTGTTGTAGTCACGAGACACTTGCAACAAGAAACGCACTTCTTCGCCAAATGCATACATTTCGCCAAGATTGAGAGCGTATTCGGGAACCTTACTCATGTTGGTATTGGTTGGAAGCGTGGGATATATAGCGCGAGATACAGCCAGGGCACGCATTTCGTTGTCAGTGTATTTGTTGCCCTCCATTTGATTAAGATGTTCTAATTCGTGTATAAATGCTTTGACAAGCATAATGTTTTGCACTCTTTTCTCATCGTGTACGTACAAATCAATTTCTTTTGTATCAAAGTCGATGTGGCATAACTTTGAAGCGTTAGCGACAAGATTAGTACCGGAAATCGCATAACCTTGCTCGCCCTTGGAGGCAAGTTTTTTAATTTCGCGTTGTGGCGAGGAGAAAAATGGGACTTGGTGTACCGCGGTATGCAAATGATAGTTTGCTGGGGAACGACTGTATAATTTTGCCTGTTGCTGGTCTATTTCGTTGAGATATTTACAAGCGGGACTCAATTGTTCATCTTGGTACGCTATTCCATTATAGACGTTTTCGCGCCATGTGCTTGGTATCAAAATTGGGTTTTTTACAGGACCTGATAATTTCATAACCAAACCTCCTTTATAATACTATCAAAATTAAGACATCTGGTGGTAGATGACATATTGACCATGTATATGAGGGATAATTCTTGGTGCAAACAGAAAAATCCCCGAGAATCCTCGGGGATACATTTAAAGTTTTTTGTCAATTGTGGGCAAAATGCCGGTTACCAAGACAAAGCATTCGCCTTGTTTAAGTTTTAATGGTTTGAAGCGCTTGGGACGATGTGTAATAGGCGGGGCTTCTACTTTGCGCTTATCCTTTCGAGGAGGAGGCAAAGACGCTAACTCTTGTCCGAGTTCAATTATGTGTTGCACACGGCGTGCTGTTTCTGAATGACTCATATCTGATACAATTAAAGTATCAAATAGAGCAAGTATCACGTCGTTATCCCTGGGTATTATACGTTTAATTAGTTCGATGTTTTCGCCATGTAATGTTAGGTGTATGTTGTACTTCATGAGACGCGTCATGGGGTTGGTAAGATTTGGAAGAGGGACGGCGGGTATAAATAGTAAGGGTATTGAGAAATGATACTTGTTTTGAATTATATCATTTATCCATTGGGTGCAAAACGTACCAAGTACGGTTTCGTCAGCAACATTTAAAAAGACAGCTTGCTTGGCTGATTCAAAGTGCTGATTATTTAAAGATTGTATGTCGCGTAAAATCATGATGTTGTAGCCAGCCTCTTCTAATGTTTCGTGTAATGTTGTATACCAAAACAAATCGCTATCTGTAAGGAACACATTCATGTTTGAACGCTCCAGATTCGTTTTGAGGAAATTGATGAAATCAACACGCGGGCCAAGATAACAAAGGTTTGAATCGCGTACTGTAGTGCGCCAATTAAATGACATCCAAGTGGATTGGGACAATTGTTTGTTGTTTTTAAATACAACATCTTGAAATCTTTGATTGAACATTTTTGGGCTTGCTTGATGGCGTGCACGGAACATGTTAGACCTCCTTGAGTGGTTTTGACTTAAGAAAGACAGAATTATTCTTATAAATTTCTGAAGGCTGGATGATGGTGTTGGATGGAGTAGTGACATAATGCAATTTTGTGCACAATGTAGGTTGTTTCTAAAGCGCAAAAAGAGCCGGGATTCCCGGCTCTGTGAATTATTTAATTGGGGTAATGGTGCCATCTTTGTTCCAACGATAGCCCATTCCATAGAGAATGTCTTCTACGAAGTCCTCGTCTGCTCTACCGTCTTCAACGGTGGCAAGCAGTTGATTTCCTACGAAGATTTTCAACGTTCCTTCTGCGGTAACAATTGTGTTAACAACGCCTTGCATGGTTACCTCCTTACATGACATACCAAGTCGTCATCTGTTTGATGCGACCGGGAAGAAATTTATCTACACGCTCTGCGTAATTCTGCTGGCGCATCAGCGAGTCAACGTTATCAGGACCAATCAGTACCGGATAAACGTCGGTGAAGAAAATAATCATATTGCCATTGAACTGTCGCGCGATAAGCGGCGTCAGATTAGGTTCGGCACACCATTCAATGCGCTTAACATTGTTGAAATTATCCATTACCCACCTCATGCGCTCGTCATCCGGACACTGGTGGTTCAATACTGTCTCGGGCACGCGTACGTAAAAGTACAGATTGTCCATGAATGTAATTTTAAGGTGTTTCATCGTGCACCAACTTTCTTCTCAATCAGACAGGGAGTCCATGCAAACTTGCCTCTATCCTGCTTAATGAGCACGCATTTAGTCTGTACCTGTGCGACAGTTACTACTTTGCCAAGATACTGTCCCATTTCAACGGACTTAGGGTCTTTGCAAATCGTGAATGCCGAGCCTTTGGGAGGCATGTCGACGATTTTGACTTTATCGCCGACTTTTAAATCTTTTAATTCTACCATTTTTCTTTTCCTTTCTTTTATAGGCGCCCAGAAGGGCGCCTATGTTATGCTTTGTATTCTTGTACGGGAATATTGATGTTACGGAACCATCTTGCGATTAAATTTCTGTGACAGAAATCGCCGGGCTTCTCGTAGCATACAAGTGCAATTTTCTTCTTTTCGCCGGGTACCAACGTATCAAGCTCTTTGAGTACTGTATAAGGATTCAGTACACTCAGAATACGCTCATTATACTGGCGAATGTAGCTACTTTCATCCTTCTTGCGCTTGTATGCAGCAATTAAATCGGATGGAGGAGCAAGTTTTTTGTACTGCAAGCCATTGTAACCTTCCGGAGGTTTCTGTGAGATACTCACAGGAATTACATCCTCGGGGAGGTTACGGATATTTGCAAAGTAACTGGTGTAGATTTCAGTAATCATATCAATTACCTTTCCTTTCTCTTAACCTAATGCCTCTGCAAGCATTGTATCGATAATGTCAAGGACTGTGCGCAAAGAGTGTCCGGACATGCTGCGTTCCTTGGGCGGCTCGGAATCGTCAGGACATGCGTAATACCACTTTTCCTTTTTATCATACTGGATGATAAAACCACGATATGACCATTCAGTGTCTTCGCGTTTAGTGCCTAAATGCAAATCCTCGACTTGGTGTACCTGATACTCAGAATACGTGAATACATTGCCTTCGCAGTCAACTATCATGATACATGCAGGGGTGCACGCAGGACTTTCTCCCTTATTGAAGTTCAGGGAAAACGAATACGGCATTTTGTAAGGAAGACCGCTGCGAGCAAGCTCTACAATCTCCTGAGCCGCGGCGTTATATGCAGCCTGTGCAGCCGCATGAACGTTGGGATGCATGTCGTGCAAAACCTTGCACGAACAGGGTGCGTGTTGGCAAAGGTCATAACCTACCAGCGTCAAACGATAGTACTTCATATTTTTTTCCTTTCTTAATTATGTTATGATTCGGTAGAAACCCAGAGGCATGCGCGGTCTTCATGTGCATTATCTGCAAACATTTGACCAAGCACACCAAACTCGGTTACGCTGATGTTGGCGAGAACTCTTTCTGCACCAGCATTCTTTTGGGTGATACACATCTTTACGGTATCTCCATTGAATATCAACTTGGATTCAATGTCGCCGAAAGGTGTTTTGAGGATTGTTACGGAAGATGCTGCCTGTACTGCTGCATCTACATCTTGTGAGGAAACCCATACTCCGTGTTTGCCCTGGAATGTGGCGTTGTAAACACGAGAGGGATTTCGTTCGATTTCATTGTATACGCTCAATGGGAAGAGCATATAGCCGGGTTCACCATATTGGGTAGCAGGTACTCCAACAAACATAAACTCGGGTTTGTCATGGAAAAGGCACGGCGTGCCAAGCTTGTGATTCATATTGTTTTCCTTTCTTTTGTACATAGTACTCCTTTATTCATAGTATACAGTTATTCACCGTATCTGTTAAAATAATGACTTGTATACATTACCAATATCGTACATAAACAAAAACCTCCAAGGATTTCCTTGGAGGTGTAATGAGTGCCCTCAGGAGGCTTTATAAGCCCCTCTGAGCGCGTTTATCTCTTTTGGTGGGCAAGTTATAGCCCATAGTGTTTCGTCGCTTGTAGCGCGTTTTAACGCCCTTGTGGGCGATTTAATCTCTTTCCAGCGCCAGTTCATCAATCTTATCCAACAGCAGTTCGAGTCCATTGGCGTAAAGAATGGAGCAAGGCTCTCCGAAGAGAGATGTTACCTGATGCTGTCCGTGACCATCAGACTGAATCACACATTCTCTGTATTCCCACTCATGAGGGGTGGTAACGTGTACAGGGTGGAGTACGAACTCCATGTGCTTATTTGTGAAACCACGCACATCGGTACGGAAAATAGATGCAGAATCATCTTCATCGGTCAAATGAACAATGAAGGTGATAGGCTCGTTGAAGTTGCGGCGAACTTTGGTAACCTCTACCAGTTCTTGTGCAGCCATGCGATGAGATGCTGCAACTGCTTGCTCTCTATGGAACCAGGAATTGTTATCCTGGGTCATGTTGATAGCAGTGCCCTTCTCATCATAGCCGGTGCAAACGATTCTAATCCAGTCCATAGCTTACTCCTTATTCAACATCAATGTTGATGTCATCCGCAGACCAGTCGATAGTTTTTTGATATTCTTCGGTGCTGGTGTCGGTATAGAGGTAACCTCTGACGAAGTTTTCCTCTTTAACCTCGACCGCAACCAAATCAATCTCGATTCCATCGGGACGGCGGATATAGGTGAAGATTTCAGGATAGTACTTCGGGTCGCCGCCAAGGCAAGCTTCTAAGGTGCCCAAAGATGTTTCAACAGAAATTTTCTGTTGCTTTTCGGCAAGCTGCTTTTCCAGAGCCTTGATTTTCAGCTCATACAACTCGTATTCATCCATGCAAATGCGATGCTCGTCTACAAAGTCGTAATCGAAAAGCAAGTCAGGATTCTTCTCCAGCTGTTCGCGGACGGTGATGGGATAGGTGTCGTAGCAAGGAGGACGAGGGTCGTCAAAGTCGACGTATGCGACATATCTCTGCTCGCCGGTTTCGGTTACAAATTCGTAACCTGCTTCAAAATGATTTTTCATGATATAAGTCCTTTCTTGTTATTTCAGGTTAATGATTACGCCGAGATGGACCATTGCATACGCTTGTCCATCGGAATCAAATTCGTTGACAAAAGCCACACTTTCAACCTGCATGCCAATCAGGTGACTGACGGTCCTTAGTACCTTACCAAGTTCCCTTGATGTAAGGTTGAGCATGTTCTCCAAGGAGTAGTAGTGGTCATCTTCAAGGCATTCGCGAACGAGCTCTTGCTTGTCGCTGTCTAAGTCGAGTTTTTCCTTGAGATTTTCGGACTTCGTGTAGTTTTGCGCCTTCTGCAAGAGCTTGGCAAGCTCTTGCATTGGCATAGAAATAGTTACCTGCATAAGGCACCTCCGTAAAAGTTATTTTTCAGTATATTGTAACGAGTTGCGCAAGATTTGTACAACTCTTTGAAGTTTCGTTCCCGGCAGTTTGTGTAATCTACAGGATGTGAGAACTGCGCAGCGGTCAAATCAATAATATCACCATCACTGGTTTTGTTAAAGAAGTGCCGTGCGCGTCCCACTTTGATTTCGTAAATATCAAAACCGAATGTTTCATACACAAGTAGCGCTGTAATTGCGCACTGTCCGGCGGTCGGGTTTTCAGGCGACCATTGTTCTAAGTAACTGGGGTGACAGGTTTCTGCACTGTATGCAGACATAAGCTTGTGTATAAAGGCTTCCATATTGTTACTCCTCGTATACCCAAACTTCTGACTGGTAAGATGCGTTTCTGTGCTCTAAGAACCCGCACTCTTTGCAGATTTGCGGCACCTTTTCGTACTTTTCCTTGCGGAATTGACAATTCTGACACACTGAGTTTGCAACCCCAATCGTGTCAATGATTTTGCGAGAGGGTGACGCATCTTCTCTTTTGAGCTTGGTGTGCAACGTGATATCTGTCGCTTTATTCCACAAATTAAACGCCTTTCGACGCGTTGTGGATGCCTGGTAGAAACCACAGTCACATGCAATAATGATAGGCTTGTCAAAACAAGCAATCTGACGCAGGTAAGGCACCGCACCACACATGGGACAACATTGTCCTTCGGGGTGTACTGCCTCGGCACCGGGCTTATGCTCGCAAGGGAAGAAATCATGCTGTGTGTATACAAGCACGCCATCGCCCTTCCATTTGAATCCGATTTTCTGATAGAAGTACCTCAGGTTATCATCGAGTACTGTGCAGAACACCGATTCGGAGCAATCCTGGTAACGGATTGCACGCTGTACCATAAATGCACCGAGACCCTTGCCGCGGTATGCTTCGTCAATAAAGACGTCGCAAAGCAACAAAGAATCGCTTGTGTATTCGGGATACTGCGCCAAATCTTCGTCCGCATCAGCCCCACCGATAGAACAGAAGCCTATCAGCTTGTCGTTATTTCCTTCGCTTTCGAAAAGCCCCCACGCGTAGCCGGGAGAATCGAGCATCATCGTGATTGACTTAAAGTCGGACTGTTGTGCCAAGGGAAGCAGGATAGCTGCATCATCCTCAGTAAGTTCTCTTACGTAACGCAACATCACTCTTCCTCCTCATAGCATCTCTCGTCGCCAATGTTGTCGACAAAGTGTAATATGACCATGCATATCACCGAAACAATAGCCATTGCAATTGTCGCGAGGTCAAAAACGGTTACGGCGTTGATAATGAAAAAATTCTCGCTGCCGGTGAACAGATACGACACCACGAGTGCAAAGGTGATAGCCATCGCAACGATACATACAGGGAGGATAAGCTTGTCTGCGAGAAAGCGCATAATGTTGATAATTTTGATTTTCATAATTAAACTTCCTTTCTTTTTTGTGAATAGCACGCAGCTATCCGAGTTATTCTACTGTCACTGCGAATCCTGCATGGCAGTACTCGTACGTATCAGACAGGTAATCAGAGAGATTATCGGCGTAACCGTCGATATCTTCCAAGAGATAAGAGTTTGCAGGCGTCACTTCAATAACAACCTCTTCGGGAAGGGGTGCATCTTCTGGCGCATCCCACTCAATATCAGTGACAATGATTTTTGTGATTTTACTCATAGCATATTCCTTTCTGAATTAGGGGAGGAATAATCCTCCCCTTTTTTGGGTTATCCAAGCTGCTTCAGTTCTTCTTCGGAAATGACAGGTACACCGAGTGCCTTCGCTTTATCAAGCTTAGAGCCGGCTGCCTCGCCACATACCAGGTAATCGGTCTTTTTGGATACAGAACCCGACACCTTACCACCGCGCTCTTCAATATAAGCAGCGGCTTCGTTGCGGGACATGCTGGGCAGGGTTCCGGTAATAACAAAAGTCTTTCCGGAGAATCCGGTACCAGCAGCGGGCTTTGCCTTCTTTTCGGCGTACATGTTTACACCCTCGTTTGCGAGACCGTAAATCATTTCCATGTGGTCCATATCATAGAAGTACTCTACGATAGCGGTTGCACTGATTTCACCTACGTCGGTGAGTGCTGCCAGTTCCTGAATCTTCTGTGTCTTTCCATCAGGACCGAGCGGGATACTTGCGATTTCGAAGATATTTTCATATCTCTCGCACAGAATTTTTCCGATGTGCTTACCTACTCCGGGAATACCGAGAGCTTTAATGAAGCACTCCAGGGGACGTCGCTTGGAATTCTCAATGGATGCAAAGAGATTCTCTGCGGTTTTCTTACCCAGCAACTCTTCGATAGTCTCGGGGATGGTGTACAAGGTGTACAAATCCTCGATACTCTTAATGAGCTCGTGCTCAATAAGCACTTCGATGGTACTGGGACCCATACCGCGGATATCCATGCAGTCACGGCTTGCGTAGAACTCTACATAGCGAGAGAACTGTGCAGGGCAACTGGGGTTCTGGCATGTACATGTCATTTCATCGTCAGATACGGTAATATAGGTACCGCAGGACGGACATACATGCTTGCGCATATCAAATGCGCCTTCGGTGTTTTTCTTGGACACTTTAATCACTTCAGGAATGATTTCAGCAGCCTTGCGTACGATGATTTCATCACCGAAGCACACATTCAAATCGCTGATAAAGCGCTGATTGTGCAGCGTTGCTTTGGTAACCTTGGTTCCTGCCAAGAAGACAGGGTCAAAGATTGCGACGGGAGTTACTCTGCCGGTCCTGCCAGTCTGAAGAATGATTTCTCTTACCGTAGTAGGAGTTTCCTCAGGCGGATACTTGAAGGCAACTGCCCATCTGGGGTACTTGCCGGTAGTACCAAGCGTTTCTCTTGCAGAAAGCTTATCAAGCTTAACCACGGCGCCATCAATCCAGAAAGGATTGTTGCCTTTGGTATCACCGATACACTTAATGATATCGAGCACGCTCTGCAGGTTTGTCGCGCGGAAAGCCCCGACGGTATTAAAACCGTAAGCGCGCATGGTTTCCAGCGAGGCAATGTGGCTGTCGCTTTCGGAATAAGGGACAAAACCTTCGCATCTTTGTACATTGAAAATAAAGCAGGCAAGACCTGCGTCCTTCATAGCGCTGATGTCTTTGGTTCTGAGCAATCCGGCAGCGGCGTTGCGAGGGTTCGCAAACAACTTTTCGTCGTTTTCTTCTTTGATACGGTTCAAAGCAATAAAACGGTCGATGGGAAGATATACCTCACATCTTACTTCGAGCACATTCGGTGCCTCATACAGCTGCGTACACAGCTTCTTGGGCAAACCATCAATGTACTTTGCATTTTCAGTGACATCCTCACCGATGAATCCATCGCCTCTGGTTTCTGCACGTACAAGCACACCGTGCTCATAGGTAGCAGAGAGGGATAGACCGTCGATTTTGGGTTCCACGGAAAATACATTGTTGGGGTGGGTCTTCACGAAGTCGGTTACTTCAGACTCATCGAAAACGTCGAGCAGGGATAGCATCGGGACCGCATGGGTCACCTTTGCAAAGCTGGACTTCAGGATGGATTCTGCAACCTTCTGCGTAGGAGACTGGGAAGAGATTTCATTAGGGTGCTCTGCCTCGTACTTCTTGATTTTCTGAATCATGGCGTCATATTCATAATCGCTCATAATCGGGTCATCGTTGAGGTAGTAGGCATCAGCAGCCTGCGCAGCCTGCTTAACAAGCTGCAAGTAGTCGTTTTTGTTCATCTTTTTTGAACTCCTTTTTTCATATTAGAGGATACCAAGAGGTATCACATCTATCATAATAATGACCTATACAAGATAGCGGTACAAAGAAAGCCACCCTAAGGGTGGCTGTTAAGAGATAACGACTGCTCAACGGTCGTTTTGTTTTAATGTGGAGTATTATCGCTCGCATCAATCAATTTTCTTTCTATGTCTAAAAAATGTAATGCTACGGTGTCACCATGATATTTTTCTTGTAGAGAGTTCAACAAGGATTGCGCACTGGCGAAGTCACCAAGTTGACGATATAAATCCAACATTTTATCTTCCGGTCGATAAAACCACAAAGACTGAAATGTTTGTTTTTGGTGCAATGCCGGGAAATGTTGCGTAGTATAACGGCTTCCACACTTATCTTGGTTGTTTTTTAATTTTGTTAATGTGTACTGTATCCAATGCTGACGCTTTTCTTCGTTGTGCGCTTGATAATAGTAGTGAATAAGCATCATACGTCCGAATTGTACGTGTAATCCCTGTTCTAAAAGGATTAACTTGCGCTCTTCTTCTGAGATATCTTGGCGATGTAAAATGTCTTGATAAATTGGGGATTGTACCAGGTTCTCTGGGCGATAGATTTCATTTGCACTATTAAAGCACAACATACCGCATTCGCACAAAGCATATTCTTGTAATCTTTGGCGTATAGGAATTTGTATGGTAGTATCTAAATATCTTTGCGTGCCATAATGCACTTTAACTTCATGTTCTTTGCCACATATAGGACAAGTAACCTTCTCAGTCGCATTCCGCGTTAAGGATAAGAATCCCATAATATACCTCCTTGGGACTTTCTTATTTTAATTGTGACATTGGTTAAAAAGTTGTGCACAGAAAAGAGGAAGAGCCAAACCATACGATTCGGCTCTTAGTTCTCATCAAGTTCTTCGGTTTCGGTATACTCGATTTCGAAGGTAATGGTATCGGTATATTCTCCGGCATATATAGGTAAATATTGCAAGGCAATTGAAAGCACTTTATCTATGGTGTTGTTATACTGGTAGGTTGCCGCTAAATCTCCATTGCCAAGCAAATGTTGCTTACCAAACTCAGAAGAACTCATGTTGTACGGGATGTGTTCAGATGCGTCTTCGTTGGATAATAGGAAATCACTAAACACATAGACGTTGAGTGAGCTGATTGCTTTGAACCAGTTACAGTCGGCAGAGATATTAATCTCACCGGTACCTGCGCTATTCAGTGGCACCGATTCCGGGATATATACCATATAGCTTGTTTCCAAGTCCCATGCGGCGTAAAAGTCAAGATATCCTGTTTCATTATATGGAATAGCATACTGACCTTGTCCCGGGATGTACATGCCGCTGGTGTCTGGTAACGTTGTCCATCCGGTTAACTCGTGTCCTTCCCATTCATATGTATCCATGGGGAATACCATGGTTACTCCTAATGTCACCTCAACCAGTACTGGCTCAGCAGGACCGCCTTCATAATTTGACCACAGACGAATCGTCATTTGTAGCTCTTCTGCGCCAGGGCGATTATCGTCATAGATACCGCCGCCAATCATGAGACCTGGGTCTATATCACCGCCAAGGACATTGGTTGTGCCGCCGCTTTGGTTAAGACTGTTCGAGCCAGGATTTCGAATTGCTGTATTGTCTTTGATAGTACCACAATAGACATTTACCGCCAATGCGTTCGTATTGCCATGCAAACAGATTGCACCACCTAATCGCGTGGCTGTATTGTTGCGAATCACGGGACAACAAGCATCCTCGTGTTTTGTGTTATCCACGCCTAAGCAAGATATTAAACCGATATTTAAAGCAATTTTCTTGTCGTTCTCCGCGGAAGCGCCAATTGCGCCTGCGTGATTACCGGCAAAGTTGTTGGTGATAACACCATCCTGTACATTAATCGTGACATCGATGGTATTTGTATATACATAAAATGCACCGCCACTTTGTGCAGCATCATTGCCATCTAACGTTCCGTTTTCCATCAGAATGTTACCGCCTGCTACGTACACACCTCCACCATATGTAGCGGCATTTTGGTTGATATAACCGCCACTCATGGTGAATGCGCCGGCGTTTAACATGATACCGCCGCCGTTTTCACTTGCTGTGCAGTTTTGTACTGCGCCGCTCAACATGGTAAAGTTACCATTATCAATGTATACGGCTCCGCCTGAGGTAGAAGTGCAATTTTCAATAATACCGCCGTGCATTTCCATGCGTCCGCTTCCTTCGATGTAAATCGCTCCGCCAAGATTTGCTGAATAATTCTTAATTGTACCATTTTGCATGGTAACGATTCCATCCTGCAAATGCACTGCTCCGCCGTTGTTTTCAAGGTAAGCGAATGGGTATGAAGTATCAATAATTGGTTCGAGAGAGCCGTCGATAATACCGCCGTTCATTCTGAAGGTATTCTGAGACGAAGCACCTGCACCCATGACAATTTGTCCACGAAGTGTTCCATCCGTCATGGTGACGGTACCACTACCGATTTGCCCAACTGTGTTTGCGCATTCTCCGCCACCAATGGAACCGGTGTAAATATACCCACCATTGATGTTCAGTGTGATATTACCGCCATTTGCGGAACCCGCAGGTCCGCCTGTACCGCCTCCGATGCTAACACCGGGAGGTACAATTTCGCCGTTGGTAGCGGTGCCACCAACACTTTGTGCCTCTACAATCGCTTGACCGGAGATGGTGATATTAGCTCCGCCACCTGAGGACATCGTCGAGCTTCCTCCACCAATTGCAGCTCCGCCCAAACTTTGTGCATAAACGTAACCACCTGAGATGTTAATGACGGTGGACTGGTTACCGGTACTCTTACATGAAGAGCCTCCGCCAATTGCTGCACCGGCGATGTAGTAAGACTTACCGGACATAGAAGAACAATATCCGTAGTTGTAGGCGTATGTGACTCCGCCTGTAATTTTAACATTTGCGTTTCCGCCTACACTGGACTCTCCAATGCCTCCGCCAATGGCAGAACCACTGGAATGGACGACAGAAGTGACACGTCCGCCATTAATGGTGACTCCACCCACTCCGTTACCACCGCCACCAATACCGGAACAGTTATCTCCTCTTTGGGCACCGGCGTAGATAATGCCGCCGTTGATGGTGATATATGCATTACTTTGTGAATTGTCATTACCACCAATAACAGAGTTATAGTGGTTATCTTTACCATTATAACTTGCCACGGTGAGTGTTGCCGGCAATGCTGTTCCTGAATCATTTTGAAAGGTGGTGTGACCTGCGGAGTTACTGTTAATGTGGATTGCAGCAAAACGATTATCGCCACGCAACCTCAGTAAAAGCTTACCTTGGGTCGTAGAAAAACCAATGCCGGATACAATTCGAGCGGTCGAGGAATTGGAGTAGGAACTCCAGATATTGTCGACAGTTACATCGTATGTTCCAGAGCCGGAAAGAGTAATATAGTTAGCTGTGGCATTTCTTCCGGCTGCCTGCGCAGCAGTAGTCCACGCAGAAATGATAGATGGTATATTTGTATTATTCGAAATGAAATCTCCCCATGAAACATCGTTGTGCTCGACACGATTGTATATCGGAATACCGTATTCATCGTATTGTAGGGTTGTGTTGCCGGGATTACTTTGATAAATATAATACTTGTTTGCGCTGGTGTGTGTTCCTGCAACGACGGTTTGTACGCCGTCTACATAAATATAACCTGAATACGTCGACGCATTAATGGTTACATTTCCGGCAGCTAAGTCAAACAAGATGGTTGACTCATCCACGACCAGTGCTGGTTCACCCGTTTCCGAGTACTGAGGAATCTTATCCGGCACGACGCTTTGTGAAGTCGTTTGTGGCTCTGCGAAAGACATGAGTGTAATGATATGTAACACTAATGCGAAGCAAATCAATAGTGTATAATTCCGCTTTTTCAAGAGACTTCTCCTTTCTGTGTGATATTAGGTATGCGCGCGCCATATAGCAATATAGCGTCACAATAAGAATGACATTGTCGGCGATATTGTGCACAAGAAAAGCAAAAAGCCCACTCCGAAGAGTGGGCTAAAATTGATGTTATAAAGGTCTTACATACTCAATGGTAGATGTAAACACTTTGTGTGTAACTTTGAATAATGCACTGGTGGCATTTTTCGTCGCACTGAATGAATCAGCTTCTTTATTAATGATGCGTTCCCCGCAACAGGGGCAATATGGAGAAGTGAGAATGGTTACTCGCTCAACCATATGCCCGCAGTTACAGAGCACACCTTCTGTGTACTCAACTCTTGCCATAAGCTTAGTTCAGCTTTCTGGGGAGTTTGGATTCGAAGGTGGTGTGAGACATAAAGAATTCCTCACGGCGAATGCAGTACATACCCTTTTCAGTCACTACGAGGAAGTCACCTACTTCGAGTTTGGTTACAGTCCAGCCGGATTCTGCATTTTCCCAGTCGTTTACGATTTCGGTTACGCCTGCCTCAAACAGCTCGGGGGTAACCTCAATAACGTTACGATATTCGGGATTGGTATGTACGAGCAGGAAGTTGCAAGGCATCATGCGGAAAAATGCAAACAACTCCTTGCGCTCATCTTTGTCAATCATGGAATTCAACAGCTTGAACAAGTTGATGATGCCCTTCAACGAGCGCAAACCAACAGGTACCGCTTTTTTAGCTTTCTTTTCGTAGTCAGCGCGGCTCCATGCATAAGCATCTACTTGCTCGCGGGAGTTGTAGAGACGACGGTTAAGTACTCGGGTAACGATGTTGTACTCGTCAACGGAATACTTCATCACACCTTCCTTGGTGTTAACGAGGGGAAGTACGATTTTGGAAAACAGACCAAGGCGGCTCCACATGGGCCAAAGGATGTTATCGGTCTCGTCCTTGAGAGCGAGTGCGGAGAAAACGGAGAGCTTATCGCATACCTCCTGGATACGTGTTGCGGATTCTTTTACGGGATTCATCATTTTCTTTTTTCCTTTCTGTGCACCAAATGTGCTATTAAGTTGTTATTTGTTTGTAATTTGTTTGTGGGCGCTACGCCTCAAAGGCGTAGCGCTGGATTAATTGATTTACTGCTGAGAAAGAGCGGGGATTTCCACACCATTGATAGAAACGGGACCGTTATACACAAGACCGGTGTCTATCATTGCATGCGACGGATTACTTGTGCCGGTATCGTAGCACAACAGCACGTGATTATTAATTCTGTTGAGCGCAAAATAGTAATACGCGTCACGGACGACCACACCGTCAGGCGTGGTATTGGTAATCATGCCGGCAGAGTATGTAACACCGTCGACGGTTACTTCGTCGCCAAGGATAACGAGAATGGCGGTTTCGGAAGATGCATCTTCCTGAATCTGCTGGATTTCCTGTTCAGTGTACTCGGGCGTAGCACTGCAACCGGTCAGCACGAGAAACAGGAATATGAGTGCGAGCGCTCCGATTCCAAACAGAATCTGCTTGAGAGCCTTGTTCATAGCGACCTGACGCTTAACCTCCTCGGTAGCGTCTTCGATGGATTTGAATGTGTAATTCTTAATCATTTCTTTTTCCTCCAGGAATGTATTTTTTAGTTTGTTTTGGAAATGTCAGGAATTCTGGTTCCTGCAACGGTGAGTTCGCCTTCATACGTGTAGTCGGTCTTCACGAGACCTCCAACGGACGATTGGCTTTCGTGAGAATCCCACTTGATATAAACGGTTCTGGTAATACGGTCCACTAAAAAAGTGTATGTATACTTTACCGATATCTCGTCATGAGAATCAAAGATTTCAGCAGCAGTCACGGTGTACCCGTTGAGCTCGAGTTGATTTCCCATATTCACAAATAAGGGAGCGTCTTCGCTGATTTGCTGAGGAAGAGTAGCAGATGTCTCATGTTTATCGTTTGTGCACGATACGAGCATGAGAATACCCATTACTACGAAAACAGCAACGATGATAATTGCTGCATTGCGAGTCCAATGGTCGTGACCTTCGGACTCTCTGTACATGTTCATCATGTTTTGTACCTCCAGGTATGTATTGAATTGTGTGTGCGGTACTTATTCAGGAAGGGTTCCATCATAAGTGAGAATTGTGCCGTCCTTATCAAAAAGCGGAATGAAGTCTGCGCCGGAAGAATTACCATTGTCATATACGTATACGTATACAGCACGGGAATATCTATCCACAACGTAGCATGTCGTTGTCTTGTGGACGTGGGTGGATGAGTGTTGAAACTCGGGGAGATAGTCGTTGAGCGCATCGTCAATCACCACAAATCTTTCAGATAGCTGAGGTCTGGTGGAAGAATTGGAATTGGTGGTTTCGGCGCAGCTACAACACAGGATTGTCATGATAACAATCAGGAAGATGCAAGCAAGTTTCTTCATGTAAGTGTTCCTCCTTTCTTAGTTATTGTAAAGAACTTGCGGAAGTTCGCCTTCGTAGATTACGACAGTACCATCTGTATTGTACAGAGGAGTCATAACCATACCGGAATAACGAGAATCAGTATCGTCAAGGAATATGTACACAACACGTGTAACTCTATCCACAACGAACTGCATATCGTCAAAACGGACGGCGGTGGTGTTGTTCTTTTCCGCCTGTGATGTGTTGTCATTGTGCACCTGTATTGCACTTTGATAATCACCAAGGTCTTTATCGTCAAGAACGACAAAGCGAGCGGGCAGCTGACCTTCGTCAGGGGTGGTGGAAGTAGCGGAGAGTGCGGAACAGCCGGTTGCTGCAAGAGCAACAAGTACGAGAAGGGTAAGTGCGATGATGATTCTTTTCATTTGGATTTCCTTTCTTGGCATATAGCCGTTAAATTTGTTGCATGTAATATTTCTCATATTATCATGATAAGTAGCATTGCTACATTACACCTAAATTAAGACAAATGCACGATAGGCATAAAAAAATACGGACACTGTGAAAAGTGTCCGTATTGTGTTGCGCGCTTATTCGACCTCTTCGTCGTCAGGCTCGCATTCGTGGTTTTCAAACCGTCCGGTTCTGACGCAATCTTCACAGAAAATTGCACCGCAATCAGCGCAGGCACATACCTTGTCGCTGGGTTTGAGTTCCTTGCCACATTCAGAGCAAGAAAAACCATGCATACCAATTTTCGTTAGATTCTTGGTGTAATCCATTACGCATTAACCATCCTTTCCACGTATTCCTGGATGAGCGTAAACTCTTCAGGGGAGTGATGCACGCCGTGCACCAGAATGTTGCCGTCTTCATCACGAATGCCGGCTTGGGTGTTTTCGTATTCGTACTTGAACAGAAGGTCCATGTACTCTTTCATTGCCTCGGGTTCGCGACGTACATAACTGGGGCTGGGCGGAATCGGCTTACTCATAAGATGAGCAAGGTTGGGACACAGGTGATTGCAGATGTACAACACGCGAAGAGATTCTTCACTTTGCGTAGAGTTGTACTTCTCTTGCATCATTACTGCATATTCCTTGGACTTTTCGAACCAGCCGGGCATTCTGCTTTTAGCCAGTGCGTTCTTGGGATGTTCGAGTTTCTGCAACAGCTGCTGCATGCGTACTGTATCAGACATGTTACACACTCCTTCCCTGCGTGTTGCTATTCCAGCAACGATAACACATGGAAACGTAATGGGTACCGCAGTCAATGAGGTCTCCATCCGTTACCACATTGCCCATCGCATCAAGACGGGCGTTGATGATTGCCTTGCGTCCGCAGCGGCAAACAACTTCGAGTTCCTTAACAACGTCTGCCAGCTCAAGCAAACGCTTGCTACCTTCGAACAGTTGTGTACGGAAATCGGTTTTGAGACCGTAGCAAATGACTTCGTAGCCGATATCAGCGAGCTCACGAAATACATTTACCTGCTCAGTGGAAAAGAATTGCGCTTCGTCAACAATGACGATAGAGTTGCCTGCATCTTTTACAAGCTTGACAATGTCGGTTTCAGGTGTAATGACATGTGCTTCAGCTTCCAAACCGATACGGGAACGGATGATAGTAAAGCCGTCTCTGGTATCTGCTGCAGGTTTTAACAGGGTTACACCAAAGCCTTTCTGGATATACTCGAAACGTTCCATTAAGGCTGTGGCTGTTTTGCTGGACCCCATAGGTCCATAGATGAACTTCAATTGGTTTTTCATTGGGATGTACTCCTATTTTCATAATATTGCACTTATCGTACAATTCATCTAAATAAAGACCGATATACAGTACTCGTAAGGGCGCGCTTTGTCATTAATGTCATTATTGACGATGAAGGAGATGATATAAATGATGAGAAAATATATAGCGTTTTTCTGTGCACTATTACTCTTGTGCACAACATCATGTGCTATTTCCGAAACCCCGGATGGCACAATGAATGTCCCAGAAACGCACTCCGAATGGTATTATTATACACAGCTCACAGCAAACGAAAAACGTATTTATTTGGAAATTATGAAACAGGCAGAGCGTTATAAAACAGAACATGTTTTTGAGCCTATTTTAATACAATTTTATGAGTTGGATATTAATGATGATTATCTGAGCCAGGAAGAAATGTGGCGGGTTGAAATGGCATTTTCAATGGACCATCCAGAATGCTTCTGGGCAGCAACATTCCAAGATATTCGCAGAGACGGCTCGTTAACAACTATTGATTATGGCACTTGTATGAATACAGACGTGTCATATGCACGCGTGTTGCAGGAAGCCGACATAATCATTAAGAAAATCCCAGCCGGAGCCAGCGATTACGAAAAGGTGCAACATATTTATGAACAGATTTTGAAAATTGGTACCTACAACACTGCGGCTCCATGCGGGCAGGATATACGTGGCATTTTGTTGGGAGGTCAAGGCGTTTGCGCAAGCTATGCCAACACCTTTAAGTTTGTGTGTGATATTGCCGGGATACCATGTATTTCAGTTCAAGGGTATTCACAAGGCTCCTCCGGCGATGTTTTGCATATGTGGAATGCCGTTCAAATTGACGCTCAGTGGTACTGGGTTGACGCCACATGGGGTGACACGACGCCTGATAGTACAAAGTATTTGTGTACGAGTGATAAGGTCATCCAAAAGACACATAAATTGTGCCATAAAGCTTGCGACCCGCGCATGGAATCACCATACACTTTTGTATTACCGACCTGTCCCAATAGTTTAAAATAAATGAAAACCCGATGGATTCCATCGGGTTATTTCTTATTCATCTCTTGTGTTTTCGTCACAACCTAACGCATCCATAGCAACCGCTTCACCAATCTCTTGCAAAACGTCTTCCATGCGGTTATCTTGGAGTTCAGTTGCGGTTTTCATCAATCTGTCGACGACCACTGACGCCGCTTTCCCTGAAGCCACGTCCATGGAGTCTCCTCCAACTACATTACGCGCGTAAATATCACGATAGCGGTTGTACAAGAAAGGTACCATATCCACTACGTATGGAAATCCGGCATGATTATCCCAGAGTGCCTTTTGCACATCCCAGAATTTCTGGTCCTGAGGGTAAGGTGCCACGAAATCATGGTGCACAGGGGAATCCGGACCTAACGAAGCTTTAAGAGCATCTATGGGGATATTCTCCGGAGATATGGTTTTACGAATGTGTGTGTGTGTGTTCTCCAGTGTTTCTTCAAGCTTGTCGAAGCAGGATAATCTCTGAGACAAGACGTCACGCAATTCGCTCATTTCAATAGGCAGAATCTGCTGAGTGTGAAAATCATCTCCGACTAAAATGGCTTTTTGTTCAATCACATCAAAAGGGGTAATGGGACCGTGATACTTCATGCCGCGTAACACATCAGAGGGATATGTGACTGCTGCGGGGTGCATGGTCATATCAGTAGGGTCAGGCAACCGGTACATAATGCCAATGGATGGCACTTCGAAATAACGATTTAGTGCATGTCCAATTGGTGTGAGATGTCCGGGGATACTGTTGTTCGCACCTTGTTCCATAATGTACTGAAAAGCATTTGCTGCCGAATCAAACATGGCAACATCGGTTACCTCTTTTGTGGCGATAACCTTTTCAGCATTCGCCAATGCTTGTAAGGGAGATATCATTACGACTCCATAAAATTGTTGTTTCATTACATTTTCCTCCATTTGTTGTTATATCTCAATTAAGACACTTGTGCATAGCACGCAAAGAGTACTACACGAGAAAAGCCCCACTCAGTGGGGCTTGGTATTACCAATCATCTCTGACATCATATCCAACCAATGCGCTGGCTTCTTCATGAGTGAAGTATCCGCGATTGTCCATATTGTCTTCTTCAAGGCGCTTGTCGGCTGCTGCATCCTCAATTACATCGTTTGCCATTTTGGCAATATTTCGTGCATTGGTTGCCAGCTCAAAATTGTCACTTGCAACCGCATCACGCGAAACCCTTTCGAATACCGTACGAATGGCTGCATAAGCCGCAAGACTTCCGTCTGTTTCATATGCGCGCCCACCGAGGAACTGTTTATTAAATTCGGCTTGCAATTGACCGACATATTGATGTAAGCCTTCTTGATGGAGCTGCTCGCACCAATAAGAAATCAATCCTTGCCCATTACGCGTCTCTTCGGATGGAGTGTTGTGCACATGTTTGCGTTCTTTTGCTTCCTTTCGTGACATTTCCACTTCAAGCTTAGATTGCTTATGACGGCAGGCTAATTGACGCTGTGAGATTTCGTCTCCGGGTTTTACTTTATCCGATTTGCTGGATGCGGGGATATATACTGTTTGCGCAACTGAATCCTTACCTATCATAGTTCCTTGATGAAAATGACGTGATGGGTTGTGGGGAAGATATCCTACGTATCCCGGCACATTTTCCATAGAAGCAGTGTGATGCGATTTCGTGTAATCTGTCACACTATCGGACACATTAATCGCAAACATGACATAAGACTGCGTTACGCCAATTGGCTGGTCGGGCGTTTTGGGGTTGATTAATGCCCAAGAAAAATCATGACTGGACTGCGCGTCATTTAGGACTTGGCTCATATATGCACGTGCTGAACGCACACTCTCGAAACACTCCATGGGTGTGCCGGCTGCAACGCGCGGATTGTTAGTGATATCTGCTGAGGGAACCTTTACTATGCCGTAAATTACGTCTTTTGCCATAGTTTTAACCTCCTAAGATTAAGTTCTTGTCTAAATTAAGACACTTATATATGCAACATAAAAGACGCCCCGAAGGGCGTCTATTTAAAAAGGTAATTTATCAATAATTTTATCAGCACCGGACTGGAAGACAAACTTCAAATCTCGGGTATTTGCCCGAGGGCGATTATATGTAACCCAACACGCATCATACAAAGGACTCATTGTTTGCTTGCAATAGCTGTCGGGTTTAAGGGAGATTGCGATAGTTTCGTTATGAAACGCCAAGAATCCATCAATTCCTGCGCGTTCGTCGTTGATGTCACTTTCACGAAACTCCCCTCCTATTTTGGTTTGTAGTGCAGCGAACAGTACCAACTCCATCATGTAGCCACGAGGGGTTGTGTATACCAAATGCTTGAGGTAATCCTTACAACCGGCTATCCACATTGCTTCATCGCAAAAAGGAGTGTTTAGCCTTTCACGTGCCACATCCTCTGCGCTCATTTCTGCACGACGTCTGCGGACGTAATCCTCCAGAATCTGCACACTACGATTAAAGTGCGCACGATGCTTTTGAATGTAGTAATTCCAGAATCTCTCCTCGATATCGTTGATATCTAACTCGTCCAAATTGCACTGATGGAGATTCTCTGATTTTTCAAAAGCTTTCCAAATTGTCTTTAAAGAACCAAGATTACGGGCGGCATTTGCGTGGGACGCGTCTAAGAACGCCACAGGGATTCCCTTTGTCTCAGAGATTTCTGCCACAGGCTGTCTGGGATTATTATATGCCCATTCCATCCAGCTTGTACAGTATTTATGCTCCTGTGCAAGAAAATCACATACGCCCCCGGTGGGTAAAACGCCATAGAGACCATCTGTATAAGGTTTCTCTACGTGCTGCGCTTGTGTATAATAATTCGGGATGAGCAGTGTCAATCCATCTATTGTCTGAAAAAGTTTAATTTCCATAATTCCTCCGGGTCGTGTAATTTTTGGTACTTATATTATATCATAAATTTTCCAGTTTGTCAAGAGAATTGGAGGTCTTTGGTAAAAGAAAATCCCCGTTCAGAGAACGGGGATAATCATTTTAAATTACTTGGGGCGGTTTTCAACATTTACAGTGAAAGTAAGGCAGTCGTTATACAAACCAGCATACAATACTTCTTCTGCAAGTTCAAAAGTAAGAGCCTCTGTGACTGTAGCATCTACTGCGGCACCAGCAGCAACTTCCATAACTACATCTTCGGGTGCGAGTGCGCCGTCGGTATTAGAAACAGTATAGCCGAGGGTTGCATTTCTATCACCGGTCAGTGTCCACTGGCTCTTAGTTTCGTCGTAGCTATCTCCGTTGATGATAATCTGCAGAGAGGACTCTTTGTAGAGCATAGCATTGCTGACTTCCAAGGTGGCTTCGCCAGCGCCAGTGTCACCAATGGTGACGGATGCAGGAATGGTAACGGTGTAACCTTCGGATACGCCATACTCGACAAGCGTATCAGCGGTGTCGTTGCCGCTTGTGTTTGTGATAATGGATGCGTCGGTGACTGCGAATGCCGTAATGCTCATAGTGCAGAGCATTGCCGCGGTTAAAAGAATTGCGATAAACTTTTTCATGATGATTTCTCTCCTTATAAAAATTGAATTTTGGGGGTTCCTGCATTAATTATGACAGTTTATAAGAAAAACAAAACACCTGCAAATTGCAGGTGTTTTGTATCATTGTAAATTACTCAGTAACTACGTCAACGGTGAAAGTGAGTTCGTCAGCGTAAGTACCAGCCTTAGTAACGTCCTCAGTCAACTCGAAGTAAAGAGTCTGGGTAGCTTCGCTATTCCAGTTATCTGCGCTTTCAACTTCGAGAACAACAGTGCCGTTAGTAACGTCAGCAGCGCCGAGAGTCTTACCAATCTTATAGGAAAGAGTATTGTCAGCGGCAGCAACGTCAACGAGCTCTTCGTAACCGCTCAAGGTAACGGTAAGAGTTGCGCTGTCAGCAAGAAGAACGTTGGAAGCCTTAACTTCTGCCTCACCCTTATGAGTATCAGTAGCGATAACGATGGTTTCGGGGATGGTAACAGTGTAACCTTCCTCCACGCCGTAAGTAACAGTAGTATTAACGGACTGGTTACCGTCAACAGTAACCTCAGCGGCAAAAGCGGTAACGCCAAGACTTAAGCAAAGGCAAAGAACCATTGCGAGGGAAAGAATCTTCTTCATAGGTGTATTATCCTCCTTTCATAATATTTGAATATATTGTGTGTTATTTCACAATTAATTCCAATTTCAAGTCCGCATTGTTTGTTTTGGTTTTATCAGACATGCGGTACGGCTGTACATGGAGGATTGCATTATACGTGCCGGCGGGAAGTCCGCGAGTAAGGTTGATTCGTTGAATGTGTTTGCCGGGAGAAATCAATCCAGACGTATACAACACTTCGTAACCCTGCTCATTATCCGCGGGGATACGTAATTCAAACGTCAGATAATATTTATCAGCGTTTTGTTCGGGATTGTAGAAGTCTACGATGATATTTTCAGAGGTGTTAACAGGAATGGTCAACTTTGCCCATCCGGGAATTGCTACGCCACCTGCAACAGGCGTGTCGGGTTTCACATAGTCACCCTGGTTGGGGTCTTCATCGGGAACGTTGGGGTCTGTGCTACCACCGCCAATGTTGATATCCGGAGGCAGTGTTTCACTCTGTTCAGGACAAGGACCATCATGAGGCGTGTCACAGTTGCATCCGGGACCTTGGCACTGTTGTAAGAGCAGGATGAGCAGCAAAACGATAATGCCCATCAAAATCCAAATCAGCCAGAAAGGTTTCTTTGCAACGGGAACGAATAAATCTTCTGTAATATACGGCTTATCTTTGTTGCCATGCGGCTTTTTGCCGATATTTACCGCATTCTCCGTGAGCATAATCTTGGGAGAATCGTTTGTATTTTTCTTGTTTTGTTTCTTCATGTTATCTCCTTGAATGTGATTTAGGTAGGTGTCACACTAATTAAGACACATCCTGATTTGCATTTGAGTGTACAAACCGTAAAATGTGACTAATAAGCGTCTGTGTACCTACATTCTAATTAAGACATAGTCTTTATTTTTATACACAAGGTATATAATAGGGCGGAAAGTTCCGCCCTATTTGCTTGTTTAATGACTGTATTACTCGTCGTATTGTGTGATATCACACTCATCGAGGTCATCGAGTTCGAAGCGTCCGCCGTCGGCTCCATCTTTTTCGAATTCGTAACCATATACATCACCGGTATACTTACCTGTGGTACGGTTATATTCGTAACGTTGGCGATATGAGATGCCATTTTCTTCGTCGCCTTCGATGATAATGCTTTCGATGTCATCCATTGCCAGGATGCTTTCTCTGATGCTCTTGATAAAATCATATGCATCACACATCGGCATGTCCTCTTCGAGGCTTCCATCGAGATACGCTTCTACGTCAAAGTCCGGGTTGTTGAAATCAAAGAAGGGTTGAGGATTGGATTTTTCAAAAATCTTCACACCTTCTTCCTCCCAACACATCTCGTCAGTAATACCATCAGTGAGCAGACGAATCATTTCTTCCACAGATGAAGCGAGGCAAAGTTGCTTCGGACTGACACGAATCACGCAATCGGATTCGAAATAGTCAATTCTTCCGGACTCCGGCGTACCGCCGTATCCACTAAAGGTGATGGCATTGCCATTTTTGAGGTTAATGTTTATGTTCACGATAAATGAACTACTTGAGCTGTTGGTGACAAAATCACTTCTGTATTTCATAAGAATCTCCTTAGTCTGTAATATCGATGTCATCTGTGTTGAAACTGAGGCTGTCTTCTCTGGCATCCAATGCCATCGCGTCCATGTTCGCATCATTTAAAAAACAAGCGACATCATTTTTGGAACTAAATTCAAACACGGTAATGCCATCTTGGGTTTCCATAATTTTTGCGTTTTGATATGTGTCGGATAATTCAGCGGAGAATTGCGACTCGGGTAACGCTACTTCATAACGTCCGTGTTCTGTTTCACGAACGGCAGCGCTATGCTCGCTATCGCCTGCCATTACTCTGCTGATGTTTACCAACTCTTCACGACTCATTGGCTGAGCTTTGGCGTATGTAATACCGACTTTCTCAACAATTCCGCCTTCTTTTGCTTGTTGGCGGAGCGACTCGTCGCGATAACAGGACTCAAATGCACGCATGTTATCTTCGGGGCTGGCGCCCATGATAATCGGCGATTGATGCCCATCCTGCCATGTAATATTACGGCATCCTTGTTCTTTAAAATGTTCTGCAACTCCATTGATTGCAGGCGAATCCCCGCCGAATACAACATTGCCACGGGCCGTTTGACAGACACAATCTGCTCCTTGTTCTTTTGCGGCATTAATGAGCTTTTCTGCGTCTAATCCGTTCTGTACAGAAGCAATTACAATGGTATTGTGTGCGACCTTCATAGTTGTGTATGGAGTGGAAACATCGGGCAATTGTACTGAGTTGATATTGGGGTTGTGTGCTGCGGGCTGTGCAACGCCTTGTGAGAGTTGTGAATATGTAGCATAATTTTGGGTAAATGCAGCAACAATTTCATTGGGGTTACCAGCAACAAATGTTGCGAGATTGTCACCCATAAATGGAGCGGTGTATCCTGCACCAATGGTACGGAAATCGGATGTGACGTTTTGCATGGCAGGAGAGTCTCCACTCATGATAATCACATCGTTCGGCAGTTTGCACATGCAATCTACACCATTTTCACGAGCAAATTCCATCATCTTGGCAGCTTCTGCGGGGCTTGCTACATCTGCCACCATAACAGAGTTGGGACCAAAGTTCATCACGCTGTGGTTGATTTCAGTAGCCTCGCGCGGCAGTAAACTGGGCTCGCCGGCGTGGCTTCTACGAATTGCCTCATATTCTTCGACGGTATGAGACTCAACTTTATCCGGGTCGTGCTCAGGATTTTTTCCTTCCATCGCTTCTCGTAAAAAGTCTTCTTTTGTCCACCCGGCTGCTTTCTGCTTTTCTGTTTCTGCCAACATCTTGTCTTTCCAAGCGTCAGTAGAAGCAATCCTGCTTTCAGCCTCCAGTCTTTGTCCTTCACCAGCGGCAAATCCTTCTTGCTGTTTAGCATTGGTGAGAACTGTTTCAGTGTCATTGCTAAGACCGGCTCGGTATCCTTCATGATAATCATAAGCATCTTGCGTCGCTTGTCGTGCTTGATAATATCCGTTAATAGCATTTTGTAAGTCATCAGGAATATTACCCTCGCCATAACGCTCCTGTGCTTGCTTGATAATTTCAGCAACCTCAGCATCGGAGCGTGTAAAGTCAGGAGCCTGTAATGGGCTGTTTGTATCATCAAATACAAGCTTGCCATCTTCGATGCTCACTTTGGGTAGTTCCGGTAAAGAAAAGTTTACATCAACATTACTCAAGGGTTCTGCATTGAATGGCTCAGCATTAGTTGCTGCGTCTTGCGCCATATTCGCATTCGCGACCTCAGGCGCAGTAGTAATATTTTCTTCAGGCATATCTTATACCTCCATAAAAAAATCCCACCTCTGGCTGGTGACCAAAGGTGGGTCCGTGTTACGCTTCTGCGGGAACCTCGGTCTCAAAAACGACCTCAACGTTGGGGTCGGTATCTGCAGGTGCATCTACTTCGTCAACAGGTTCTTCGGCAACATCAAGCAGTTCTTCTACGGTGCACTCTTCATTTTTTCTGGCTGCCAGATAATTCGTAAGGTCGTAGAGACTCTTGTTCTTGATTGCGTTGCAGGTAGCCTCGTCTACCTTGATTTCGTACACATTCTTAAAGCGACGAACAAGGAGATAGGCGCCATCTTCTCTAATGGACTTACCAACTACTACACCATAGGGGCGAGTCAGCTTCTTTCCACCAAAGAAATGGTCATATGCAAGTGCAGCGCCTGCTGCGGCAACAACGCCACCAGCGGCAATGGCTGCAATCTTCCAAGCTTTCATGAGTTTTCCTCCTATATAGATTTCGTTATTAAGATTTGGAACAGAGCACTGTTACCTTAGTCGTTTTCGACCATATTAACGGCAGTGTCATCTGTTACAGCACCGGCTTCTACCTGAAGCTTTGCGATGGTGGGATTGAGGTATGCTTCCAACATTGCGTTGTCTTCATACTTCTCTGCCTGTACACGCAGTACTTCACATGCAGCAAGACCTGCATTTGCAATTGCAACTGCTTCGGTTTCGCCGTTGTAGATAGCCTGGTGATAAGTATCGCGGTACTGCTTTTCAACTTCCTTGACCACAAGGACGTAAGTAATACCGAAATCACCGTTCATTGTTGCCTTTTCGATTTCACGAAGAGCCTCTTCGTAGTTCTGCTCGAAGGCAAACTGAGTGTTGAACAATCCGTCGGTTGCATACACAACACGGAGATTGTCACGTACAGCAGCTGCGGTCATATCGAGTTCGCCGGTAACCTTGCTCGGAGAATTACTCAATGCCGATTCCATGTGGCGGAAGTTGTACCAACGATTTGCAATTTCCTCAGGAAGCGCTTCAATCTTCATATCTGCGACGGGGTGCAATACATCTTCGTAGAGATGTGCGTTGGTAGTCTTGATTTCCTGGTCATCAAGGGACATGAAAACAGGACCCTTTTCTTTGTCACTCTGGAACTTTGCGAAATCCGCATCGTCAATAGTGACCTGATAGGTGAGTGCGATGCCGGGCATAAGACATCTGGACATGTACAGGCTGGTCAACGTTTCGGTTGCCTTTGCACTGCGCTTGTTTGCCATTTCCTTGGAATAAGCTGCTGCTTCCTTCTGGGATTCGAAGGCGCGAACCTTCAATGCAGAAGTTACAGGCATCTCGGATGCTCTGGGAATGAGTGCAGAAACAGGCGAGATAACATGGGAACAAAAAATATTGCGAGACATAATTTTTTCCTTTCTGAAAGTATTTTAAGAATGCGATATATTTGACAGCGATTCTCTGTTCATTACAATAATGACACAGTTCATCTTTTTATACACAAGCGGTTTATTCGAAAATGTCAGGTTCTTCGTCATCAGATATATCTTGAGGGATGTCACCTTTGTCGGTGTCCAGCATTTCTTGGCAAAATGCCATGCCTGGGGCAACGAAATTCTGTAATGCGTTGTTGTCCATCCATTGTGTGGCTTGAAGCCGTACTACTTGGCATGCCATCATGCCAGCATTTGCTACCGATGCTTGTTCGGATAGACCTTCTTCTCTGGAAGCGCGGTAGGTGGCGTGATATTGCTCTTCCATCTCTTTGATACAGAGCGAGTAGCCTGCACCAAATTCACCTGACGTGAGAGTGCGCTGCAAGGAACGCAATAAGTCTTCACTGGGATTGGGTGTAAAGAACTCTTGATTCAACAATCCATTTGCGCCATATACCATGCGGAAATTCTCACGCGTGTTTGCATTGGTGAAATCGATTGTTTTTAAAACCTCGGGGTCTGTTCTTTTTAGCGCTCTGTCTAAGTGCTGGAAATCATACCAACGAGCTGCCATCTCTTCACTTAACTCAGATGGATGAAAATCACCTGCATAATGTAATGCATCTTCGTAAAGATGTACATGCGTGTGTGCAATAACACCTACACGCGCGTCATTGATGGAGATGCTGACGGGATGATTCTCATCCGTCTTTTCCTTTTGGAACTGTGCAAATTCCTCATCGGTAAGATTGATGGTATAATGTATAGCGACTCCTGGAATTAAACAACGGGTGTTGTTAATACCAACCGGTTGTTCTGTGGCACGAATGCCTCTGCGCGCAGCCATTTGGGATGCATATACAGCAGCCTCTTGCGGTGTTTCAAATAATCGGACAGGGATGTTTGCAGTGTCAGGCATTTCCCTGGGCATGATTGCGGATGCAGGGTGCATAACATGAACTCCGTAAACTTGATGTGTCATACAAAACCTCCTCCCCTATGTTAGGGATTATAAACATCGTTGCGATGTTGGTATTCTTCGTTCTCTTCGTTTGCTAAGAACTCTTCTTCAAGATATGCGTTAAACACATGGAAAAGTTGTGTGCCGCAATTTTGAATGCTGTGATATTCCTTGGTCACATCGCAATCACATACCATTTCTATTGTACGTACAGGGCGTTGTTCTGTGCACAGGAAATATACATATTCCCAACCGATGCGCCAAAAATCATCTTTTTCAAATTGACAGCACGGGTAAATACACTGGTACATCTCGGGTGCGTAAAACACTGGGAGATGGTCAGGGTACTTAGAAGGCACGCAACAAGCATCATAGCATCGCGTTTCGTATGGAACACGAATGATACCGTGGACAGCTTCTATTTTTAGGACATGCCGAAATGCATTGATTAAATCTTCTGCAAAATCAGGATATTCGCTCTTCATGAATTCAGATTGGTAGCGATTGACGTGAGTTGCTTTCACATGTGGCAAGAATGTATTCAGATGTTCTAACGCCTCATGATATTCTTGCGTATCAATGTGTATTGATTGGAGTGTTGGAAGTAGTTGATTCTCTTGGGCAACATCATTGCATCGTTGACATATGTCTATTTCCGGCAGGTTGTTGCCAAAGATTTTCTTGACGGGCGTTTCCCCCTTCCATCTGGTAAGGATTTTATAAACAGCCCGTTCACAGCTTTGTTTTTTCATAGTAACCTCCTTGTGGTATTTTCTAAAGAATGACACATGAGGTAGCAGATGCCCGCATAGTGCGGGCATCATATATTACAGTTCTGTCTCCCACTCAGAGAGTTCCTCGAGGTCTTCTCCTCCATAGTAAGTCTTATCGGGTCCGTCTGGGTTTTCTGCCTTTACGTATCCATCATCGCCCCATGCCTCAGGATTTACATTAAGACCGTTGATTTGTTCGTACAGGTTATTGCCAGTTGCGGCTTGCATTTGCTCACAAGTGTATGCACGAGTCAATGAAGCATCACGAGGACCGTCTTCAATGGGATTTACCACATTGTTAATGTATGTGGCAGTCAGTAAAGCACGGTCTCCTTCGGGAGCCATTCTGTGTAAAGAGCTTAACTCGGAATGTACCGTAGCCATTTCACCGAGTGCTCTTTGCTCTTGTAAGTTATGTGTCTTGTCAGCCTCAGCCTGGAATTCCTTAATGGTGGCATCCATGGCTTTTTCCGCCGCCATCATGGGAGAAAGATTGGGGTTGGCAGCTTCAATGGCTTCTAAATTCTTGTTGTACGTTTCAGTAAACTTGTCACATTTTGCAACAGTATCAATCTTGCCTTCATGAATCATCAGCTTGAGGTAAGATTGCACGTACTGTGTTTGTGGGTCATCTGAGCGTACATTGACATATCCTGTGGGACTGTAAGCATCAGATAACGCTCGCGCATCCAAGGGGTCTCTGGCATCTACTTGAGCACATGTAGCAGGGGCGGATGATTTGACACAGTCGATGCATTGTTCCCAGCCATTCAATCTGGCTTGCGCTACTTGCTGCGCTTCATAGTTTTGTGGAACATTACCCTCGAATACATACTCGGGAGCGGTTGCACATGCCTCTTGATTGAGAAAATCGGCAGGGTAAACACACTCAACGCCGGTAATCTCCTTGGGGTTTAATGTACCTGTGTATCTCGGTCCCTCAAATGGACGAGGCTCGGCATGGGTCCAGTCTTGTGCGTCGACCTGGTATAGCATGGACGCGCCAGCGATGCCGACATTGCCGTTTTTTACGCCGATTAAATTGTGTGCTTGATATTCCGGCTTTAAGTGGTTGATAGCTTCATCGTAATTGGCGTAACCAATTACGGGTTTGTCAGGAATGAATTCGCCTGCTGCGGCTTTTTCCAAGCTGACATTTACGGGTACCCATAATCTCATAATTTATATCCTCCTTATTGGTTATCAAGAACGTCTTCGCGTTCTTCTTCGTCATCAGATTGTTGACGTTCATTTTCTTCAAGCATTCCTGCCTCTTTGGCTTCAGTGCGCGCAGAGACCTCAGCTTGTGTTTCGTTAATAATGCCACGTACAGTGTCTGAGTTACAGAAGGCTTTTAAGTCATTGGCTGCTTTGGGTGGTAATGATGCAGCAACCGCAGCAGCTGTATCACTCATAGCCATGGCGACACGCTCTGATGGCGGCACATCTTCGCCAATTGCATCAAATTTGGCATTAAATGTGGTCATGATGTCACGGAACTTACTCATGGTTGTCACATCCAGCGTATTTGCCATCTCAGCGCCAATGCGTTGCAGACACTCCAACTCAAATGGTTTTTCAACAGTGCTGTGCACAAATCCGTCTGTGGCAAAAGCTTGCTTCAAAGAGTCTCTTACTGTCGGGTCGCTATAATTAATTAAGGTGCGTTCAGCAACAGAAGCGCGTTCAATTGCGTTTTGTAGACGTTGTAAAGCCATCATGCGGTCCATGACAGCGATATATGCTGGTTCATGCGAAAGCTTATCCCCGTCCCTGTTAATGGTAACGGTAGTAGCATCATGTAAGAAATCCTGACCAATCACATAAATGGCACGCTGTATCTCATGAGGACTGACAATGTCTTTTCCTCCGGGACCATGCAAAGTGAGTCTTTGGGTACGTTCTTCATTTGCGTTTATCTGATATGCAATTGTAATTTCCGGTGTTTGCAACTTACATGCTTCTAATGGACCAATACCAGCATTTTTATTAAAATATTCGGTATTGTGCGCAACGGTACCAGATTTTAATGCTTTTTCAAGCTCGCGATAATATGTTCGAGGACTATGCGGCTTGCTTTCTAATGTTGCGCGCATCATTACATTTACCGCATCAGAAAACTCATTTTGTACACAGGCATTCACATAGTATTCATTCGGGAGTGGGAGATTTGCTATTTTTTCCATACTATATACCTCCTTCAGTATGAAAGGCGCCATTGCGGCGCCTTCTTGATAAAATTATGACTTATACTGTATTTACATAAGATGTGTATCTGCGTTTTCAGAGACAGATTGTGCACCATCCCCGGACGTGTACACAAACCGATTGTTGTATCCTACCACAAAGAGAAAAACGTCCGGCAAGAAGAATAAGCCAACGGCGATTCCTGTTGGCAAGTCAAAGGCGCACTGTAAACCCTTGCAAAGATGATATCTGGCTATACCTTCACATACACAAGCGCCAAGACCGCATATACAAGTTGTCAGTATGATTGGAAGCCATGCGACATTCTCAAAGATAGTACCATTGGCGAATGTACCTAATGTAAGAAAATATAACAGTCCGAAGAGCATTGCAATAAGTATGACAACCAATGCAAGAGCGATAATGATGTACATAATGATGTGCAGGATAAACCATTTCTTTCTGTCAGCAATTTTAAATAGTATGAAATCGCTGTAAAATGGAATCATCGCCTTCCAGCCTTTTTCACCAGCCTTTTCAAATACGAGCCATGAACCAATAATACTGAGTGCCAGTAGAAGGGTTGGCAGGACTGATTCAATTATATCGTATAAGAGTGTAGTAATTTCAATCATCGATTGTCATCCCCCAGGTTATCTAATGCGTTAACATCTATATCTGTGCTGTCTGGTCTGAACCAGTAATCAATATCGATGTATGCTTCAGACTGTAATTCTTCAACATAGTCACGCTGGGTGTAATCGCCGGCTTTATTCAGGTCGTACGCATATGCGCCAAGCGCTTCATCCATCGCGGATGCTACATTAATTTCGCCATTGTGGTTGAGATGTACAGGGTTTTGGGTTGCGGGCGTGTAATATTTTGCTTTAAATTCGTCTCTATCAATGTCCATTCTGCAAACGAAAGCTTCGATATATGCATCCGGATTGTGAGAAAGGCGCAACTCATCCACGGCTTCACGCATAAATCTCTCAGTGCCGCCGAGCAGTAATCTACCTTGTTCGAAATCCTCAGAATGGAGGTTTGAACAAAGCTTATTCACGGCATCCTCTAAAACCACTTTGCCGGCATCGTTTGCCTTGACGTCTGCTCCGGTCATAGCAAGGTAATTCGGTAAAATTGCAGCCTTGATAGCACCATCTACAGTCATTGTATCAGCAGCTTGACGTATCATAAGTTGTGTGACCTTTGCGCCATATGTTGACACCTCGTCACTATGGGCGAAACCATCAGCTGCGAATGCATCTTTCATGTGTCCCATGGTGTACTCGTTTTTGTAGTCGACGTGTGCGAGGACTCCGTCCGGGGTGCGATTGATTGCTTGTTCAAGTGTACCCAGAGCAATAAGTCTTTGGTATACATCCGCTTGTAATTCGGGAATTTCCACCTCGAAGTGATTATTGAGCTGAGATGTGTATTGTTTGCCTTCGTGCAACCAATCTCCATTGAGTGTAATATCCACCTCACGTACTGATGACGGCTTGATGGGTGCTCCGTATAACTTCTCTCTTCCAACTTTGACAATTGCATCAGAACCGTAAATGTTGTTTGCTCTGTCTTCGTCGACGCGTAAACGCGCAATACCTTCGATGGTTGGTAGAGAGGGTCTGACACTGGTAAACGGACCGAAGCCTTTATTTCCGAGTTTGAATGTCGGAACATCTAATTTCGGCAGTGCCTTTTCGGCAACATCTCGAAATTCGGTATGATAACCACCAGCAGGCGCAAAGGTTCCTGTTTTTGCCAGCGCGATAGGGTTAAGTTGGTATGGTACATAAAATTCCATAACGATACCTCCTAAATATATTCTGCGATTTTATCTAAATAATGACAAAAGAAAAGGCGCCACATGGCGCCTTTTATCTCACGCTGCCATTGCGTTTTCTCTTCTCAAAAACAACAACGCAGCATAATTAAATTCACGTGCTTTTTCAATGGTGCACACATGTCCGCACTTTTGAATAATAGATAAGGTTGCTTGCGGCAGCGCTTCAACGCATTTCTTTACTCCGTCAATAAAGCAGGTGTCTTCATTGCCTGAAATAAAGTACATTTTGATGTTTAAGCTTTTCAGTCCCTGCAAGAGCTTGCCAGGGTGCACGTTTTCATGTAAATAATTAATCCAACGCATAAAGTCCTTACGTTGCATTTTTAACGATTCGCGAATAAAAATGTTGCGAGATTTAGCATGATTCTTTTTGGGCATAATTACGCGCGCAAAAACATTGTACGTTACACGGCTGGGAAACACCCGTTTGATTTTATCTGCCGCCTGCATTAAGAACTTGTAAAATCCATCTACACGAAGGGTTGCTCCGCCTTGAATTAATGATTTTACACGCTCAGGATATTGCACAGCAAAGTGCGATGCCACCATGGTTCCCAGGGACATGGCAACAAAATCCGCCGAAGCAATACCAACCTGGTCAAGCACCTCAACGATGTGTTGGTTGACTGTTTCGACGCCAAAATCTTTTAAACTTTCGGACTTACCGTGTCCGGGTAAATCTAACAATAATAAATTGTATTCCTGTGAGAAATCTTTGATTTGTTTCTTCCAGGTTTTAGTGCTGCCACCAATTCCATGGATAAAAACAACCCAATTGGATTTTCCATTGTAATAAGCTTCGTAATATAACATTGCTATAACCTCCCGAAGAGACCTTCACAAGCTCTCCTATATGAAAGTATGACAGAAAAATAACAAAATAGGATAAAGTGTACAAATTTTCAACGGCGCGTTGTTGAAGATAACGAATCCCCTCTCATTGGAGAGGGGTTTGTTGTACTTAAAATTGTCATTTAACAATTTCGAAGGTATGCATCTGCCAGGCTGGCAACCAATTTACCATCAGATTTGCCCTTCACACGGGGCATCAAATAGCGCATGAGGGTACCTTTATTCATGGGAGTTCCCTCAGGAATTTCGTTTACAGCCTCCTGAATTGCTGCATTGATTTCCTCTTCGGTCATCTGCTTCGGCAGAAACTCCTCGTACTTTGCGAGTTCTGCTTCACGTGCTGCAATAAAGTCCTTTGCCTCCTGCACAGACTTCTCATTGCTCATGTTGGGCAGCTTTGCCTGCACTTCGCTTATCGCGACACGATTCTGCTTAACAATACTCTGGATAACAGCAATTTCCTCGCTCTCATCCAGGACAGGATTAGGATTCGTGGCGGTTTGCTTTGCCTTTGCAGCCTTCATCAGCTTATCCAACAGGAACGCGTAAAACTCCTTGTTTTCCTTATCCTTCTGCTTCATCGCATCGTACATCTTAATACGTACTTTTTCGGTAATCATAATATGTGTCCTTTCTGTATTTAATGGGATGTATGTATTATATCACAATTGGAATACTTTGTCAAGTACAAAATTCTTTTTCGGATAAAAAGAAGGACGCCATCATGGCGTCCTTTCTTCTTAGTCTATTTCGTAGTCATCTGTACTTGGGTCTACTGGCATATATTCGTACATGTCTGTAGCCTGGATAAGTGCTGTTTCTACGTCTCCATATGGGTCGTCATGTGTAACTGCCCACTCTTCGTATGCACTGGTCAGCGCTTCATCCACATATCTGCTATAGTCCGCCACATCATCCAAGGCTTTGGCAAACGCGGTGCGGTCTTCGAACGCCATAACACCTGTGACATCCATCGCACACGTGTACATTAAGCGCATGAATTGGGGATTCTGTGGTTCATATCCGCCGTAGTATGCAGACTCCTTACAAGCTGACTTTATCACATGTTGCCATGTCGATTGCAGTGGTGAGCCGGACGCAGCGCTAAGTGATGATTGTATTAACTCGTCATAAGTCGCATGGCGTTTACCTACCAAGGACTCTCTCAGATTTGTGACGAGAACATCCCATTCGTCGGGATGGTTATTGGCGTCAGTTGTATTGCTTCCCCATTCAATTGCTGATTCTACAAGACGCTCGCTTGCATTTGCACCAAGCTGTGCAAAATGCTCGGCATCTATAGCGCGGATTGAAGATAGAGCTTCTTGTAATTTTTGAATCATTTCGGGCGACGCACTTATTACCATCTCTGGTATCTTCATAAAAGCTTTCGTGATGGTTCCTGCGAGGTCGTGTGGCATAGTGTGCACGCACTCTTCAAGTGTTTGTGCAAACTTGGGTCTCAGTGCAGGGTCAAGATGCTCAAACACTGCAACGCTGTGTGTAAATACGGGAAGGGCTGCAGGTGTGGGGCAATGATATCCAAACACCGCGTTTTCCTTCTCTTTGGCCAATTTGTTTGATAATTTGTCGTTATAGTTCATAATAAACCTCCTTATGACAAACTCATTGTTAATATTCCCAGTCGTATTCCTCTGGGTCAATCGGTGTATATGCAGCTTCTTCCATAGATTTTGCTAATGCATCAGCGACAATGCCCAAGTCATCGTTGTGTGTTTCTACCCATTCTTCATATGCGCCATTCAGGACTTCATCTACGTATCCGAGATATTCTACGCGTGTATCCATTGCTTTGGCAAAATCTGCGCGCTGTTCAAATGGAATCGCTTCCATAATACCTTGTGCAAAATGCATGATGCGTTGCATTCCATCATTTTCGAATTTATATCCGCCTGCAAGCACTGCTTTTCGTCCTGTATCATTCAGTGTGTGGGTCCAAAGGTTGTACATAGCTGCATTACGCACTCCCATGGTTGTTAACGCCGGTGCGATTGCACGGTTTAAGTCGGTCATCGTGTGCACTTCGGCTTGGGCAACCTCCTCTCGTGCACTATATGCGAATTGTCCCCATGTCTCCGGATGTTCAATGGCAAGCATCATGTTACCCATCCTGTGGAGAGACTCTTCGAAGATTTGTACACAATTATATTCACCCATTTTACTCATCAAATCGGTGTCATATCGTGTAGCCTCTGCTTGCAACTCCGAGTAGGCATCATTTATCTCTTTTGAGTGCGGAACTGCTGGCGAACATTCGCTCCACATTGTGTGTGCGACAGTGATTGCCAACGTGGCATTATGCGGAAATACCAATGCAGCATCTTCCAATTGCTGAGCGAAACCAGCTCGCTTTGACTCTGGAAGTGTATTGATAAATTTTTCAGCTAAATCAAAGGCGTATTGTGCCCCAATGTGCGGATGGAATCCGCCGTACTTGTGAACACTCATGCGTAACCTCCTTACTCGTAATCTGCTCTATCCATATCGTCGTGTGACGCAGATTCAATATCATGCGCAATGGCATCGTTTAACGTGTCGCCATATCCATGCTCTTCCGCCCACGCCGGCAGTATATTTTTCAGCGTGCAACTGGGTGAAAGTCCGTTGCCACTTTCAGCGAGTAACGCTTCGGTAAGCGACGCGCGGTCCTCTAACTTTACACTGGATAATGTACAGTCAATACCAGGAATGCTGTAGTATTGACGACGTGTCATTTCGATACCACCGAATTTTGCAAGACGGTCAGCGCTACAATGCAGTGCATCGTCCAGCTTCTCTGTAAGATTATCCCATCCGCTTGATGCGACATACGCACACCAAGATGGGTCTTGTTCCAAATGAACTACTGCTTCTTTAACAATATATCCCATATCATTCAGGCTCTTGAATTCTTCGTCGGAGTGTTTGCGCACTTCCTCGGTAAATAATTCAAAAGCTTGTTTGGATGAGCCATGTTGAGCGTGTTCCTCAGCGATGTCTGCAATGAACTGGTCGAGAATCTTGGCGGGTGTTAATGTGGGTGCCATTTTTGCCATATTCTGTTCATCATACTTCATTGCTTCATGACCGCTGCGTAAAGATGCTGCAAGGAATCCTGTAGAGAGATTATGCGTATCCCCCCACTCGTGTACAGCTCTATATAAAGCACGTGTAGTCGATAATGGATTAAATAAGGCTTCGGCTTGTAGGATTCGTACAAAATCGCGTCTTTCCAGAGGTGGAATCTCAGCAATAACTCCTGCTGCTACCTGCATAACTCCTTCTTCAAATGGGTTCGTTTGTACACAACCACGTGATACGAAGACTGGGTCTAAATCACCAAGCTCGCCTTTGAGCATAGCCCTTTCATGCCGGAAAGGCGCCTGCCATTCTGGCGCATATTTAGCAATATATTCGTCTGCAGAACCATCAATGAAGGCTTCAAAAGATTGAAATAGGTCACCCTCTGCGGTAATGCACGGGAATTGCAGATGTGTTCTTTCGATAATGTCGCGGATACCCCCAAGCATAGTGTCTTTAAACTCTTCCGCTTTGGGCGTAGCAGGATAATAATCAGATTGAGATGGTATGTCGACATAGTGGCAAATGTGTGACAATGCGCGGGCTGCTGCACACGAGTCGCGATGCTCCGGAAATTCGACAGATGTAGAGTTGTAATATTCTACTGCGTAGAAATTTTGGAAATAATCCACGAGTCCCAAGACTCCGACAGCATCATCGATATTCATGCCATTCATTTGATTAATAGTGGTTGCAAAGCCGGAATGAACTTTATGGAATGTATCCAAATATCTATCCCATTCACGCTGTCCCAACCCAATCTGTGAATCCCAGGTGGGACGATGATACGCTCCGCCTGGAATATCATAGATGTTAGCATCTAATTCCACGGAGCGCCACACAGCTCGTGCACACATGCGCTGAATCATTGGATGTGTCGCATCATCCATGGCAGCAACGAATTCTTTGATATACGCATTCATTTTGCTGATATCTCTGTCGCGCAAATCCATTTCAGGGGATGCGATTTCCAGTGCCTTGTGAAAAGCTGTTTCGTAAAGCTCGCTGAGTGGCTTTGTCTCAACATACTCGCGCCAGTATTCACGGTATTGGTCAGATGCAATTACCTGTTCATAGGCGCGTTGCAATGCTGCTGTGTTGGTTTGTACTTTATAGCTTGGACGCGCATCCTCTGACCAGAGATGCGTCATGGTTTCCATGGCAAAGGTATATCCTATAAGATGCTGCATATCTAAGCATGCGGGATGTATTGCAATGGATGACGTTTCTAATGCTTTATGAAATTTCATAACAATCCTCCTTAATAATCATCTCTGTCCATATCTTCGCATTCTAAGCTGAGGGTTTCTTTCTTGATAGTGTCAGAAATATATGCAGCAGTATCTTCATCTAATATGGAGCACGCTTCACGGAATGTACGTGTTAGGCTTGTACAATGATTAGCTGCCTCATCTAACGCTTTTGCAAAATCCGCTCGCTGCTCCATGCTTAAACTCATCAAAGTGTCTGAGTGCCTTGCGATAGATGCCGCCAAACGGTTTGCGAATTCATAGCCACCAGAGCAAGTGTGATTTCCTATTGTTTCACATACGACAGCTTTCCACTGTTTTTGTGCATCAGAGGGTAAGTATCCAGCCGCTAATGTTCCGAGCTCAGCATATGACGTTATCAAATTTGCTTCTACCTGTGCCCTGACAAATGTCTCAAATGCAGCATATTGCTGCTCAGATACTTCACAAGCCTGAGCCGGATTACCACAGCGACGCATAAAGCTGAGAGTCTCCTCTGCGATTTTAGCAGCAGGAATCGTGTCACTCCATTGCGAAAAGAATTCCTCATCTCGTGCTTTGGCATCTTCCAGAATGTCTGGCAGTATGTCTTCAATTTTCTCGGACAGTGCATGTGTGTCACTGCAACATCCCAGAGCACTTTGCAGCGTACCTGCTAAATCCCAAGGACGCTCATGAAATACCATTTGGAATGCCACGACGAAGAGTTGTCTCTCGAGTAGACTCATTTGCTCGGTTAAAGGGTCCAGGTAGTCGAATACTTCGTCGACACATGGAGAGGTTTTAACGAAGCCTCTGGCGATTTCATCAGAATCGAAGTAGGTTCCATCTGCGGACATGCCCTCCCCTGTGATGCAGGCGTGCTCCTTTGCGTATCGTTCAAGTAACTCTGGCACGCATCTTTCCATATATTCCGAATAAAATTCGCCTACAAAATCGTCCAAAGCGACATCATCTTCATGGAAGGCAGTGAGCCCTGTAAAGCGTATGTGGCTGTTATCGATAATCATACGCACGCATTCTGGTAATGCTTCGGCAAATTTGCGCGCATCATGTGCCGGCTGGGTCTGGATATTTGTGCACGGGAGTCCATTGTATCGCGCATCTAACAATATACGCACAAATGCGCTTTCAGCAGGATACCGCTCTCGTATCACATCAGGTTCATTGTCTAACTGCTCGTCAATAAAATCACTTTCCATCATGGAGCAGATTGAGAAGGTGGACTCAAAGTTTACGGACTGTGGGATTTGTTGCGCAACGCAATCAGCAGCAAAAAATAAAAATGCACGAGTACTGTATGAACGCGTTTTGGAAATATCAAACATATCTTGCATGTATTCTCCGGGCATCTTTGCAAATGACATTAACATATCTCTACACATACCGGCACCAATGTTGTGCTTTGGCTCATGTAACTCGTGCATAAATTCATCTACGTAATTATGTAATGCCGCCTTATCCTTTTCGGACCAGCCACGCTGTGAGCATGCAATGTCGACGCTTGCGTGTAACTCTTGTTTGTATAACTCTTCCATTGGAGTGGTTTC
>JAEIGA010000630.1_pt1 | contig 52080 bp, 40 predicted proteins | sample 9270691 | NCBI WGS metagenome assembly JAEIGA01 (sample SAMN17057246, study PRJNA624740) | gut metagenome | biome: biome; isolation source: fecal sample | host: Bos grunniens | place: China: Xizang | collected 2019 | reverse complement strand
CGCGTCAGATATACCGTTCCGCAATTTAAGCGAATCGCAGAAATGTGATATAATAATCGTATGAAAACAAATGCGCTTTTGTATGCAGATGAAACTTACGAAATCAACCGTTGTATTTATGATATTCTGATAGCGAAGGTATGGTAGAAGATATCGAAACAGGCGATATTTCGCCTATTCAGTTGCATTGATTTTTATTGTATTTACTTGCTTCTGCGAAGCAGACGACTTATATCGATAATTTTTTTTACTGCGCCTTCGGCGCGACGACTTATATCGACTTTGACGAGCGGAGGAGGAAGGAAGGCTTTACGCCGATGCCCAGACATGTCGCGCAAGCGCGACGGCATCGTCGTAAGCGCCTTATCCTTCCTTCCTCCTCCGCTCGTTAGAGTATTAATCAAATATCAATTATTTATGACTGTGCGACGGATATGCGGATAAATGCGCCGAAGAGCGAAGCTCGAAGGGAGATACACCTGCACCGAAGGTGTCAGGTCGCCCGACGAGCAACGCGAGGAGCTTTGCGAAGCAAAGTCGCAAGAGGCTGTGCCGCGCAGACCGAAGGTCGAGCGCACGAGCGTAGCGAAGTGACCGCAGGGGGCCGCGATAAGGCGCTTACGACGATGCCATCGCGCTTGCGCGACAAGTCCGGGCATCGGCGTAAAGCCTTCCTTCCTCCTCCGCTCGATAAAGTCGTTCCAAGTAGTCGCAGCTTTAGCTGCAGTAACAAATAATGCAACTAGGGGGACAGGCCCCTCGGCCTCTCTTCCAAACGGGAACTTCAGTAGCGATAAGCGTATCTTTTAGAATTTTAAAAAACTCCCTCATATCTATTAAAGTCAATTGCAAATCGCCAACTCTGTCGGCATTTTTACTGCAAAATCGCCAACTCTGTCGGCATTTTGCTTTCATACATATAGGGAATTATAGACTAACGACTAAAAAGGCCCGGGTTGCCCCGAGCCTTTTAGTTTAGCTATTTAGCCTTTTACTGATTACTCAGCCTTTGAAGTTGGAATCGGCGCAAAGTCGACAACGACCTTGAAGAACGCCGCGTTACCATTGGGAATATCATCCGCAGTAACAACGAGAGCGCCTGCTTCTGTCTCAGAAACAACAGCTACAGGATCCGCTCCAAGTTCTGCAAGAACCTGAACACCATAGTAAAGACCAGGCTTCTTATTGCTGATATTGAGCGTAACATTACCGTCATCGTCAATTACAAATGCTTCCTTGGTGGTGTCATCTGCCGTCGTCTCAGCGATTACAGGCTTAACCTCATCAGCGAGAACAGCTGTAACCGCGTAAGAACCCGCGGCAACTTCGGTAGCTACGAGCTTAAAGTAACCCGTATAAGTATCAGCGTCTACGCCTTCAGGAGCGGCAACGCTAAGCGCAGCCTTAGCTAATGCAGCCTCTTCAGACTCAGCTTCGATCGTTACAACTTCAGCGCCAGGAACAACCTGGGTGATAGCCTTCTCGACAACCCAAGCGCCATCAACTTCTTTAGCCGTATACCCCTCTTTACAGAAGTTGGTATTAGGTCCTTCCGCTAAGTTATTCGCAGGGTTAAAGCCCTTGAATGTGCCGCCAGTTACTTCAATCTTAGCCGTCCCATTCTTATAGTTGGCATCATAGCAGTTAAGAAGATAAGTAGCTCCATAGTCTACCATACTGACAGCGAAAGTACCGCCTTTAATCTTAAGCGTACCCTTAGTTACAGAAGCAACTGTCGTTACACCCGTATAATTGCCGCTCTGAATCTCCAAGTAGCCCGCAGAAGTTTTATCCGACGAACCAAGTACAAATACGTAATCGTTATTGGTAATCGTACCATTCTTAACAATTACACTCGCATCATTCTGAATGCGAATTACAGGATAAGCATTACCCGTAACCGTCTTACCGTTCAAGTCGATAGTAAGCGTCTTATTGGCGATTACGCAAGCTGTATCAGCGGTGCAATCGTTAAGAACGGTAATCGTCGCGCCACTAGTCGCCGCCTCAACTGCCGCGCCGAGCGTCGCGTACTCAGCCGTGCCGATTGAAGCCGCATTTAACGAGTCCTGCTTATAATAGAGAGTGTTACCCTCCCACTCAAGCTTAGCATTACGAGCAGATGTTACATCAGCACCATCAGCCATAACAACGAGCTTAGGAATAATTGTGGTGGTAGCAGTCGCAGCTTCAACCATAGGTACCTTCGTACCAGATGTATAAGCCGTAGCATCGATCTTAAAGGTTGCATTCTGCGAGCCGTCTACCAAGCTATGGGGTAAAATATACGCCGCCTTGGACGCTTGATTTTCAGAGAACGTAAACTCGAATGTTCCCGTAAGCTTAAGAGTCTTAGTCTTGCCTGTAGTGTTAGCGCCGAGCGCGATTTTCGCCTGATTCTCTCCATCGATGAACTTCGTCACATTAGCGATGCCACTCGAAACGACCTCATTAATCATCCAAATGCCATTCTCAATGATCGCAGTATGAGTTGCGGAAGCATCACCATCAGCACTATAACTACTTACGACATTGCCGTTTCTTACAATAAAGGTCGTAGCACCCTCGCCCTTATTCGCAGGATTATACTTCCAAGGCTGAGTCGAATTACCGCTAAAGATAATCGTCGTTCCAGGCGCGAAGGCTAAATTACCAGAATAATCATAAATACCGTTATTTGCAAATTCTACGGTAATACCATTACCACCTAACAACGGATTACTATGACCACTACCACCATTAAACATTTGCAATCTACCATTTGTAAAACTCACTTTCATCTCATCTACATCTGTTGGCTTAGCAAACTCAAGACCTCTAGGAAATACATTATTGCCTTCATAATCCCAAAGTCTAAAAGACCCACCATTAAGATTCACAGTTGCTGAATTTGTAAAGCAAGCAACACTTGTGAAATAGCCACTTTCCGCAGCAACCCCTGGATAGCCATTATAACTTCTATTAGGTTCTTCATCCCAATTACCAACAGTATCCCAGTAGCCAGTTCCCTTAGAATTAGTCCAATAATACCGCACATTGCCTTCTTCTTCTCTAACTAGAGAGAAAACTTCTTTATTCGTTGAAGGATCCTTAAATATTTTTTCAACTCCATCAGCAAATACCGCATAAGAACTCCACGAAATTGCTGCGTTTGAAGAATTATAATCTACCCTAGCTTCATATTTACCTGTAGCCTCGTCATAAGTAGCGTCAACTACTGATGCACCTTCAGGAAGAGTTCCAAGTTCTTCAGTTCCAACAACATATTTTACCTTAACACCAGTGATATTAGCACCCAATGATGCTCGACCAGCGATTATAAACTGCATAGGATCATTAGACCATCCTCCTTCTGAATCAAGAATACCACGAGAATCGTATGACCAGCTCTCAATAGGTGGTGTATCAGCTCCTGAATATTCAAACTTTACCCAAGCATTATTAACTTTATGCTGAATCTGATATTCTACATTAAGCACTGATCCAAGTGGAAATCCAGAAACGTCAATAACACCTTCTATCTTACGCCAATTTACAGTACTAGTTGGATGATCTACACCTGTAATATAATTAGTTGCAACTACCGATGTTACCGTTCCATCGGTTTCTGTTTTTTCATATGAATAGATGTATCTACCACGAACTTCTTTAGTCGTAGGACTATTAAACACATAATATTCATGCAAAACTTCCAATTGACTAAGTTCTGAATTGAACTTAATCCAAGTCGTTCCACCATAATAATTATCTGCTGCCCACACCGATCCGACGCAAAGCGCGGCGAAAAGCGCGAGCGCTACTCGCTTTAATTTACTTATTAATTTTTGTTTCATTTGTGACCTTCTTTCTTAGGCTTATTTTAAATAAACGAAAGCGCACTATAGAGAGAATCTCCATAGTGACATATCGTTTGAAATTTTAGTGGAATTATCGCGCCAGAATTGGCGCGTATTAAGTTTCTTAGAGCTGCGGGGGGGGGGTATAAGAATTACGTCCGCCGTCGTTAAACGCGGTTAAAACGCAATTCTTATGAGTATCTATTAATCCCATCCTCATCAGTCTATTTGGAGTATACGCTTTTTGGGGAAATTGCGCAAGTAGAAATTTTAGTTTAGTTCGAGTTCGGAGTGGGAGATAGGAGAGAGAACTCTACTTATACTGCGCCTTCGGCGCGACACAAAAAAGACACAAAAATGCACCATAAGAGTAACTGAGTACAATCTTACGAATAGAGTAATTTGTTCGAGTATCATCCATAAATAGGTGTAGTTTGTAGGTGTAGAGCGGATATCACTACCGCTACCACTAATCTCTACAACTATTTTCTGTGTCAAAATTGACAAACTTCGCAGATTGTACAAAGTCTGTCTCGTATTGTATTTTGGTGTCTTTTCGTGTCCCGTAGGGCTTTTGTGTCTGAGGGCGCGGCAAAAGCCGTAGGCTTTAGACGAGACGATTCGCTTCAAGGCGATGCGTCAGCATCAAGCCCTTAAGCGAATTGGCTCGGCGTAAATCGCGTTAACGATTTGCCGCACCCTCAGCTTTCGTGTACCGCGCCGAAGGCGCTCCACTCACACTAACCCCTTCTCACTTCAGTCCTTTTCATCCTTCCACTTTTCGCCTCTCAACTCCCAACATTAAACTTCCTAAAATTACACGCTCCAACCTCAGATCCATTATCTTCTAATTCTATATTTAAATCCCCGTCATACACTAAACAAGGGCTCTTAATATTTTTCTCAACCTTCATCAACTTGCGTAAATTAGTCGTAAAAGAATCATGATAAGTCATAGCGGATTTAATCTCAACCGGCTGAATATACACCCCTCGCGAAATTATCAAATCCACCTCAAATCCTTTTTCCGTACGCAAAAATGATAAACGAGCATCACGCCCTTGATTAAGCATTTGCTTACGAATATCGGCAACAACCATATTCTCGAAAAGCTGTCCACGTAAAGGATCTCTTGAAACCTGTTGAGGCGTCTCCAACCCCAGCAACCATGCGACCAATCCGACATCCGTAAAATAAATTTTAGGTGATTTAACAACACGCTTTGAAATATTTGAATAATAAGGCGGCAGCTTAAATATTAGAAATGCAGCTTCAAGAATTGAAACCCATTCATTTATAGTCGTTGAACTTACCCCCGTTTCAGTCGCCAAAGCTGAAAAATTCACAACCTGCCCTACTCGTCCAGCAAGCAAAGTTACGAAGCGCTCAAAGAGATTTATATTCTTAATATTTACAATTTGCCTTAAATCTCGCTCAACATACGTTTGAAAATAATTCCTATAATAACTGGATGGCGGAATATTACGCACATGAACATCAGGCATAAATCCCTTTAGTATAAGCTCGTCTGTTGTTAGCGAAACACCAGAATCAATCAATTCGCGAACCGAAAACGGCATAAGCGAAAGAACACTTGTACGCCCGGCCAACGATTGACTGATTGTTTCAACTAATTTCGGCTGTTGAGACCCGGTAAGAATAAACTGACCCATCTTATCGCGATTCTCATCAACCACAACCTGCACAGACGAAGCCAATTCCGGAACACGCTGTATTTCATCAATAATAACAGGCGGCGGATAAACAGAAAAGAACTTACGAGCATCGGTTTTAGCCAATTCACGAGATTGAAGATCCTCAAGATTAGCATAACTATAATCTGAAAAACATTGCCGCGAGAGCGTTGTCTTACCCGATTGCCTAGGACCAAGCAATGTTATAACTGGATATAACTGAGCCTCTTGGCGAAAAACTTCTTCAATTTGACGTTTTATCATCTTCATCCCCCTTATTTAACAAGAAAAATTATACCACACATACAGCGTATTTTTCAAGTATAACTTTAAATACACGCCATTCTCACCCTCCCGTCCTTCCTGCGCCAAGCCCCGTCCTTTCGTCCTTTTAGTCCTTCTTGTTCTTATTATTTTTCAGTATCAGTTTTCTTACTAAAATACTTATCCACGATCGAAGCGATAGCCGCATCTCCCGTGAGATTACAAGCCGTTCCCATACCATCGAGCGCCATGTAAGTCGCAACCACTAACGCATAGCGCTCAGGCGAAAAGCCAAGCGCGCTTTCGGCGATCGCCGCAGAAGAGAGCACCACACCTCCGGGAACGCCAGGAGAAGCGACAGCGATAACACTTAACATCAGCATAAATTCAATATAATTGGGCAATGAAATCGCCCCTCCGCCAAGAACGATAAAGCCGGCAGTATATACGACCATATTCGCCATACTACCTGATAGATGGACATTGGAGCAAAGAGGAATTACCATATCCGTAACCTTATCGGAAATACCTATTTTACGCGTTTGACGCAGAGTTACCGGGAGCGTCGCCGCGGAAGAGCAGCACCCCCAACCGGTAAGATACGCCGGCAACATGCACCAAAGCATTTTAAACGGATTGCGCTTCGAGATAACTCCCGCAATAATATACTGAAGAATTAACAGCGTTGTTGTTACCGCCATCGCTAAACCCATAATCTTGATAGACTCGCCACCGACAGCAATCAGCTTACCGCTCGCGGTTAGATCGGCGATAATGGCTAAAATATAAAACGGCAATAAGGGCATTAGCGCTTTAGCTAACGTTAAGACGACAGCGCTGCGGATCTCATCGAAAACATTTTTAAGATATGATAAGTTAAGCGACACCATCGCAAGACCAAAAATAAAAGCAACCGCCAAAGCCGTCGTTACGCCCATAAGCGGTGGGATTTTTAAAATGAAATATGCGGGAAAATCTTTAGTCTCACTCAACGCTCCCAAGGTATTTTCTAATATCCGAGGAAACACGAAATCTGATACGCAAAATGCGTAAGCGCCGGAGAGAAGCGTGGAGACATAGGCAATAGCCATTGTGGCCAATAAAATTTTACCCGCGCCCTTACCGGATTCTGCGATAGCAGGTGTCACTAATCCAACAATGATGAATGGCACGAAGAACTTAATAAACTGACCGAATGTACCTCCAAAAGAATTAAGGACTCTTATACACCAACTAGGAGCTAACAATCCAATTACAATGCCAACAATCATCGCGATAAGAAGTTTACCAATTATTCCAATTTTCATTTATCGTACCTTTCTATAAGACTCCGAGTGTCCCCATTGGTGGTCAGACCCTCGCAAACTAATTAGAAAAAAATGCGCTTCACCTCTAAATTTATCAGGTAAAACGCACTTTCAAATGGTGGGCGATGGGGGATTCGAACCCTCGACCCCTACCGTGTGAAGGTAATGCTCTAACCAACTGAGCTAATCGCCCGAAACAAATTGACATAAGTATACCAAAGAGAACGGGCTTTTTCAATAGCGGTTTTGCTTTCACCTCGACATAGCGGAATTTTCTGGGCTTCCAGATCAAAATTCCCACGTCAGGCCGGAATAAAGAAAGAACGCGTCTAGCTTCATAGTCGAGCCGCGCGCGCGGCGCTCGCGAATCTGAGTGCGCGTGCGAGAATCAATGGCATCATACCCGCAAAAATCGACGAACCATCCAAACCCCCATTTCAAGGGTCCGTAAAATCTAACTCCGTATTCAACGGTTCCAAGCCCCTCTTTAATGGATCTGTCCGGAACATAATTGCCGTAGCGCTTGCGGTTCCAGCCTTCCGATCCTCCATGCATCGCTACATGAGGCATTACCGAAAGCTTATCTTCAAGCAAAACGAAATTCCTTTTCGCGCCGATGCGGACATAAGTGCCGAGAATATCGACCACTCGGGTCTGACCGAAAAAATCCACCCACGGCGACTTAAGTTCACCCATATAGGTCCATTCGTTGAAAGTATCAATACGGGCGTTGTCGTATCCGGTTTCGCAAACAAGAATATAACCCAAACGATTGCGCAAACGCCACCCTTTGGCAAAATCCCAATCGTAACCGTAGAAAATATAAGGATCTGATTCGTACAAGTTGGATCGCCGCCCTTTATTCTCCGGCTTTTCGATATCGCTCAACGCCCAATAACCCAGCAGTATATGACCATACGACGACAGATGCTGCATTACATCGCCTTCAAGATACCAGACAGCCCGATCCGCCCGTACTCCGCCGAGCGAAAACAGATACGATGAGGTCGACAACTCCGCGTAGTAACCACGAGACCAATCGCCTTCCTTCTCCGCAAACGCATCAATAGAGAAAGACAAAAGAAAAAGAAAGACAATCGCCCTAAAACTCTTCATGACTTCTTGTGTACGGGCTCAAGAATCCAACGCTTGTTGTACCAAAACCAATGTTCGGGATGAAGACGGATCTTCTCGTCGATAAGAGCCATCGCCTCCTTCGTGAGACGTGCGGCTTCTGCTTTTTTATCCTCCGCTGCCGGATCGGGACGCAATGTTCCGAGATGATCGAAAACATGCTTACCTTTCTCACGGCGCATGACGGCGACAACGATCGGTGAGCCGCACTTAACCGCGAACATTGCGCCTCCTCTCGACACATTCGCCTTACCCCCAAGAAAATCTACCTCAACATCAGGCTCCTTGACGCGCAAGTCCGGCAAAATCGCAAAAGCGCGGCCGTCTTTCAATTTCTTCCCGATCTCGACAAGCGTTCTGGCGCTGCCGCGCTCGACAACTTCAATATCTCCGTACTGGCGCTTCATCCAATCGTTTATTTTGGGATTGCGCTGCTTCGCGGCTATCGCAAAAAGCGGAAGCCCGTATTTCGCCATCGACCATGCCGCCATATACCAGTTGCCAGAATGCGGCACCATGATCACAACACCCTTTCCTTCATCGACATAGGATTGCAGACGATCCTTATAAAGTTGGCCGTCGACGACATGGCGATCCATCCACTTGCGCGTAAGCCTCGGAGCACGAATCATCTCGACGCCAGACTGAAGAATGTTTGAAAAACTGAGAAAAGCGATGCGCTTAAGTTCCTTCTCGCTCTTATCCGGGAAAACGCCTCTCAATCTCGCCATCGTACGTTTGTTGCGGAGTTTGAAGACTCTGACCGCGGACCATGCGAAAAACGCGGCGATCCCCATAGCGACGCGATAGGGAATCAAATTAACAAACCCGCAGAAAAACCTTAGGAGGCAATATTCGAAGTTTATGGTAAAAGCGCTTTTTCTAGCCATATCACTTAAGCTTGTCCAACCTTTTACACGCATCCTCGATCGCCTTGCAGACTGCGCGCGATGTTATCGTCGCGGAAGTCATCGCCTCGATCTCGCCACCGTCCTTCTTTACTTTAAGAGACTGCGCAACACGGTCCTTAAACTGAGACGAAAAAGCCTGAGAATCAAGTTCCGCACCGAAACCTGGAGTTTCATTGGCCTTGATCTTTTTGTAGCCTACAACCGTTTTCCTATCGGCCTTGAATCCGACCATAAGAACGATATCTCCGCCATATCCGCCGGAATCAACGCCTTCAACTGCATAACCGAGAACATTTCCAGATGCATCCTTGCCGACGAAACAGGAATCCGCTTTCTCAATATGCTCAACGCCGATGGGCATTACGGCTTTAACGGCGCGCTCTTTTTTTTCTTTATCGGCCTTTGCTATAGGTTCTACCGTCAATTTATTTACATAAGCCAACACACCGGCGCAAATCGCCGCAATAACGGTGAGGCTTAAAACTAGTCCGAGAATCTTCTTCATTTTTTAGCTCCAAAAGGCTTGGGCTGGGTCCAGCGGCTGATGAGCGGGGTGAACGCGTTCATTATGAGAATCGCAAAACTGCACCCCTCGGGATAACGTCCAAACTGACGGATCAGCATGCAGAGCATGCCGCAACCGACACCGAAAATGATCTTTCCCTTCGCTGTCGCAGGCGACGTAACATAGTCTGTCGCCATAAAAATGGCGCCGAGAAGAACACCGCCCGTCAGAACCTGAACATGGGCGGGCGCACCTCCGGAAACAAGAGAGTAAACCCAGACGGTAGCGATGAACGAAACGGGAATATGCCATGAGATCACCTTCCGGCAAAGAAGATAGACGCCGCCAAGAACAAGCGCAATCGCCGAAACCTCGCCTATGCAACCGGGCATATTGCCTATAAGAAGATCCCAAAGCGCAGGAATCCCGTCGCTACCGGCATGAGGCGTGGCCGAAGTCGTCGCAGCGGCATCAAACATCGGCTTCATCGAGGCGAGCGGCGTCGCGGTCGTAACGGCGTCTGGAGTCTGCCACCAATAAGGCTTGAGCCATCTCGTCATCGCAGGTCCAAAGGACATCAGAAGAAAAGCTCGCGCGGCAAGAGCGGGATTGAACGGATTTTTACCGAGACCGCCGAAAACCTGCTTGCAGACGGCGATCGCAAAAACGGAACCCGCCGCCGCCATCCAAAGAGGCAGTCCCGCAGGCAGATTCAAGGCCAGAAGAAGCCCGGTCAAAACTGCGGAAAAATCACCAATCGTACCTTCGCGCTTCATCGCGAGGCGACACATCGCCTCTACCGCGAGGCAGGTGGAAACGCACACCGCGATCGTCCATACGGCCGGCATTCCGAAAAACCAGATACCGGCGGCGGTCGTCGGCAGAAGCGCGATTATGACATCAAGCATAATGCGCGATACGCTGGCATGCGAATGAGCATGAGGACTCGAACTTAAGATAAAATGTGGCGCTGAATCTTTTGGCTTCATGTGTATATTATATCAAATATGAATTTATGCGTGATGATTTAATTGCCGCCAAGAACGGCGGAAACCATGCGCGGAAACGCGGAAGAACCGGAATCGAGAAGTTTAACCGCCGCGTCAAGCCGGCCGGCCGCCTCACGGTGCGCTTCATCGGATTCAAGATACGGTTTTAAAAGCTGCGCGGCCTTTTGCGCGGTAAAATCTTCCTGCAGCAGTTCCGGCATCGGCGAAACGCCCTCTCCGCCGCATTTCTCCCAGATGATGTTCGCAAGCCCTACGTGCTTTATACCTTTGATGAGACGCCTGGCGATCCAGGCCAATACAGGGCTCACCTTGTAGACGAGAACCGTCGGGCATCTCGCGAGTGCCGCCTCCAGCGTCGCCGTGCCGGACGCCACAAGCGCGGCGCGTGCAGCCAGCAAAAGTTCTCTGGCGCCGCCAAGACGGACCTCGACCGCCGGCTTCAGCGGAGACGACTCCAGAATCGAATCAATCTTCTCTTTCGCCCTTTCATTGGCTGCCGGAATAACGGCTTTATCTACAGCCAACATCGAGACTGTTTCAAGCATAACCGGCAGATTCCGCTCTATCTCGCCAAGTCGGCTTCCGGGCAGAAGCGCGAGAACGCGCCCGCTTAAAGTCGCGTCGGCATTACTCCTTTCCAACTCTTCCACGAGAGGATGTCCGACAAACTCAGCGAACCCCGGCTTAAAAAGAGTCGGCTCGAACGGAAAGAAGCAGCACAACTTGTCAAGCGACGCTTCAATTTTCGGAATGCGCCCGGCCTTCCACGCCCATACCTGGGGACAGACGATGTGAACGGCTCTGATGCCCTTCTTTTTCGCGTAGGCTGCGAGCTTGAGGTTCATCCCGGGATAATCAACGGTACACACGACATCAGGCTTCCATTCGTCTATCGCGCGCTCCATAGTCTTTTTGACGCCAAGAAAATACCCGATACGCGACACGACCGCAAAAAACCCCATGACGGCCAGATCGGCCGTCTTAAAACCGTAATCGCCATATCCGCGAATTTCGTGTCCGGATAAAAGTTCTTTGAGACGATTGGCGTAAATTAGACCCGACTCTTCACCCGCTAAAAGGAGTATTTTCATCTTGCGCTCCACCTTAAGGTCTCAACGGCGCAGGAGGCAAGCCAGACTCAACCCCCTCTATCGCAATGCCGTGCTTATCGGCGAAAGCGATCACCTCGGCTCTGTCGAGAAGAACGAGCCTCCCCGCCTGAAACGCAAGCGCTGTCGCGCCGGCCTTTTTCATTCTCTTCAAAGTCTTAAGCCCGACAACCGGAATGTCAAAGCGCATATCATGGCCTTCGCGGGCCGCCTTGAACACGACGCTTCCTTTTCCGGCGAGCTTTCCGCCGCGCTTGATAGCGGCGTTCGTCCCCTCAAACGCCTCGACCGCCAGCACCATCCCGGAACGGACCATTACGGTCTGGCCGATATCATGACGCCCCACATCGCGGGCGACGGCGATCGCATGCTTTACATCGCTGTTTTCGCCGTCGCTCAGAGCGCGTTTCGTAAGCAGCCCCTCGCCTGGAATGCAATCGTCCATATAAAGGCTCGCCGGCAGAACGGGAACCTTGACAGACTCGATCTTTTCGATCAGTTTTCCAAAAATCGAATGGGCGTTTTTGACGGGAAGCTCCGCGAGCCATCTTTTAACTTCATCGTCGAACTTGCCGCGAAAGAGCGAAAGAGGATTTATCTGGCCCGCGAGAATCGCCCCGTCATACCCCTGCGCGCCCATCCAGCGGATACCCTCGGCGATACCGCCCAGTGAAATCCAATGAACGCCGTTCGCAGCCTTCCAGGTTGCGCGTTCAGTCGAACCTTTGACCGCAAGCACGTCAACCCGTTTAACGCCCGCTTTCCTGGCGCCTTCTACAACAAGCCGCGGATAACTGCCGCTACCGGCGATAACGATCAAACTATTCATAGATCTAATTTTATCAAAACGACACTCTCACATCAAACATGCTCGGTCGGCGCCATTCTACTGCAATGACCTGGTGAGCTCCCAGGCTTTCACGAGCATGCGCGGAATGTGGAACGGACCTTTGAAGATGTTACCCTTCGCCGGCTGAGCCACCGTTCCGTCGCGGTGGAGATAGCCGTACCATTCCGGATGCTTTTTATCCCTTAAGTGCTTCCACGCCCATTCGGACGAGAGTTTATGCCACTCGAGATACTTCTTCTCTCCCGTAAGCCTGTAGGCATAAGCCGTAGCGATGATCGTTTCGCATTGAGGCCACCAGAACTTCATATCCTGCTCATAACATTGCGGAGGCAGATTACGGCAATCCTTGAAGGAAATGATGCCGCCGTACTTTTTGTCCCAGCCCCATGCCCACGACCAGTCTAAAATCTTAAGAGCCGTTCTGAGGAGTTCGGAATCTTCGCGGTCAACAGCCACATCCATCAGGAACCAGCTCGTTTCGATGCAGTGGCCGGGATTGATGACGCGCCCCGAAAGAGTATCGATAAATTCGCCGTTGGGGCCTACAGTCTCCAGAAGCGCCTTGAACTCGGGATGGATAAAATACTTCTCGAGGAGGTTGATCGATTCCGTAATCTGCTCGTCGAAAACGGGATCGTCTGAAACCTGCTTCAAGACGTTGGCCACATTGATGAGAATCATCGTGAGCGAATGACCCTGGGCCTTGAGAGCGTCAGTATACTTCGACGGCATCCACTTTTCGCCGCCCGCGACGAATTTGCGGATCCGTTTGAAAAGCTCAACCGCCTTCTCAGCCCATGTAGTCTCGCCGCTCGCAAGCGCATACTCCGCGTACGCGATCGCCGCGAAACATTCCGAAAACACATAACGACGTTTTCTAAGACCGACACCGTCTTCCGTAATCTCGAAAAACGCGCGCCCGTCTTTATCGAAGCAGTGTTTTTCAAGAAACTCGCAGCAGCTCAATGAGGCCGCCAGCCACTTTTTGTCCTTTTTGACGTGGTTGCAGGCATAAGCGCACATCCAGCCGAAACGCCCCTGAAACCAGACGCTCTTCGTCGTATCCATAATAGTCCCGTCGCGATCGAGACACGTATAAACGCCGCCGTGCTTCTTGTCCAGGCCATGTTTGAGCCAAAACGGCATTATGTTTTCAAGAAGTTCCTTCTTGTATGTCTCATTCCACTTCCGCCAGTATGCGTTTTTCATTTTATCCTCCTTTTTCGACGAAAACATCGTCGCTCGGCGCGGCCGGACGCGTCCGTCCTCAACGCCGTCAGTTTCGCGATCTTAAGAACCATTATACCATATTCCCGCGTACCTTCGCATGCGAACAGAACCGACGGCTGTTCTTTCAAGGCCAGAGAACGCCGTCACCAACGAACCGCGGCCCGAAAGCCGCGCATGCGAAATTTTCTCCGGATATTTTCACAAAACGGCTGAACACGAGAGCTGGCGATAACATTCGTACGCGGCGATTGAAACGGCGTTGGCGAGATTGATCGAACGCGCATGTTCGCCGGGCATCGGAATTTTAAAAAGACATTCTTCATAGCGCTCGTAAAATTCGCGCGGCAATCCTGAACTTTCATTCCCGAAAACAAGTGCGTCGCCCTCCTGAAATTCGCAATCGTAAAGCGAACGCGCACCGTGGGTCGAAAGCATCAAAAATCTCTTGGGCTTCCTTGTGGCGAGATAATCGTCCCAGGTATCGTGAAGACTCACATCCAAATGCGACCAATAATCAAGCCCTGCGCGAGCGACCGCCTTTTCGTCAAGCTGAAAGCCGAGCGGGCGCACCAAGTCAAGCGGTACGCCTAGCCCGACGCACAGCCGCCCGATCGCACCGGTATTGTGCGGTATCTCAGGCCTCAACAAAACAATAGAAAACATCTCGCCTCCTCGCATTTCCTTTTCAGATCGACCATCCTCCGATACCGAAGACGCGACACACCTCGGAGACCAGAATCGACAGCACGAGAAGCGGCGCAATGAACTTGACCATCACGATGTAGAAGTACTTGAATCCGACCGCCCCGCCGTGGCGCTGACATTCGGCAAGTATACGCTTGGGCGAAAGAACCCAGCCGACAAAGTAACATATAAGCGCGGCGACGATTGGCATAAGAACGGAATTCATCGAAAAATCGAAGAAATCCAAAGCCGGCATGCCGAACGGCTTGAACGCCTTCCACCGTCCATATCCGAAAGCCGACACTGAGCCTAAAAGAATCGCCCAGATCGTAATCGCGAAAGTCGACGTTTTACGCTTTATTTTAAAGAAATCGCATATCGCGGCAACACACGCTTCCGTCATCGAAATGGAACTTGTAAGCGCGGCAAAGAGAACGAGAACGAAGAATAAAAGCCCGATATAAGGACCGACCGCGCCCAGCGAGGAAAATACTTTAGGAAGCGTCTCGAACATCAGCCCCGGGCCGGCATCAATCGCGACTTTACCGCCTTGACCCGACGACGCGGCGAAAATGACGACTACCGGAATAATGATGAAGCCCGAAAGCACGGCGACAAACGTATCGGCGGCGACAATGCGGACCGACGCGCCGGGGATTGAATTGCGGCGTTTCATGTAGCTGCCGTACGTTATCATAATACCCATCGCGAGCGAAAGCGAATAAAACATCTGGCCCATCGCGCCCAGGATAACTTTTCCGAAATTATCGCAGTTCGAAAAATCGGGAATAAGATAATACTTTATACCCGCTCCCGCGCCGGGAAGAGTAACGACATATACGGCCAGACCCACGGCCATCAAAAAGAGTATCGGCATCATTATGAGATTTGATTTTTCGATGCCGTTTTTAACGCCGAGAAGAATCACTGCCGTCACGATAAGCGTAAAAATCACCATACAGACAAACGGATCCCACGGGGCGGAAATGAACGATGAAAAGAACATCTCCGGATCAGCGAGCGTGTCGGGCGAAACAAACGCGCATTTGACGTACGCAACAAAATACTTTACAACCCATCCGCCTATGACGTTGTAATACGGAAGAATCACAAGCGGAACTACCGTAGCGAGGACACCGAGAAAACCCCACCTCCTGTAGCCGAGCCTGCCGAAGACCGTCAACTGGCTCTGACGGGAATATCTGCCGAGAGCTATTTCCGTAATCAGAAGCGTAAATCCAAGCGTGAGCGAAAGAATAAGATAAGCCGCGATGAAAACGCCGCCGCCGTATTTCGCCGCGAGATACGGGAAACGCCAGAGATTCCCGAGACCGATCGCCGACGCCGCCGCCGCGAGAACAAATGCCATTTGACCCGACCAGGAAGCACGATTTGTTTTTTTCTCACTCACGTTTTACAACACCTTATAACCCGCCTCTTAAAATACGGTTTAAATTTTATAATATTCTTCCCAACCTTTGCGCGGCTGAGGGCCGTCGAGAAGCCTGTTCACCTCTTCGTCGCCTACGGCCTCACCCTTGACAGGATCAAACCTGAAGCCGCGATTGAGCCGCTGAGCCGCTACGCCGAGACAGAATATCTGCGACAAGGGAGCGGAAACGCTGAACGGGCTTTTAGCCTTCTTTTCGCCCTTTGCGGCCAAAAGAAAGTTCCTGTAATGGTCGATACGGGCTTTCTCGTATCCGGGAAGTTCGCCCGAATACACGACGCGCTTTAAAGTCGACGAATGCGAAAGCCCCTGCCAGATAGTGCCGTCGGCCTGATAAATCTCCTTGCCGGGCTTAAGCTTCGGATCGATAAGGCCGTCGTTCGCCGTACTCGCGGGGAAAAGGCCCTTATTGCTGTCGAAACGAAATCCCGCCGGCGGCTTAGGCTGATTATCAAGCCCTTCCCACCACTCAAGCGTTATATCGCCGTGACGCCCCTTCTTGGGAAACTTCATCGTAAGCGTATCCTGAATCGGGAAGACGTAAGGGTTCCAGCCTGTACAATTAGAAATCGCAACCTCCGTCGGCAGATCTCCCTCGAGCGTAAAGCGGTGGATCGTATCTAAAATATGCGCTCCCCAGTCGCCCATGCAGCCCATACCGTAATCATACCAGCATCGCCACTCGCCGTAAGCGAGATCTTTCGAGAAATCATGGTACGGAGCAGACGAGACCCACGAATCCCAATCGAGCGTCTTAGGAAGCGCTTCGGCCTTAGGATAAGAGGAGGTCTTTCCGCCCCATTTGTGCCAGCGCCTCTGCATGTTCATGTGGGAGACGACCTTTACGACATCCTTGATAATACCCTTCTCGCAATAATCGCGATACTGATAGAAATTATCCCCGCTGTGGCCCTGGTTGCCCATCTGGGTCACGACGCCGTATTTCTTCGCAGCTTCCATGAGAAGCCGGCACTCGCGGAACGAATGGGCGAGAGGCTTTTCGACAAAGACCGCTTTTCCGAGTTTCATCGCGTGCATCGCCGCGCAAAAATGGGAATGATCGGGTATACCAACAAGAACGGCGTCGATTTTATCGGCCATCCTGTCGAACATCTTCCTGAAATCCTGAAAACGCGGAAGATCGGGATATTTCTTCAAAGCCTCTAGCGTATGCTTCGCACCGATATCGGTATCGCACAAGGCTACAATCTCGCAGATGTCGGAATTCGCCGCGAACTTTTTAAGATCGTACCAGGCCTGAGCGCCGCAACCTATCGCCGCAAGACGAACCTTTGAATTGAGAACATACCTTCTTGGCGACGCCCCCCACGCAGGAAGAAACGGAAACGCTCCTGCCGCCAATGCCGCTTTCAGAAAAGAACGCCGATCCATATTATCTCCGGTTTTATTCAGGAATAACGTCTGTTCAGCGAACAGAGAATCCGCGTTCTTTGAGATAGGCCTTCAGTTCGGGAATCCCGATGATTCCGAAGTGGAAGACGCTCGCGGCGAGCAGAACCGTAGCCCCCGCCTCGGCGGCCTCCGCGAAGTGCTCCATCGTTCCCGCGCCACCCGAAGCTACGATATCTGCGTCGGTAACCGCACGGATGCCGCGGATGAGAGGAAGATCATACCCCGTACGCGCGCCGTCGGTTGACTTGGACGTAGGAAGAATCGTCTTTACTCCGTAGCCCGCGACCTTCTTCGTCCACTCGATCGCATCCGCGCCGGTAGCGGTGCGACCGCCGTCGATATAAACCTCGTAACCGGACGGCATGCCGGAATTCTGGGCGACATCGATAGCGACGGTCACCTTGTCGGCGCCGAACTCTTTAACGAGCTCTCCGATCATATCGGGCGAGCGAAACACCGCCGAAGACGTCGAAATCTTGTTCGCGCCCGCACCCAGAACTTCCGCCGCAGCCTTTACAGAAGAGATTCCTCCTCCCATGGTAAAGGGGATCGTGGCGACATCGGCAACCTTGCGGACCGTCTCAAGCATCGTCGCGCGGCCCTCGACCGTAGCGTTAATATCAAGCATCGCGATTTCATCGGCGCCCGCAGCGCAATACGCCTTGCAGCACTCGACAGGATCGCCGGCATCCTTGATGTCAACAAAATTGACGCCTTTTACGACACGTCCAGCGATCATGTCCATGCACGGCATAATCACCAATGGCTTATCTGTTTTCATTTATTCTCCTAAAAATAAAAATTGATTTGCAATCTGTTCGTCTCGACAGCATAGGCTGTTTGGAACATTATATCAAATCTCTTTTTGAGGCGGTAAAAAAAATGGCATAATTTAAACTCGGATTTTAGACAGTATCATTTTATGGTATAATAAACGGCATCGCTGTGCATAAATTTGAAAGAGGTTTATTATGTTCAACAACAAAATTTACCACAAAATCGACGCCCTTTCCGGTTCGATCGCCACTCTTCGCGCTGAAGGCATAAAGTATAATGAGATCGCCGAAATCGAGTCGCGTGCAGGCACGTCACTCGCCCAGGTGATCAAGCTTGACGGACCTAATGTCACTCTTCAGATTTTCGCAGGCGCCAGAGGCGTCGACACCGCCGCCAAAGTCCGCTTTCTCGGTGAGACGATGAAAGTCCCCTTCTCCGACGCGCTCCTCGGCCGCGCATTCACCGGCAGCGGCGTTCCCCGCGACGGCGGCCCTGAAATCACCGACGACCCTTCGCCGATCGGTCAGCCTTCGGTCAATCCCGCAAAGCGCGTCATGCCCCATGAAATGGTGCGCACGAACATCCCGATGATCGACCTTTTTAACTCGCTCGTCAAATCCCAGAAGCTTCCGATCTTCGCGAAAGCGGGCGAACCGTACAACGACCTTCTCGCCCGTATCGCCCTTCAGGCCGACTCCGACGTCATCGTAATCGGCGGAATGGGACTTAAATACGACGAGTACCTTAAGTTCCGCGATACGCTCGACAAGTCCGGCGCTCTCGCCAAGACCGTCATGTTCGTCCATACCGCCGCCGATCCGACGGTCGAATGCATGCTCGTTCCCGACGTTTCGCTCGCCGTAGCCGAAAAGTTCGCGCTTAAAGGCAAGGACGTTCTCGTTCTTCTTACCGACATGACGTCCTTCGCGGACGCGATGAAGGAAATCGCCATCACGATGGAACAGATCCCTTCGAACCGCGGCTACCCGGGAGATCTCTACTCCCAGCTCGCCTCGCGCTACGAAAAAGCGGTCGACTTCGACGGCGCGGGCTCGATCACCGTTCTCGCCGTGACGACGATGCCCGGGGACGACGTTACCCACCCCGTCCCCGACAACACGGGCTACATCACCGAGGGCCAGTTCTACCTAAGAAACGGCCGCATCGAACCGTTCGGTTCGCTCTCGCGTCTTAAGCAGCAGGTCAACAAATCGACTCGCGAAGACCACCGCACCATCATGGACGCGATGATCAAGCTCTACGCCCAGTACAAGGAAACGCTTGAAAAACAGTCGATGGGCTTCAGAATGTCGTCGTGGGACAACAAGCTTCTGAAGTACGGAGCGGACTTCGAAAAAGGAATGATGGACCTTTCGGTAAACATTCCGCTCGAAGAGGCGCTCGACCTCGGCTGGAAGATTCTCGCGGACAATTTCGACAAGGGTGAGGTCGGCATTCCCACAAAACTTTCCGACAAATTCTGGCCAAAAAAATAACACAAAAGAACACAGTTTTTTGGTATAATTTCCTATATGGAACACAGTACCGAAAAACCGATGAAATCTGAGAACAAAAGCCCCTTGAGAGCGTGGATCATAATAGCGCTCGTAGGAGTTGTGGTCTATTCTTTTTACAAGATGCACGACAAAGAGGAAAAACCTCTTTTAATCACGCAGGCTCAACTCCTGAACTACCTTGACGAAAACAAAATCGACAGAGATTCCATCGTGCGCGTCGTCAATCGGGACGACGGCATCACGTACCTCACCGGCGAAATTAAGTCGAATAAGTCTTCAGACGGGGAAAAGGAAGAATCTTCGGCCGGCAAAAACGAAAACGACGACGCCAAATCTGAAAAAACCAAATTCCGTGTCGATCTTGTCTTCGGAGAAAACGAAGAGTTGATGAACAACCTTGCGAAAGCCAGGATACCGGTCACCGTAAAAACCGAATCCAGCGCGCTTTCTCCGTTCCTGGTAAACACCCTCTTCTTTATCGGAATGCTGTTTCTGTTCTATTGGTTCATGGGGCGGAAAATGGGCGGCTCCGGCGGACCGTTCGGCATGGGCAAGTCACGCGCGAAAGTGCTTAACGGCAAGGAAGACACGCGGAAAACCACTTTCAGCGACGTCGCCGGCGTCGACGAAGCAAAGGAAGAAGTTCAGGAAATCGTAGAATTCCTTAAAGAACCTTCCCAGTTTAAAAAACTTGGAGGCCGCATCCCCAAGGGAGTTCTGCTTGTCGGCCCTCCCGGAACGGGCAAAACGCTTTTAGCAAGAGCGATCGCCGGCGAGGCCCAGGTGCCGTTCTTCGCAATCTCGGGCAGCGACTTTGAAGAGATGTTTGTCGGAGTAGGCGCCTCGCGCATGCGCGACATGTTCGCGGAAGCCAAAAAACGCTCGCCCTGCATCGTCTTCATCGACGAAATCGACTCTATCGGCCAGAAGCGCGGCAGCGCTGGCGCACTTACGGGCAGTCATTCATACGAACAGACGTTGAACACGATGCTCGTGGAAATGGACGGTTTCGATTCGAACGAAGGCATAATCGTAATCGCCGCCACGAACCGCCCCGACACTCTCGATTCGGCCCTTATGCGCCCCGGGCGTTTCGACCGTCAGGTTCTCATCGACCTTCCGACTTTGAAAGGCCGCGAAGACATTCTTAGACTTCACGGTAAAAAGATCAAATTCACTCCCGACGCCGACCTGAAGCGCGTCGCCCGCGGCACGCCCGGATTTTCCGGCGCCGATCTCGCCAACCTCCTCAACGAGGCCGCTCTTCTCGCCGTCAGAAAGAAACTCGACGGCGTAGACATGAAGACGCTCGATGAAGCCCGAGATAAAATCCTCTGGGGGCGCGAACGCAGGTCTGCGGGATACTCCCAGAAAGATCGCGAAATAACGGCGTGGCACGAATCCGGACATGCAGTGCTCCAACTGCTGCTGGAGCATACCGATCCGCTCCATAAAGTCACAATCATTCCGCGCGGACGCGCGCTCGGAGCGACAATGTCCCTCCCTGAAAAAGACATCCTCAACAGAACAAGATCGCACTTCATCGACGAACTTTCCGTGTTCTGCGGCGGACGAATCGCGGAAAAGATCTTCACCGGCGAATTTTCAACCGGAGCCGCCCAGGACATCGCAATGGCGACCGATACCGCCAGAAAGATGGTCTGCAGCTACGGCATGAGCGAAAAATTCGGATTTCAGAGTTTCAGAGAACCAAGCGCGTTTTCGGCCGCCGAGCTTCCACCCGCCTTCAGCGAAGAAACTTCCCGTGAAATCGACGCGGAAGTCGCAAACCTTATAAACTGCGCCTACGCAAAAGCAGAAAAACTGCTTCTTGAAAACCGCGATAAGCTTGAAAAACTGGCTACCGCCCTTCTTGAAGCCGAAACCATGGACGGCAGAGACGTCGAAGAACTGCTTGGCGTACACAAGACCCGCGTCAATGAAGACGAATCTGAAACGGCCGCGACCTCTCCGGAAGAACCGGCGACACCGTCCGATGAAGAAGCATCCAAAACAGAAACAATCTGAAAGAAGCCTCTGTAATGGAAAACATCTCGCCGATAATAGAAATTGGAATTCTCTATCTAATAATCTACTCGATACTTAAACGCGCGAAGGGATCACGCTTCGGACAGGCGTTGATGGGTGTCGGGATATTGGTCACCGTTTTAGGGCTGTTCACGCATCTGTTTCATTTTCATGTATTGTCACTGTTAATCAAATACCTCCTGATCTACTTCGCGATTTCCTCGGTCGTGATATTCCAGCCCGAAATCCGACACTTTCTTGTCACCATCGGGGCTTTCGGGAAATTTGAAAAAAAGCACAAATCAAACAAGAACGACGTACTCTCGCCGGAACTTTTCATTGAAATAATCCGCGATCTTTCATCGAAAAAGATGGGAGCCCTCTTCGCGTTCGAGCGAGGGATATCCCTTAGGGGCTACGAGGAATCCGGGACGAGACTGGATGCCGTCATATCAAGAGAACTGATCACAACCATCTTTACGCCGCCGCTTCCGCTGCATGACGGCGGGACCGTTATCCGCAACGGGCGGCTATCGAGCGCTCACTGCCTTTTTCCCGTATCCAACAACCCTATTCTCGTCAGCAACGGAATGCGGCACCGGGCGGCTGTCGGCATATCGGAGGAGACAGACGCGATCGTAGTGATCGTCTCAGAGGAAACCGGTAATTTTTCAGTCGCCCACAACGGTAAAATAATAACATATCCGGCAGAATCAAATCCCGCGGCTATTACCCGTTGGATCAAGAAAGCCCTGCCCGACGAATCTTCCCAGCTGAGTTTTCTCCCAAATCAGATAAATTCACTGAAAAAACTTTTCGGAAACTTCTTAAAAGAGGGGCAAGCATGAAAATCAAAAAGGCGAACATAGCATCCCTATGGGAATCAACGAAATTGCTTTTCACTCGAAACCTCTGGCTCAAGATACTTTCGTTCATCCTGGCGATAGCCACGTATGAAGCCTTATCAAACGCAAAGCTGACAGAATACTGACAAAACAGCAAAAGAAAACGACTGAAACTATTTCAATGAAAGACTCCACGGACACACCTAAGCCTCATAAAAAGACTTTCATAGGATGGTTGTTCTTTCCTATATCGCTTTTCCCGCTCGCGGCGCTGCTTACCTACAACCAGCGCGCCATGATAGAAAATCAGATTCCCCCTGAACCGTCAACCAACTGGATAGGCCCGATAGGCGACAATTTTGCATATTACGGCTACGACTTTCTCGGTTTGACGATCTGGATAGTACCGCTGTACTGCATACTCGTAGGCTGCAAATCGGCCAGCGGCGCGTCGCTTCGCCCCGGATTGAAGTTTTTCTGGTGCACAAATCTTCTGATATCGGCGGCAGCTCTTGTGCAGATTTTAAACGTTCCGTTGATTGAATCTTTCAGAATTGAAGTCAATGCGAAAAACTCAGGCGGGCTGATCGGATTTCTTCTGGGCGAAAAAATGCTTCTGCAGCTCTTCGGCCGTCAGGGATCTACGGTACTTCTTCTCATTCTACTTTTGATTTCGTTAATCGGCGCCATCGGAATCAACTTTATATCAAACATTTTCAAATCACTCTTCCACTGGGCTCTCGCAGGCAAAAACCAATATGAGGTCGATTCACATTCAGGCGATTCACATTCCGGCGATATTGAACCCGATTCTTCGGGATACGATGAAACTCAGGCGCTGATAGAAAAGGCGCGACAGGCGCGGGAAGACGCTTTGCGACAGAAAGAGGAACAAAAGCGCAGAATCCGCGAAGAAAAAGAAAAAGAAAAACTACGCCGCGAAGCAGAACGGCAGGAACGTGAAGCGGAGCGCAGACAGCGCGAAGAAGAGCGCACGGCCGAGCTCAGAAGGCTCCAGGAATCGACCGACCGCAACGAACCTTCAATCACTCCGCCTCCGCCGCCGAGAAAAGAACACGCTTCACCTCATCCTTCCGCCAATTCCAGGACACGAGAGTCGAAAAATTCAAACGACATCGACGGCAAAAGTCCCTACATACTTCCGTCGGCCGATCTTCTCGCTCCTTTGCGGAAATCCGAAGCGGACCACAGCGATGTCGCCAGCATGAGCCAAAAACTCATAGACACCCTAAAACTGTTCGGTCTCAACACTACACTTGCGTATACCGTCCAGGGACCGGTCGTCACGAAATATGCGATTTCTCCCGAGCCGGGAACAAGGCCGGAAAAATTCACCGCCCTTCAAGCCACTCTTATGATGGCGCTGAAGGCAAAATCTCTCAGAATCGAAGCTCCGATTCCGGGCGAAGACAAAATCGGCATTGAAGTGCCCAATCTGAAACCCGCGGGAATTTCCTTCCGCGAAATATTCGAATCCGAGGAATGGAAAAGCTCCAAAGCGGAGTTGCCTCTTCTCTTCGGCAAGAGAGCCGACGGGAAGGAACTTGTCGCCGATCTCGCGTCAATGCCTCACATGCTGGTTGCCGGCGCTACAGGCCAAGGCAAGTCCGTCTGTCTGAATTCTCTGATTTGCGGACTTCTTATGACGCGCACGCCTGAACAGCTCAAACTGATCATGGTAGATCCGAAATCGGTTGAATTCACGCCTTATTCATCGATACCCCACCTTCTCGTTCCCGTCATCACAGACAACCGCAAGGTCGTTTTCTCCCTCCATTGGGCGGTCGCCGAAATGGAAAAGCGCCTTAAGATGTTCGCCCGCGCACGCGTCAGAAACATCTACGACTTCAACCACAGGAAAACGATAACCCAAACCGACATGTTCGGAAACGATGCGGAAATCAATTCCGATATGCCGGCGACAGTTCCGTACATAGTCATAATCATAGACGAAGCCGCCGACCTGATCGGACAGTGCGGTAAGGAAGTCAACCCTGACATTCAGCGCATAACCCAAAAGGCCCGCGCCGCGGGCATTCACATAATCCTTGCGACACAGCGCCCGGACGCTAAAATCATTACGGGAACGATCAAAGCCAACATTCCCGGACGCGTCGCCTTCAAAACATCGCAGGCGATCGACTCGCGCACGATTCTCGACGAATCCGGCGCCGAAAACCTGATCGGTCGCGGAGATATGCTTTTCAGAGGCAAAGACGGGCTTCTCATCCGTGCCCAGGGAGCATGGATCTCCGATAGCGAGATAATGAACATAACCGAATTCATCGAACAGCATTCCTCGACACAGTTTGACGAAACTTTCGCCAGCAAACTCAGCCGCGTAAAGGAAGCCGCGATCGAAGATCCCTTCGCCGCTAACGAAGATGACCCCGACAACAAACCGGAACCTGTTGAAAACAAGGCTACAAAACGCGAACTCGTCAAAGCCGCCGCCAACGCCGACGACTTCAAAAAAGCGGTAGAATGCGTAATCAACACAAAACGCGCGTCGGTATCCCACTTCCAGCGACAGATGGGCTGGGGATACAATCATGCCGCGAAGATTCTCGACATGCTCACCGATCGTGGCATCGTAAGCCCACCTCAAGGTATGGGTCCTAGACAAATTACGATGGACGAAGATCAGCTTATCGGCATTTTAAACGGGGGCAACGCTGTAGAAGACGCCGACAGTGACGCCAAAGACAACGAAAACACCACTACTGACATCACAGACGGATTTACGGAGGAACAACCATGATAGAATTTGGAGAGACACTGCGAAAAACGCGCGAAGCAAAAGGCTTGACTTTAAGCGAAGTCGCGCAGAAAACCCACATGCTCGTACAACAGGTGGAAGCGTTGGAAAAAGAGGATTTTTCAAAAATCGCAGCTCCAATATACGGCCGGGGATTCGTCAAATTATACTGCGAAGCCGTCGGAATCGAAGACTACAAACCGCTGGTCGACGAATTCATGGATATTTATTCCGGCAACAAGCCGCCGACCATCAGAATGCGGAACATGATCCCCTCCCCAGATCCGGAAGACGTTTCGGAAACGGCCAAGAAGGATCTGGCCTTTGATGAAATGACGCCTATTCAGCACGACGAGAACATCGCCGCGGAAGACGATGACGACGACGCTTTTTCTGCAGCCTCCGCAATCGACGCTTCCGTTGAAGACGGAGAGCCTGAAGAATTCCAGAGCCAACCAGCCGAAGACCTCTTTGATTTCGCTCGTGAACCCGAGACGCGGCCTCTTCCCAAACCGAAACAGAAATCAGCCTTGAAAAAATCAATCGATGATTTCTTTAAAGAAAGCGGAACCCAGGCGACGCCTCTGCAAAACAGCGGCCCCGCCAGATATTCGACACCTAGACCGATAGAAGACGGATTCAAAAAAAGTTTTAACATTCCGCCTGTAGCGATACGTCTGGGCATTCTCGCCATAGGAGCGATACTCATACTGTGGTTGCTTATCTACGGAATGGTCGCCGTTTACCGTGCTGCGGTTGGACCGGAAACCGAAGAAACCACAGAAGCCGCCACGACTGAGATCGCCTCTCCGGAAAGCAGCGGCTCACCGTCAACAACAGGGAGTTCTCAAAGAACCCCCATGAAGCTCAAACATCTGTATGTAGACTAATCAAGCCACAGTAAAGCGAGGTACAACATGAAGAACGAAGATGGTTTTACAAGTTTTGCATGCAAATCGTGCGGCACCGAAATCGAAGCGTCGCTTGATATGATCGGAGAAGAAACCGAGTGTCCCGCATGCGGCGCTAAAATAACAATCCCCGGCAACAATACGGATGACGACGGCGTTCTGCGTTTTGGCCCGAACGACAATTCTCTCGCCAATACGCAAGCCATGAAAAGCAAGACCATCCGAATAGAACTTACCGATCTGTGACGATCGAACCGCTTTAATGGGCATCAAGCGAAAAATATTCGATTTCAAGACCATTTCCTTACGTTCTTGGCGAAAACTCGCGAAAAGAGCATCGCTTTGCATTTTTCTCATCAGCGTTCTTTTTTCCATTCTGTCCAACTGGTTCGTCAGACACCCCTTGAACTGGATTGAAGACAAATACGATGCGTTGCCGGATTTCATAGTTGACGGTCTTGTTTACATCGGAGAACCTTTTGCCGACATAACTGATTCATGGGGACTTACCGGATCCGACGCTTTCTGCGAAGTGCCCGACACATCTCAGATCGGCGGGAAAATATTTTTTGCCGGCCCACCTCTGGTCGCATCGAAAAAAGCACCTGACGACATCATTTCATCAGACAAAGGAGAATTCATAGTCGGCTATTCCGATAAAATGCGACATGCCGTCTGGTGCGGATACAGAGTAACAAAGGACGCCGATTATTTCATAAAAAAACGTCCGGGATTCAGAAAAGACAAAACTTTCAAATCCTGCCCAAAATCCGAATCATACGCAAGGACAGGATACGACAGAGGCCACCTGGCCCCAAATTACGCAATCATGTCCCGCTTCGGAGAGGAAGCCCAGCGCAAGACATTTCTCATGTCCAACGTAGCTCCCCAGTCACCAAGGCTCAATCGCGGCGTCTGGAGAGAAATCGAACACAGGATTGCCGATCTATTCACCTCGAAATGGGGAGATGTATGGGTCATCGTCGGCACAATCTCAGAAGGCAAAGAAACCCTCAGCGGAACGGAAATAGATGTTCCGACAGCCTTCTATCAGATTGTCGCCGCTAAAACTGATAATGAAATCCGAGCCGTGGCCTTCCTCTGCGATCAGCATGTTCCATGGAAAGCCTGGCCAAGACACTATCTTGTCAGCATAGATGAACTGGAAGAAAGAACCGGACTTGATTTTTTCAGCGAACTCGACGATTCCGTAGAAGCAAAACTCGAATCACAAACCGCGACACGTCTTCTGCCTACAGGTTTTTCCGCCGCATTTGAAGCTTTAGGAATCCATTTCAAGGATTACCGGTAAATCCGACTGTCACTCATACCTCAAACAATCGATAGGATTGAGTTTCGACGCCCGATAGGCCGGATAAAACCCAAAGAACATTCCTACGAAAGAGGAGAACAGAAACGCGCCCAGCGTTGAGGGTATCTCAATCAGAATCGGCCAATCTTTCCACCATCCGATAAAATGAGCGCCGCCTACACCGAGAGCCACGCCGAAAGCGCCTCCTATCGTCGATAAAACCACAGACTCCAAAAGGAATTGGGTCAGAATATTTGCAGGCGTTGCGCCTATCGACATTCTTAGTCCGATTTCCTTTATTCTCTCGGTTACCGAAACAAGCATTATGTTCATGATGCCGATGCCGCCTACAAGAAGCGAAATCGCGGCAACCGCGGTCAACAGCACCGTCATAAGTCCTGAAACCGACCCTATGGTATCCATGATTTCAGTCGTATCGCGCATTTCAAAATCGTCGTCTTGATAATCGGCAAGATTGTGGCGTTGCCTCAAAAGCGCCGTAATCTCACGTTTCGCCTCTTCCAGATCATCCATGGTATGCAGGGAAACGTTCATCATATTTATATTGTCGAACTTGGAACGCTGCAAATAACGCTGGACGCTCGTATAAGGCGCCATGATGACATCATCCTGATCCTGCCCCCAATTGTTCGCGCCTTTCGAACCAAGAACGCCTACAATGGTGAATGTCATGTTGTTGAGGCGGATAATCTTGCCTATCGGGTCTTCCTCGTCACCGAACAGATTCGCCTTTACCGTTGTGCCGATAACACAGACTCTTGAATGTTGAACGGTCTCTTCGTCGGTAAAAAAGCGCCCCTCGCCCATGTTCCAATTGCTTGTCAGCAATACATCCGGAGATACGCCTTGAATATTGCTGGACCAGTTTCTGGCGGCGTACATCATTTGGACGGACGCTCTCACCTGGGGACTCACGCCCTGAACAAGATGACTGAGCTCATTTCTTACAGCCTCCGCATCAGCCGCGGTCATAGTCTGCCCCTGACCTCGCCCGCTTGAAACGGAACCCGCCCTTTTGCGCTCAGGAAACACCATAACAAGATTGTTGCCCATAGAAGATATCTGCTTGACCATCATCGTCTGGGCACCCTGACCTATGGCCATTACAGCGATAACGGCGGCAATGCCGACGATAATGCCGATACATGTCAGAACCGAGCGCGTTTTGTTGCGCATGATCGCCCTGATGGCCACCTTGAAAATCATTCCGAAATTCATGACAGAGCCTCCTTGACCAATCTGGAGACCTCCGACTGCGTCTTGCGCCGGCCGCCGTCCTCGAAGTCGTCTCTCATGACCTTTCCGTCGCGCATGACAATATGACGCTTAGCATACGCGGCAATATCGTCTTCATGAGTAACCATCACGATCGTAATCCCTTCATTCGAAAGCTCGGTGAAAAGATTCATGATTTCAACCGAACTTTTCGTATCGAGGTTGCCTGTCGGCTCATCGGCGAAGAGCACCGGGGGATTGTTCATCAACGCGCGCGCAATGGCGACGCGCTGCTGCTGGCCGCCGGACAGCTGACTCGGAGTGTGATATTCGCGCCCCTTAAGCCCTACGCGTTCCAGAAGCATTTTCGCCCTTTTATGGCGCTCGCGGGCCGTAAGGCGCCCCATATAGAGATCAGGCAGCTCCACATTTTCAATCGCTGTCGTGCGAGGCAGAAGATTGAAGTTCTGAAAAACGAAGCCGAGCTTCCTATTGCGTATATGCGCAAGTTCGCTCGCCGAACGTTCAGCAACCTGAGTCCCGTCCAGAAGATAGGACCCTTTCGTCGGCACGTCAAGGCAACCCAGAATATTAAGCATTGTCGACTTTCCAGAACCGGAAGAGCCCATTATCGCGACAAACTCACCCTCGTCGATTGAAAGCGACACGCCGTCCAACGCGTGCACCGGCTCGTCACCGATGGCGTAAATCTTGTACATGTCGCGTATTTCGATGAGATGATTCATTATTTTTTCGGCTCCGGAGCGGTACCTTTGTTCTTATTGCGCTGCATACGCTTAGGCATGAACGGATTCGTCTCTTCATCCTTGCCCTTAGCCTGAGTCTTTGTCTCGTAACCTACAACAACCTCGCGGTCTAGAAGTTTCTCGGCATCGTCAACCTCGATCTGCGTAAATGAATTGTCGCTTACCCCTTCGGTTACAAGCATATACTCCAGCGGAGCGTCCTTCGAGGCAGGCTTGAACCAAAGTTTCCTGCCGCGCGGAATTTCGCCGCCTATACGGTCTATATCTTCTTTCTTCGGCCTGAAACGGAAAGCGGCGGACGGAACGGAAATCACGTTCTCGGCCCGTGCCGTCTCAATCGACAGCGTAGCCGTCATGCCGGGGAAAAGCATCTCATCCGGATTATCGGCCTCGATAATGACGGGGAACGTGACAACGTTGTTGGTCGTGGTCGCCGCCTTGCGGATCTGCTTGACACGGCCTGTAAAACGGCGACGGTACGCATCGGCCGTAAATGTCACGCTCTGTCCGATTTTGATGTTGCCGATATCGGCTTCGGGTATCGTCGCTTCAACCCACACGGTCCTCAGATCCTCGGCGATCGTCAACACGGGAACGGCGTTCATTGAAGAAACGACAGTTTCGCCCTCGTCAACCTTGCGGTCAATCACAATACCGTCGACAGGCGAGACGATCGTGCAGAACTCAAGATCCGCCTTAGCCTTTTCAGCTGAAGCGCGAGACTGTTCGACGGACGCCTCGGCGCTGGCGAGGCTGGCTTTTGCACTATCGAGATTGGACTCGGATTTTGCAAGAGCCTCGGTCGCGGCGTCCAACTCCACCAGAGGCCCCGCTCCGCTCTCAAAAAGAGCCTTTTTGCGGTTGTACGTCTTTTTTGCAAGCACTAGCTCAGCCTCTGCGGAACGCAACGCCGCCTTCCGGTTCAGAACGTTCGCCTCGTTCACGTGAAGCTGCGCAAGAGCGATCTTGTAGGAAGCGTCGTAGACACGCGGATCGATCAAAGCGACGACCTGTCCGTTCGTGACGGTTGAGTTGTAATCGACAAACAATTTTATGATCTTGCCGTTGACCTGGGCGCCGACCGGAATTCCGTTGGAGCTGTTACGCGGAGTTATCGTACCCGTCGCTCTGACCGTGCGGACAATGTCTGACTTGACGACTTTGACCGTACGATAGGCACTCTCCTCTTTTTCATCGGAAGACATCCAGAAGTAAATTCCATATCCGATGCCGGCAAGAACCGCGCATACGACAATCCATTTAAGGCATTTCTTCATTTTCTTTTCTCCACTACATTGACCTCGTTGTAAACCGGAGTCGCGCCGATGAGTTCAAAAATCGCCGCTTCCGCCATCTGTCCGCGGTAGAAACTTTTAACCCTGTTGCCCAGAGCGTCGGTATAATACGAGACGGCATCCGTAAATTCGATCCGGGAGACCTCTTCGACTTCATACTGAGATTTGACGGTCTCAAGATTTTCTCTGGCCTGAACAAGGCTCTCGCGGGCGGTATTCTCGGCCTTACGGGCATTGTCGCGCTCTGCTATCGCAACCTCAAGATTGCGCGAAAGCAACAGCTCCGCGGCTTCGAGATTGTTCTGCGCCACATTAAGAGCGACCGTCGCACGCTCGACATCCGTTGATTTCGCCCACCCCGTAAAAAGCGATTGGGCTCCGCTCAACCCCCAGCGCCACAACCACAGCGGATCTGTCCAATTGAGGCCGAGATTGGCGGAAAACGTAGGTTTAAGATTTGCTACGGAATAATCGACATCCGCAGAAGCGGCGCGCAGACGGGCCCGCGCGATCTTCAGCGAAGGCGAATCTACGCGCGCCTGCTTGAAAACCTCATCGACGGAATTGGTAGTATCGTCGAATCCCCGCATCACCCGATCAAGTCCGCCGAGAGGTCCGCCGAATACAGTCCGATAATCACTGACCTCGGAGTCGATGCCAAGATACGCAACAAGATTGACTCCGGCGATCGCGACATCATTGGAAGCCGCCACCACGGTTTCCTGGGCGCGCGCAAGATCCAGCTTTGCACGCAGAACATCAAGCTTCTGTCCGTAGCCCTGCTCCAGTCTGGCTTCGGCCTGCGACAGATGAGCGGCGTACTGATTGATGTTGGAAACGGCCACTTCAAGAAGAGCCTCATTCTGAAGCAACGTGAAATAAGCGCCGGAAACCTCATTAAAAACCTTATATCCCGTCTGAACAAGTTCAAGCTCGGCCGCGACAACATTCTCCGCGGCGGCCCGCCGACGGGCATCGTTGCGGCCAAAATCATAAATTAAAACATTCAGCGACAAAGATCCGGAAAGATCGCCTCGGGAAGTCGTAGTATCGAAATCCTTAAACTTCTCCGCGGAGGAAGACTCCGAATACCCAAAAGACAAATCGGCATCAATCGCATTCCACGGTGTCTTTGAAGCGAGCGGAGCATCCGCCGCAATGGACTTCAGGCGAAGCCTGGCGTCTTTTACGGCTAGAGCCGCCGATACCATCGCAGGTCTGTTCGTCATCGCATAATCCACCAGCGAAGCAAGCGAAACGGACGATATCTTGACGGATTCAACCGTATTGGTGCTGTTACAAACGGCAGATTCCTCGCTCATCACACGGGCCGCCTTCTGCTGCTGAAAACGTGCCTCTTCAACAACTTCACATCCCGTCACAGACAGGAATACAAGTAAAAACCGGGGTAATAGAATTCGAGTGCGAGATTTAAACATAGCCATATTATACATACCTTAAGGTAGGTATGTCAATAGCGAATCCAAGTCTTGCGGAGCACCGAAATGCCGCGGCGCCACCTTCAGTCCTGCGGAACTCTCCAATACGACAAATATTCTATATTTCCCATCTCACGCCCTTTTATCGGAGACTCCTCCAGTCCCATAAGTTCAAGAGCGAGATCTTCTCTGGCGAAACGCACTATTTCATCTCTTGCATGCAAGCGCAAGGCCTCGTCGCGGACAAGTCCGCCCGGAGCATTGCCCTTTCCGACTTCAAACTGGGGTTTGATGAGAGCGACAATCTCTCCGCCGGGAAGAAGGACGTCTTTGATGGGCGGAAGAATAAGTTTAAGCGAAATAAACGACACATCCGTAACAGCGAGCTGGGGCTCATGCGGAAGGTCCTCTTTTTTCATGAACCTCGCGTTATAATTCTCTCTTACCCAGACACGGGGATCGCTTCTGAGCGACCAGGCCAGCTGATTTGTGCCAACATCGACCGCCATCACCTTCCTTGCGCCGAACTGAAGAAGACAATCCGTAAAACCTCCGGTGGAACTGCCGACATCCAGACATATCTTATCCTTTGCCGAAAGCGAAGGAAAACTGTTAAAAGCCCCTTCAAGCTTCTCTCCGCCGCGCGAAACGAATTTCGGAGGAGACGCGACTTCAACATCCACGGTATCGTCCACCAGACGGGAACTCTTGCGTTCGACCTGACCTTTAACGCGGACCTTGCCCTCCATCAACAGCGCTTGCGCCCTCGTCCGGCTGTCGCATAGACCGCGCTCGACCAGAATTACATCAAGCCGCTTTTTCATTTCAGATCGAGGTATTCGATATCGCGGTAATCCTGAATTGTCCGCTCTACGCCAGGCTTAACCTCTAAAGTTATATACGAACCTGTAACGCTTTTTCGGATGCCTTCAATCGTTTCGGTCGAAGTTATTACGCGCGTATCGGGAGTAAATACCTTTTTCATCGGAATTTTCAAGGATGTTGTCGAAGAGACTCTCAAGACAGGATGCTGCACAACTTCAGCGAATCCTCGCCCATGAAGCCTAACCGTATGCTCTCCGGCTTTGAGATCGGGAATAATCAAAGATTCGCTCCACTGCGTCATATCCCCGGAACCACGCGTCTTTCCGTATTTGCGGTTATCCACTTCAACGGAAACGCCTGACGGCTTTGTGCGTATTTCAAGTTTAGCAAGATTGCTGACAAGACGAAATTCCTCATTGACGGTAGCGCCGTTATCTATCGTTATTTCGCGCGTCTGCTGATCGAAACCGTCCATTTCGACTCTAACGCTGTATGTACCCGGAGTCAGATTTTTCAGGTACAAAGGTCCTTTTCCGTGCGGCTCGTCATTGACATAAAACCTCGCGCCGCCCGGAACGGAAGTCAGATTCATGGCACCGGGCAGAGGATTCAGCTTGTAATACAGATTCGGAGCGTCGCCCGCATTTATGGCGATTTCACGGCTTAACGTCTCATAGCCGTCCTTTTTCAGCACTATCGTCATCCGTCCGTTGGGAATTTCAGAAACCATAACGGGCGTCATACCGCGCGATATGCCGTTAAGCACAACCTCCGCGCCCTGCGGATCGCTCGTAATATTGGCCACGCCGGAATTCAACACAAGCTTGGCGTTTCTTACTAGAGGCCTGCGTCCGTTGAAGCGGACTTCTATTTTGTTGTCAAGATAACCCGTTTTTTTAAGAACGAGCGTATGCTCCTCTTTTACATCAAGCGTCGTTATAAGAAACGGCGTCTCGCCTATGGAATACCCGTCTATGACAATCTGAGCGCCGGCAGGCTCACTGTTCAGGAGCAAGAGCCCCTTCATCGGATGCAACTTGCCGAAAACAGGTTCGCTTTCCCCTTTTTTAGGGGTATAGATAGTATCGAAAGGCTCATAATCCTCCATTTCCATTCTTATATGGCTGGCGACGTCGGGCGTCATTTCCGGAACCGAAAACGGAGTCTTTCCCTTCAATACCCCGTCTACGAAAACCTGCGCGCCTTCCGGGGTAGAATTAAAACGGACAGCGACACCGCGCGGCTTTTCCTCATCTGCGAAAAGAAGAGTGGCGGCGGCGACTAAAAAGAAAGTTAAAAGTTTTTTCATCTTCTCCTATTTTTCATTTCTTTTTGAATTTCAGCTTTTCTGCCATCACATACCTTCATATTGTTTTCAGCGTCTATATGCCATCTGTTGTCGCCGCGCGGCGCCATAACGCATATAGTGCTGAACAGGTCGTACGCATCGTCATACTTGCCGATATCCATAAGCCTCTTTGCCTCGGCATACCTTTTGGCGCAACGGTTGTCCAGTTCCTTTTTAGCTTCGTCCAGATGCTGCTGAATACGTCGCGCGGACGCCTCTTCGCTGACGCCCAGCACTTTGATTTCTTTCAGCGCGAGCGTATAATAGTCGATCGATTCACTGATGTAGCCGTCTCTGGCATCACGCTTATTCCAAAAGTCGTCAGCCATCATCTCGTATTTTTTCGCGGCGCTTTCAATGTCGGCGCGAGACATGCTGATGGATTGGCAATCCAATATGTCGTTGATTTTGGACTCGACATCGGCCCATACCTTGGAAAACTCCTTGGGAGGCATCTCGTCCCTGACGACAACTTCTTTCACACCGTTTTTACGCACAAGTTTTATGCGCCACAGCCTGTGCCACACATGATTCTCTCCCCTGTATTCGCTTTTCAGACTTTTCCATTCGTCGCCGTCAAAGATGGTCTTAAGAAGCCTCATGTCGGCATCGGTTATCTTCTTTTCGGTTGTCGGCAACTGACGGTTCTCTCCGGGAAGATCGTCCAACTCAAGCGTTACGGTTCCGTCGCGCTTCAGCTCCGCGCAATAGCGGAAGATATGTTTGGAATCGGCGTCGACTTTTTCGCAGAAGAAAGAGATGATTTCATCGGATGTCTGCGGAACCCGCTCCTCTGGAGCCTCTTTCGGACTGAAGAGCCCCAAAATCCCTTTGACCGCCTTTGAATCTTTAAAAAGCAGCACGCATGCGATGGCCACGACCAAAACCCCGACCACGGACGCCGTGACTATTTTAATCAAAGGCGAAACGTTCTTGGCAGCGGCATCCGACGGGAGGTTTTCGCTGTCGGGTTTCGCCCCAAGCCCCAGATCGACGCTCTTTCCGTTCGGAGATTCGTCCGTCACGACGGCCGGCGGAGAAACTTCTTCGCCGACGACCTTGATTTCGGTCGCGCCGACACGGATCATATCGCCGGCTTTGAGAAGAACGGCGCGAGACTCGACCGGCTCGTCGTTGACGTACGTCCCGTTGGCGCTCGAAAGATCGACGACCGTTATGTCGGATTCGCCCGAACATTCGAAAAGACAGTGATTGCGCGAAAGCTCCTCGTCAGGAATATGCACATCGTTGGAGGAAGACCTTCCGAGCCTGAGTCCGCCGGCGCCGATCTCAAAACGCTTGCCGCACAGCGCACCTTCCGAAACAACAACTATAGCAAGTCTTTTTGCCATACCGTCTCCTGATTAGAACAGCTGCCCTTTCATCGCCTGAGCGATAACGGGACCAAGCAGAATTATGAATACAGCAGGGAAAATACAAAGCATCAGAGGACCGAGCATTTTCGTCGGAGCCTCGTTCGCCAGCTTCTCGGCCCGGTCAAAACGGCGCTCTCTCAACTGTTCGGACTGAATACGGAGAATAGACCCTATCGACACGCCCAGTTCGTCGGCCTGAATAAGCGCATACGACACGGACTTCAAATCCGGCTGTCTTACACGGTCGGCCATACTTTTCAACGCGACCTTGCGCGAAGAGCCGACCTGAATCTCCTTGGTCATGCGGAGCAACTCCTCGTTAAGGGGATCCATTTTCCTTGACTCGCAGTTTCTCTGGAGCGCGCCAATGAAATCCATACCGGCCTCAACCGACAACGTCAGCAGATCAAGAACGAAAGGCAGGGACTTCATTATCGAAAGATGGCGTTTTTTTACGGCATCCTTAAGCCACATCGTCGGCTGCATCGCAAGAAGAATCACCCCCATCAGACAAAGCTGCATCCTCATTGAAACGAACATGGAATCCGGGAATATCGCCCCCATGAAGAAAATGACGATGCTCCACGCCAAACCCATTGCGATCGGAGAAAGAATTCTCAGCGCTACAAATTCACGCCCGCTCAAAAGACCTTCATATCCGCCGGAAACGAGCATCGCGTCAAATCTGTCGATGTCCTTGGCGAAAGACGGACGCGAAACAAGCCTGTCCAGATTTCCCACGAAAGGCAGAAGCAGTTTAAATGTCAGAGGCAGAGACCGTTCCTGGCGGCGCCCGTCGGCAAGAGTCACATAAGTCACCTCACGCGCCACGCTCGCGGCATACCCCGCGAGCGCAGCGACCGCAACGCCCCAGACTATCATCAATATGACTTCAATCGCCACAAGCGGAAACCTTTCTGTTGTTATGTCGCTGCGACACCCGCACCGGCAACGGACGAAGGAGAGAGAACCCCTCCGTTCACGCCAGGCTCTCCCGCGAAGAGAATCATACCCTCCGAAACGCCGACTGACATTTTGCGAGGAGCGAGATTCGCCACAAAAACGACCTCCCTGCCGACAAGTTTCTCCGGCTCAGGATACGCCTGACGGATTCCGGAGAAAATCGTACGCTTGCCGAGAGAGCCCGCATCGAGAACGAATTTAAGGAGTTTGGCGCTTTTGGGGACAATCTCGCAGCTTTCAACCACGCCTACTCTCAAATCGAGCTTCTCGAAGTCCGGGAATGAGATTTCCGCTTTAAGGGGAGCTACCTCTATTGAATCTTCCTTCTTTTCTCTTCCCTCTTTATTCTTGCTGGCGCGCGACTCGTGGCTAACCTCCCCCGACTCGCCCGGTTTCACCTTCGCAGCCTCAATCATCGCCTCAACCTGCTTCATGTCGACACGGCTGGCGAGATATTCGTACTCTCCGAGAGCGCAATTCTCCTTGAACTCGCCCGCACTCGCCCATGTCCACTCACTCTCGCCAAAAAGCTTCATGGCCTTGTCGGCGTAGGCGGGAAGAACGGGCTTCAGATAAATGGCGATGATTCTGAAAGCGTTAAGCGCCGCGGTAAGAGTCGTACGCGTCGTCTCCTCATCGGTTTTGACGGTTTTCCAGGGCTCGCGCTTGTCGAAATATTCATTCGCCGCATCGGCAAGGCGGCAAATCTCGACAACGGCCTGGTTGAATCTTCTGTCCTCGTAGTGCCTGGATATCGTCTCGCCGGCTTCGACGCACTTCTCGACGAGCGTTCTGCCTTCAGCGTCCATCGCCCCGAGGCGGCCGCCAAGTTTTTTCTGAAGCATCTGACCGCCGCGCGAGGCGATATTGGTTATCTTCCCGACAAGATCCGAATTGACGCGCTGAACGAAATCGGCAAGATTGAGATCGATGTCGTCCGTCGTCCCGCCGAGTTTAGCCGCATAGTAGTAGCGTAGCGCCTCGGGCGGAAGGTTGTCGAGATAGGTACGCGCCGAAACGAAAGTACCCTTGGACTTCGACATCTTCTCCCCGTTTACCGTCAGAAAGCCGTGAACAAAAACTTTAGTCGGCCCTTTGAAGCCGGCGGAATTCAGCATTCCGGGCCAGAAAAGACAGTGGAAGCGGATTATGTCCTTGCCGATGAAATGATAAAGCTCAACGTCCGGATCGTTCCACATGTCAAATTTACCGGCGTTTTTAAGGCTCGCGATATAACCTATCGGCGCATCTACCCAGACGTAAAAATACTTGTCTTTGCATCCCGGAATCTCAAATCCGAAATACGGCGCGTCGCGCGAAATGCACCACCCGCGCAAAGGCTCCTTGAACCATTCAAGCAGTTTATTGGAGACGTCGCTCGTAGTATGCCCGGGGATCCACTTTTCCAGATAATCGTGCTGAGGCTCCAGCTCCCAGTAAAGATGTTCGGAATCCTTCACGACCGGAGTCGAGCCGCAGGTCGTGCATTTCGGCGCACCAAGTTCCTCCGCGCCGTATGTAGCGCCGCACTTGTCGCAACTGTCGCCATACTGGTCTCCCGCGCCGCACTTCGGACAGACGCCCTTCACGAAGCGATCGGGAAGAAACATATTGCACTTCTGACAATAGAGCTGAGGGGTCGTCTTGCGCGTAATGTAGCCCTTTGCTTCCGCCGCCTTGTAAATCTGCTCGCTCAACTCCTTGTTCTCTGGGGAATTGGTCGTGTAGTAATTATCGAATTTAATCTGAAAATCCGTAAAATCCCTTAAATGTTCGGCATGACTGCGCGCAATGAGTTCTTCCGGCGTGATACCCTCCTTGCGGGCACGGATCATAATGGGGGTGCCATGGGTGTCATCGGCACAGACATAAACGCACTCGTTGCCGCGCATCTTCTGAAAACGCACCCAAAAATCGGTCTGAACATACTCCACCAGATGTCCGATATGAATGTCGCCATTAGCATAGGGGAGCGCACTTGTAACAACAATCTTTCTCTTTTCGCCCATAGGATTCCTCAATATTTTTCTCTAATTATACCAAATCCGGCCGCATTTTAACAGAGTCTCGCCTAATATTCTCATCCGTGAACATGTCCCATGTTAGACCGTAAAATGTCCGCGACCGCAACAGGGACCAGATCTGAAACGCTCTTCTTTGAGAACAGACGGCTCCGCACCTCCGTAGACGACTCGACCGTGCGCGGATAGGCCATGAAAGTGCAGAGCGTTTTCAAAGTTTCATAATCCTTCCAACGCGGCAATCCCTCTACGGAATCTTCGCCTATGATGAAAAATATTTCAGCACCGGGAAATTCAAGCGCATATTCGCGGACCGTATCGATCGCATACGAAACTCCGCCCTTTTCAAGTTCGCGTTTATCAATGACAACATTGGCAACTCCCGCAAATGCGGCATAAAGACACTCAAGACGGATTTCGTCGCTTAAGCGAGGCGACGAAGATGTCTTAAAGGGACTTACAGCGGCGGGGATGACAAAGAGCTTATCAAGCGAAAGTTCGGCGAGAGCCTTTTTGGCGATGCCGACATGCCCATTGTGAACAGGATCGAAACTTCCGCCGAATATCGCGATTCTCACTTCGCCAGTTCCTTGGAGCGTTTGGCGGCGGCGGCCAGAGTCGCGGCGACGACATCCTTGAAGTCGGACGCGGCGAGTTTCTCCATGCCGGCGGCGGTCGTCCCGCCCTTTGTGCAAACGCCGTCGATAAATGGCTTAAGCGGCATGCCGCTTTCGCGCAGAAACTTGGCCGTTCCGTACATAGTCTGTTCCGCCAAAAGCCGGGCGACATCGGGCTTGAGACCGAGCTTTACGCCGGCCTCGGCCATCGCCTCCTCCATATACGCGAAATAAGCGGGCCCTGATCCCGAAAGCGCGGTAACGGCATCAAAATCCTTCTCCTTCAAAACGGCCGTCGCGCCGGCTCCGCCTAGAATCTTCTCAACAGCGGCGACATCGGCCTTCTTGGCGTTCGGCGCGGCGCAGATGGCGCACATGCCGGCGTTCGCCCTCAAGGCAAGATTTGGCATGACCCTGACAAGACGCACCTTGGGCCCGAAAGCGCGACGCAGGCCCGAAAGCGTCTTGCCCGCGACGATTGAAACGAGAATCTGCGTCGGTTTCAAAAGAGGCTTTACCTCTGCGGCAACCGCGGCGACGTCCTGAGGTTTGACGCTCAAGAAAATTATCTTCGCGCTCTTCACGACCTCCTTAAGATCGTCCGTCACCGTCACGGGATATTTCGCCTTAAGTTCCTCGGCTCTGGCGGAAACCTTCTCGGCCATTACAACGGAAGACTTGTCTTCGATGGCACAAAGAATGCCTTCCGCCATTTTACCGGCACCGAAAAATCCAATTCTGACAGATTTTACCATGTAGACTCCTTATATTGCATCTTCATTTCTCAATCAAGGGCGCAAACTAAGCCCGTATATGATATCATTGAACAACTTTCGCGTCAACGGCAATACAAAAATTTATATTTTTGATATAATATACGGCCTGATGAGAGTTGTATTTATGGGATCGTCCGATGCCTCGGCGGTTTGTCTCAGAGCGATAATGCGCGAGCGCGAACTTGAAGTGGTCGGAGTTGTAACCCAGCCGGATCGTCCGGCTGGACGCGGCAAGGCGCTGACGCCCTGTCCGTGCAAGGCTTTTGCCAGCGAACAGGGTGTTGCGGAAATCATTACACCGGTCGATGTGAATTCCGATGAGGCGTTAGCTAAAATCCGCGAATGGAATCCCGATGTGATCGCCGTTGTCGCCTTCGGACAATTTCTGAAAGCACCCCTTCTCAACCTTCCGATTGCGGGATGCATCAACTGCCACTTCTCGCTTCTGCCGAAATATCGCGGAGCCTCCCCGGTAGTGTCGGCTTTGGCCGCAGGCGAAAAGCTCACCGGCGTATCCGTAATGCGCATGGGCCTCGGAATGGACGACGGTCCTATACTTCTCCAGAGTTACGAACCCATTTATTCCGATGTCACAGGCGGAGAACTGATGGACGCTCTGGCGATAACGGGCGGAGTTACGCTGGCCAAAGCATTGAAGCTTATAAACCGCAACGCCCTTCCGCCCGAAGTAAAGCAGAACGATGCAGATGCGACGTTCGCCAGAAAACTGAAAAAATCGGACGGCCTCATAAAATGGGATGATCCGGTGATTTTCGTCGAGCGCAAAATCCGCGCCTATATGCCTTGGCCGGGAACTTACACCTTTCTGCCGCAGAGGCTGAGGAAAAAGGGTTCGTCCGGCCGCATATCGATCCTTAAAGCCGCCATCGTGAATTTGATTGACCCCGCTTGGCGCGCCGCAAAACCTGGAACGGTCTTGAAATGCATAAAAACCCCGCTTAAAGAAGGTCCCCTATGCGCCGCCCTCCCGCCTAAAGCGACGGGTCCGATAGTGAAGTGTCTCGACACGGCCCTCATCCTTCTGGAGATCAAGCCGGAAGGCGGCTCAAGGATGGACGGTGGAGCCTTTCTTGCGGGGCGCAGCCTCGCGGAAGGAGAAGACGCTTTCCTGAGCGAATGACGCGTCCCTGACGTTTCCGCCGAACTCCGCATTCCGCCGGAAACGGATTTTGGCGGTTATTCGGAAACCGTCTCAAGGTCGTCCCAGCATATTTCCGCTTCGAAGACCTTCTTCACCGGACCCGTCAATGTAACCGCGGAAAAATTCTTTCCGTCAAACACGCCGTCAACGAGAAGATTGTAACCATAACTCGTTTTGACGTTTACAGGAAATTCGATTCCGTAATCCTTTACGCCGATCACGGACGCCGACACGGCTCCGGTGCCGCATGCGCCGGTTTCCGCCTCGACTCCGCGTTCGTACGTCCTTATGCAGACGTTGTTGGGTTTTTTGTATTTTACAAAATCCACATTCGTCCCAGTGGGAGAGAACTCTTCACTCATGCGTATTTCGCGGCCTAATTTCTCCACATCGACGGCCGAAAGATTCTCAACGGGAACGATTTTATGAGGAACGCCGACAACAACGAAATCCTCCGAGAAATCCGTCGGAGGAGGCATCGCGATCTTAACCAGATTCTCACCCATGATTTCGGCGGAGACTACGCCGGCAACCGTCTCGAAGTTCATTACATCGCTTTTTGCCGCGCCTATCTCACGGGCAAATGCGGCTATGCATCGCGCGCCGTTTCCGCACATCTCCGCTTCTGTGCCGTCTGGATTGAAAAAGACCATCTTGAAATCGCACTTTGCCGATTTCTGCAGAATAATGACGCCCTCACACCCGACACCGACATGCCGGGAGGCCATAACGGCAATGCGACGATGGTCGTGAACAGGAAACTTCTCGTCACGATCATCTACGAGAATGAAATCGTTCCCCGCGCCGTGCATTTTAGTAAATCTGACAACATTCACAGCAACACCTCGCTTGTTGAAACTACAGATTTTCAAACAGAACGTCCATCCAGTTGACCTTCGGAGCCGGGACATCAGCCCCTCCGGTCATTACGACAAGGTCGCAGAGCACGTTGTACGCCTCTTTCAGAACAACGTCGTTTTTCTTACCGGCCTTTGAACGCGATGTCAACTGCTCTTCGTCTTCAAGCTCCTTGTCCATGTTGGCGGAACGATCGCGCTTCATCATGGCCTTGCGGGCATTGCGCTCCAGGGGAACCTCTTTACGGTCGAACACTTCCCCCGCGAGATCGACGGCGGCGATATGCTTGCGGAACTCGGCGTCGGCCCCCGTGCGGTCATTCGACTTCTTCCGCAGACGGCTGACGTATCCGTTGAGATTCCAGACTCTGCGATAATCGGTCAAAGGCAATTTCGTAAAAGGCAGGGCGTTGGGCAGTTTATCTTCTCCAATATCCAGATGGTCCAGTATCGAAGGAAGATGAATATCGGATTCCACGCCTCTTACCTGAGTGGAATCACCGTTGATGCGGTAAAACCTCGCCGTGGTGATCTTGACGGAACCAAAGCGCTCATCATCTCCTTTTCGATTAAGGTTCAGCAGCGTCTGAACCGTTCCCTTGCCGTGGGTGCGAACGTCGCCCAGAACCACCGCGCGGCCCGAATCTTTGAGAAAGCCCGCAACGATTTCTGAAGCCGACGCGCTCGCGCGATCGATAAGAACGACAACGGGCTTCTTGAACGCGATCGGATTGTCGGCGGGAATTCTGAGAGGAAACACGACGTTTTTGTCTTTAATGAGAACAACAGTGCTGGAAGACGAAAAGAGCGCCGAAAGCATTACGGCCTCCTGAAGACTCCCGCCGCCGTTGCCTCTCATGTCGAGCACAAGCCCTTCCACATTTTCGGAATTGAATTTGGCCAGATACTTCGCCACATCCATCGTACAGCTCAGAAAGCCTTCTTCACCGAACTTTTTGTCCATGGTCCCGTAGAAACTCGGCAGATAGACATAACCGAGCTTCATCTCTCGCGACGCCACGCTGACGCGTTCGACATGGCCTGTCGCGGCCTGCTCTTCAAGCTTGATCTCGTCTCTGACGAGTTCGATTTTTTTACGCATCGCACCCGACGGGTCGCTGCGCGGAACAACATCCAGGGTTACACGCGTTCCCTTTTCGCCACGGATCTTTCTCACCGTCTTGTTCATAGGCTGCCACATGATGTCTTCCCATTCGCCGTCGCCCTGTCTGATCGCCACGATCTTATCGCCTTTTTTAATCCGTCCGTCGATATCCATCGGACCGCCGGGCATCACCTCGGCGATCTTGAGGGCTCCGTCGTCCATCTGAAGAACGGCGCCGACCCCGCAGAGCTTGAGATTCATGCCCATTTCAAAATCTTCCTCGCTCATCGGCGAGAGATAGTCCGTATGCGGATCATACGCCCTGCATACGGCCGAAAGATAGTACTGCAGGATATTCTCCTGATCGGGCTCGGTCATCACGCGGAAATATTGAAGATATTTCTTTGAAAGCGTCGCTTCCACGGTCAGTTCGGGCTCCTTGTAATCATCTTCATTCTTTTTGCCGTCGGAAGATCCCGTCTCCCGATTCTCCTTCTCGGCATTCTTCTCGGCTTCAAGCTCCCTGACGAGAGTTATCGCCAGGTACTCGTTTTTGATGCGCTTGCGCCAGAGTTCCTCGGCCTCTTCGCGCGTGGCGGGCCATTCGGCATTCTTGCGGTCGAGGCTATACGATTCATTCCGGGAAAAATCCCAGTCCGATCTGGCGATCAGATTTGTCGCGAATTCCACTCGTTCGGCAAGTCTTTTCGAATAAAGCCCGTGGACCTCATACCCGAAGCTGACATCTCCGGATTTTATCTCGTCATCGATGATATCCTCGTGCTTGGCGAGAAATTCGATATCTGACTTGAGAAAAATCGTATGATCGGAATCGTAAAAAGTAACGAGGTTGGTCCACGCAGCCCTGGAAATCGTATCGTCGAACTTCTGATTCAAAACATGGGAACGCGAAATTTCCACGGCCACCCTTCTGGCCACTTCGCCGTAATGGGTTTTGGGCTTAAGTGATTCGTCGGCGAATATCGAACCCGCGGTCAACGCAAGAAGCGCGCTGACGATCAGATCTGTTTTTTTCATATACTGTTCTCCATAAGACTTACCAGGCGATCAAGTTCATCAGGCGCGAGAATGACGCGCTCTGTCGAAAAGCTTCTCTGTATCTCTCTGGCGTTAAGCACCACAACGCCGTTCAATTCAGCGATGTGCGAAACAAAGGAATCGGAAGCAAAAACCAGAATCGGTATAACGGCCCCGCTCCATCCCGCTTTTTCAAGCGTTCTTTTAACGGCCGCGGCCTCGTTCAAAACCTGGGCAAGAGGCGCACGGGACGGCTCGACCCCGTCGACAAGGATATGCCCCTCCTCGATGGAAACCCTGCCGCGCCAGAATTTCGTTTCAACCGCGAAAACGCCTGCCGGACCGACCACGACATGATCGACCTGGCGGCCGTCGGCGGAGAAATCATTGAAGACATGATACGAATCGGAAAGATCGGATAGAAGATTTGATACGCGCTCTTCGCCCCTGGCGCCGATAAAATGCCGCTCGATACGCTTTACTCCCGATATCAATCCGGCACATCCAAGACCGAGAGAAACGACCAGCATCGTCATTCCGACGACGAGATGCCCCGTCAACGCCAGCGTCACCGAAACGCCGGTCGCAAAAAAAGCCGCGAAAATCGGAATAAAACCGATGAACGCCCCTCTTATCCGAGCTCCTTCACCGGCCACACCGTGAATTTTAGCCATTCAAAACCTCCTTTGCTGTCATTGTAAAACCGGCCTTCTTCAAGCGCTCCGCAATGGAATCCACATCCAGACCGTACGCTTTTTCAAGCGATGGAATATCGCCGTGGACAATCGGTTCGTCAGGCCATCCGAACTTGAAATCGGCGCCGAGCATTTCCCCCAGGCCTCCTATGACAGAACCGTTTTCTATCGTGGCGATTTTAACTCCTGCGGCCTTCCTGGCTTTTATCCCCGAAGAATCAAACGGCTTCAGATAACGGGCATGGATAACCTCGGCCGAAAACATATCGCCCAAGGCGCACGCCTTGACGTACTGGTCGCCGGCGGCCACGATGCAAAGTTTGGCATCGCCCCGCTCCGGCGCAGGATCGATCCTTTCAGGAGCGGCGCCGCGCGGATAACGGATCAGAGTAGGTCCGTTTCTCTGCAGCGCTTCATCGAAAAGAGCCTCGAAATCCTCGGCATCGCGAGGCTGACAGATAACAAGATTCGGAATCGCCCGCATCATCGCCACGTCATAAACCCCTTGGTGGGTGACGCCGTCGGCGCCGACAACACCGGCGCGATCCACGCAGAAAACGACAGGCAGTTTCGATATTGCCACATCGTGCAGCACCTGATCGACGGCCCGCTGCAGAAACGTCGAATAGACTGCCACAACCGGACGGTATCCGCCCGCTGCAAGTCCTGCCGCGAAAGCCACCATGTGGCCTTCCGCGATGCCGACATCGAAAAATCTTTCCCTGAAACGTCTGGAGAAAACGGAAAGCCCCGTCCCGTCCACCATTCCGGCCGTAAGCGCGACAATCTTTGGATTTTTTTCAGCCCGATCCAGCAGAGTCGCGCCGAACACGTCGCTCCATGAACGCGAAGACTTTGACCGCTCCGCGCCGTCTGCCGGCAAATCAGGATTGAACGGACCTACTCCATGCCATAAAGTCGGCGACTCTTCAGCGGGCTTGAATCCCTTGCCTTTTTTCGTAACCACATGAACAATGACGCTGCGCTTGTCTTCTTTCGCCACGGTAAAGGCCGACTTGAGAGCGTTCAGGTTATGCCCGTCCACGGGACCGATATATCTAAGGCCGAACTGCTCGAAAAATCTGCTGCCGAGAAAAAGGGACTTGAGCCGGCTTTCAAGATTATGATAAAGCCTCCTCAGGAAAGTCAACTTCAGCACGTGTCCCGCCTTTTCGGCCGAAGCCTTCATGCGGTTGTATTTGACCCCTGAAATCAGGCGCCCCAAAAAACGCGAAAAGCTCCCCGCGGGTTTTGAAATGCTCATTCCGTTGTCGTTGAGCACAAGAATAACCTTGCGCGTAAGAGTCGCGCAATTATTGATGGCTTCAAGGCAAGTGCCGTTGACCAGAGACGAATCGCCGACAACCGCCACGACGTTTTCGTTCGTCCCGCGCATGTCGCGAGCGGCGGCATATCCCTCGGCGAGAGAGAGAGCCACCCCGGCATGACCGGCGACGGCGGCGTCGCATTCCGACTCGGCGGGATTCGGAAACCCGGAAATCCCGCCGAAGGTACGAAGAGACGAAAAGGAATCTTCACGCCCCGTCAAAATCTTCCATGCATAAGACTGATGGCCGACGTCCCAAACGATACGGTCGACCGCAGGGTCGAAAACATCGGCCAGAGCCATCGAAATTTCAACAGCCCCGAGCGAAGACGCGAGATGACCGCCGTTCTCGGAAACGGTCTTTATTATTCTGGCGCGGATCTCCTCGGCTGTCATTTCGGCAGATCCTTCTTCGCCAGTTTAAAGAAAAGAAGCGTAGTCGAATTCTGTCCAAAACGCTCCATCCTGCCCGCATACGTATAACGGGAAGCCAAAATATTCCAAAACTCGGACTGCTCCGCCTTTGGACGCTCGCCGCAAACAGGCGGATCGACGGCGAAAGTATATCCCGACAGCGCCGCGACCGGGCAGTCGGCCGTCGAAAGAAGCTCTCTCCACCGATCGTCCTCCAGAATGCTGAAAGGACCCATTTCAAGCCCGTCGGGAACCTTTCTTCCCGTTTCTATCGCCAGATATAAATCCTGGGTTAAAAGCGTATCTCCGCCGGGATCGAGACGCTCGATCTCACGCGCGGCCTCACGCAGAGCGGCCAGCTCGCTTTTATCTTTCGTCATTGTCCAAAAGCGATCTTGACCGTCGGTCGTCCAATCCTGAAGAAGCGGAGATCCGAATGAAACGGCAAACGACAATCCGATGGCGAGCCATACCGAAACGGAATTGGACTTTGACGAATTAAAGATGTCGGCATACTGAAAAACGACAACGGCGGCCACCGCCAGAAGCCCTATCACGGGAACTTGATAATCCTCATACGGATAAGGTGCGGCCGTTTGAACAAGCATTACGGCGCACGCTCCGGTCAAAACTGCAACAAGATTGACCCGAACCGCAAAGGGAGCCGTCCTGAAACAGTTTTTAAAACCGCCTCCAACGATTCCCAGACCGGCGATTATAAAAATCGGCAAATACCATCTTACGAGTCGGCTTAAGCTGCCGATGGTGAAAACGGGCGAAAAGCCGCTTCGCGCCGCATGATACTTCTGGGCTTCGCACAAGCCCTGGAATGATTCGGGGTCGCAAACATAAGCGCCGTACACTGCGAACAGCCCCGCAACTCCGCCGAGGCCAAAAAAGAGAAAACTCCACCTGAGACGCGAAAAACAGAAGAGCAGGATCAACCCGCAAACAGGCAAAAGAAGAGCCAGACTTATGCGAGCGCCCGAGGCAAAAGCGAGCAAAGCGGCGCTAACGCTGAATAAAAGATATCGCACGCCGGTCTTCGCGGCAGAAAACGCCAGATAGTAGAACAGGTAGCCGAGAGCAACAAAAAAAGCCGCCAATGCATAGGTTTTGGGAATGGATGTGAAATACACATGGAAAAGATTGCACGCCAGCAGAATAAAAACCAGCAGTTTTGACGACCGCGCTTTCGTCTTCTCGACCAACCGCTCGGCCATCATGACAAAAATCAAGATTCCCGCGATTCCGAAAATCGCCGTAAACACGCGCGCTCCGGCCAATCCGAACGAGTTCCAGATAAAATTAAACGGAGAATAAACAACAGGAAGGAGTGGGCCTTGGGTATAAAAGAAATCCCTGTAAAGCATTTTCCCTTCGGATACAAGATTAGCGGCATAAAGATACCACCCTTCGTCCTGATTGATTCCACCGAACCAGACAGAGGTCACAGTAAGGAACACATAGGCGAAGATGCTTAAAAACCAATATTTTTTATACGATTCCATTTCTTTTTACTTTGATGGATAATTATACCAAATTCAGAAGTGGCATAGCAAACTTCAACGGCATAAAATAGTGCCGCACACCATTTTCAACAGGCTTCCCGCCTGAAACGCACAACTGCGCATTTCGGCGAGATCAATCGGCATATCACATTAAAAAATCCGCGTTAAAATCAGTCGAACCTGTAAGGAACGATCAGCATGGCCGACCGGACGCCCTCAGACCTGACTTTAATCCGAATCGGCACATGTGAACCAGATTTACGACGCAGAACAACCTGAGCCTTCCCGTTACAAAGTTTCACCGATGCGTTCCGTCTTCCGTCAAGATCTACAGTTCCCCTTTCGCCGGCGTCATTTGTACACCCGGTAAACTCACCTGGCCCGTCCTCAAGGCTAAATTCGACCTTACGGACCGCATCGTTTTTCAATCTGCCGTATCCGTCGGAAAGCATAACATCCAAAACAATGCTGTCATTCGCGCGCAACGCCGCCAAACACGGATAAAACCGCAAAGCCTCCGGCGCGGAAGACGTTTTCAAGACATCTTCGGTGTAATATACGCCGCTTTTGGCGGCAATCGCCTTCAACTCACCGTCTCTGTAGACTACATCTCCGGCAAATCTGAAACCAGAAACCTTTTCAGCCTTCCCTGCATCTGATCCGTTCACGTAGAAATTAACGCTGTCGGCATCGGTTACACACTCAACACGAACGATTTCACCATTCTTCCAGTTCCAATGCGGCTTGAGAAACAGCGTTTTCTCCCCCGGCATATACGAACTTCTCAAAAGAGCGAGCTTTTCATCGTCGACATGCCCCTTGGCGGGGATGAAAACGGATCTGTCGAGCCCCAGTTTCTTCAAATCATCATCGTCAAACGCCAAAAGTCCGATTTCATCGCACAACTCAAAAAACCGTTTGTTCGTCTTGATTTTGTCGAAAAGAACCGCATTTACACCCACGTCCTTGAATTTCTGAAGTTTTATCCTGGCCTGTGGCTCACTGAACGCCTCACCCAAAGCACCAAGCGAAGAATCGGTCAAAACACCCTTTACAACCGTCTTGCGCCCATTAAGCAGCACCGAATCCGGCAATAGCGGCGCGATGGTACGGATAACATAACGACCGACTCCACCGTTTTTAACGACAGGCTTGTCGAAACTCCAGATTCGAGGTTTATCTATCTGATATTCATTTGAAACCGATTTAACTTCCGTCTTCGATCCGTTACCGAACGACACGAGTTTTTCAACGAGCATTGTCGCTTCGCTGGGCGTCAGTTTCGTAAAAGAGATTTTTTGAGAACCGCAAACCACACGCTGCCTGCGGTCTAAAACATCAATCCATACATCTCCGATGATTCCGGCGCTCTCGGCCGAAACTTCCGACGCGTCCACGGTTATCGAAAGAGCGTTATCTTCGCCGTACTTTATCGCATCGGACATATCAACTTCATATCCATCCCGCCCAACATCTTCAACCTGAAGATCTGTGTCGTTAAGTTTGACCGAAAAACTTCCGTTCACCGCCGCCAGGCGCAGCGCGACATATTGGCCTTCAACATTTTTATCGACACGGAACGAACGCTTGAACTCAGCCTTCGCGACGTCGCGGTAAAACTCGGAGGAGACCGCCCGCCAATCTACAGGCAGAACCGCTTCAACCCCGGTGGAATTTTCGCCATCCGGGCAAAAACGCCATCCTCCGCCCAGAGAACGGCACCCTCTTGCGGTAACGACCCCTTCCTGCGCGGACGTCTTCTCCAGAGCCTGAGCGACGCGTATCTCCGCCATCCTTTTCTCACCCTCGTTCTCAACCCACATCACACCGCGCAAATGCCACGGCACCCATCCGTCGGCCCACGAATTATCAAGAAAGGCCTTTTGATAAAGAGACGCGTCTGCTTTTACGTCATCAGATGTGTCGGCTTCTCCGTCAGGACCTTTTGAATACAGCACCGGATCTTTGTCATCGCCTGGATTTTCGTAAACATAATCATTCCCCCACGGATCAGGCAGAATCTGAGTGACGTAAGGACCCATCCACCCCGGCTTCGGCTTCTTCATTCGCGTTATTTCCAAATACTTCAGCCCTTCATCCGTAGTTGGATATGTCCCTACATGATACCGGTAGCGGCCGAGCGCTATGGCCAAATTGTCAAGATGCTCTCTGACGGTGTCCTGCTTTGAATTGGTCAGATCCAGTCCTTTGCGCTTGAAAATGGCAGAGCTTAAAAGCCCCCCAACGATACACAGCACAATCAAAATGGCCATGTAATACGGGAAGCCCCTTTTCATCTTCGGAAAAGCCAGTCCGAGATCGGCCCTCTTCTGATCAAACTCCAGGGCTATTGCTTTTTTTATCGACGCAATATCCTTCTTCCTGCCGTCCTTCTTTTTTTTAGAAGGAAACTTCTTACGCAATATACTGTGATTGACCATACCTGCAAATCCTACACGATGCGCTCGAAAATAAGCGAATCGATTTTTCCGCCGGAAGGCGAAATCGTAAATGCTTTGAAAAGATCAGCCGCCGCGCTTTCAAGTCCGTCGGGGCAGCCGGACTTTTCAAGAGTCGCCAAAGGAGAGCCGATGGAAACCTTATCGCCGACCTGGACATCAAGAGTCACACCCGCCAACGGATCTATCGTATCGCTCGCCTTCTCGCGACCCGCTCCGAGTTTGAACGCGACGCGTGCGACCTTTTCGGCATCGATCGCCGAAACGACACCGGAGCGCATAGCCTGAATCTTGAATTTGAATTTCGGCTGCTCAAGGAGTTTCACGAACTTGTCGAGATCACCTCCATGGGCCGCAACCATCGTCTTGAATTTTTCGAGCGCGCTTCCGTCCAGAAGCTTCTCCCGGCAAAGCGCGCGCGCATCATCAAGGGGAATGTCTTTGGCGAGCGAAACCATAAGAGACGACAATTCGATCGAAAGAGCAACATCGGCGCGGTCGGCGACAACCTCCGGGTTCGAGAGAATATCAAGCGCCTCGGCGACTTCGTTCGCATTGCCTACAGCGCGTCCGAGCGGAGTATTCATGTCGGTCACGAGCGCGGCGGCCTTGCGCCCGGCCGCTTTCGCGCCGGACACGAGAGCGCGGGCAAGTTCGCAAGCGTCCTCTTTAGTCTTCATGAAAGCGCCAAGGCCCCACTTCACGTCGAAGACAAGAGTCGAGGCGCCCTCGGCAAGCTTCTTGGATAAAATCGATCCTACAATAAGCGGAATCGACGCGACCGTTCCGGTAACGTCCCTCAATGCATAAAGCTTTTTGTCGGCTGGTGTTATCTCCCCAGTCTGGACCGTCATTGAAACGCCTACTTCGGAAACAACCCTCTGGAAGTCGTCGAGAGAGAGCGAAGCGTTATACCCGGGAATCGTCTCAAGCTTGTCGGCCGTGCCGCCCGTAAGCCCGAGTCCGCGCCCGGTAAGCGAAGGAACAGCAACGGCGCACGCTGCGGCAAGAGGCTGAACGATAAGCGAAAGCTTGTCGCCGACTCCGCCCGTCGAATGTTTATCGGCGGTGGGAATATCGAGCGTCCAGTCAAGGCAGCGTCCGGAGCGCATCATCGCATCCGTCAGATCGGCCGTCTCTCGCTCCGTCATCCCGCGGCAGCATATCGCCATCGCAAGCGCGCTCATCTGGTAATCGGGGATTTCGCCAGCAGTAAAGCCCTCGATGAATTCGCGGATCTCGGCGGAGCCCAACGCGCGGCCTTCGCGCTTTTTGTCGATGAT